>Ga0075418_10002917_pt1 | contig 19548 bp, 17 predicted proteins | sample SoiMetdeltSBSDD2_FD_81776 | JGI IMG/M metagenome (GOLD analysis project Ga0075418, IMG submission 81776) | Bulk soil microbial communities from a Populus tree surrounding site in Tennessee, USA - Soil MetaG P. deltoides SBSDD2 | ecosystem: Environmental > Terrestrial > Soil > Tree plantation...
CCGCGACAGGCTCTGCATGCAAAAACACTTGGCTTTACACATCCCACAACCAAAGAGGAAATGTTTTTTGAAACTGAATTGCCGGAGGATATGAAGGAGGTCATCGGGAAGTGGAGAGGGTATTCATCGTTACGTGGATCACAATAATCAATAATATTAATTAATAATTATTGATTATTAAAATCAAACAAAGTTGCTGTAAATACACCTCTTTCCCTTTTTTTAAAGGCAACATCCCATGTGCCAGTATAACGAAGTGTTGAAGGAACAGTGAGATTTCCAAATTTGGTCATTTGCACTTCCATTTGCACATTAAAATCATACACACCTGCATCATAACTCAGATCGTAGTTGCGGGCAACGATATCCATTGACTTACTATTGAACCATGTTTCCATATTATCTATCACTACTCCACTTCCACTTTTGGCTTTTATAGTAAACAGGTAACAGCTTTGTCCATTGTAGTCGACAAAGTCGAGTGAGAAATTATATTTTTCGGAGTTGTCTTTGTCAAAAATGGCCGTCTTATCTCCCATTAAAGGAATGCCGGGTATCTTTTTACCGGGATCAAAAAAAAGCATCTTTAATTGTTCCTTATGTTTCTCTATTCCTTTTTTTGACTTTACATTTCGTTGCAGCCCGGCTACAATATTGGTTTCGCCACAGACCCTTTCTTTAGTAAAGAATAAACTTGCATATAATTCGGCAGTGTAATAATTATAACTGCTGTCCTTTTCATAGAAATCACCAGTCACGGTTTCATTTATTTTCTCCATTGTCCGGCACCCTCCTGCTACATGTTGTCTTGTTTTACTTTGTAAAGTTGCTTTTACCTTACCTCTTTTATCCTGCATTCTTATATCATTTAAAGAAGTAAAGTTGAGCACTCTTAGATTTTTGAATGCCTTATAAAATGTTGTATCGGTCTTTACCCTTTTAATAAAAGATTCAACATCCAGTTTGTTGCGAACCACTACTTCTGACAGCTCGATCATTTTAGATAACCGGGCATTATCAAGAGAATCTTCGTTTTGTGAAAAAACAATTTGTGTAAGAGATAAAAAAGCTATCGAAAGGAATCTTTTCATACGGTAAATTGGGTGAAAAGATCTATGCAGGAAACATCATCTTATAATCGACCTTTATTTTTCCTTTTGTGATATCCTTCAATTTCCCTTTTAGCAGTTTTCTTTTAAGCGGAGTAATATGGTCGATAAAAAGCTTGCCTTCAATATGGTCGTATTCATGCAAAATTATTCGTGCGGTAAGTCCCTGATAGGTTCTCATGTGATGCTGAAAATCTTCATCCAGATATTCGATTGTGACTACTGATTGGCGTTTGATATCTTCTCTTATTTTAGGAATGCTGAGACAGCCTTCATTATAACTCCATTCAAAGCCATTGAGTTCTTTAATATGAGCATTGATAAACACTTGCTTTATACCGGGTGCATCAGGATAGCTATGTTGTTCTTTATCTTCCTTCAACTGGTTGAATATTTGTTGAGAATCTACAATGAAAAGCCGAATATCCTTATTCACCTGTGGTGCCGCCAAACCTACACCAGTACTGGCATACAGGGTTTCCCACATGTCCTCGATCAATTTTGAGAGCCCGGGATAATCAGGCTGAATGTCATGGGCTACTTTTCTTAAAACCGGATGACCGTATGCTACAATTGGTAAAATCATTGTTGAATTGTCGAATTGCAAAATGGTTATTCTGCAAATCTACTTGCAATTAAACAATTTAACAATTAACCAATCGTCCTAAGATATTCTTGAAGCAAGATGGTGGCAGCAATCTCGTCAACAAGCTTCTTGTCTCTTCGCTGGGATTTTTTCAATCCCATTTCCAGCATGGCATCTTTAGCCATTTTGGAAGTGTAACGTTCATCTACTTTTTTGATCGGAATGGAAGGAAATTTTTTTTGAAGCTCTTTAATACATTTCTCAACTAATGGCGTGGCATGCGTATCTGTATCATCCCAATTCTTTGGTTCCCCAATAATGATCAGTTCAACTTCTTCTTTTGTAAAATAGTCCTTTAAAAAAGGTACCAGCTGTTTTGATTCAACGGTGGTTAAACCGGTTGCAATGATCTGTAAAGGATCAGTAACTGCTAAGCCAGTTCTTTTAAGACCATAGTCTATGGAGAGAATTCTTGGCAATTAATAATTAAGAATTAAAAATTAACAATTAAAAATTAACAATTAAAAATTAAAAATTAAAAAACAGATCGGCGATCACAAATATCGCAAACACAACCGATGCAATTCCATTTGCTGTCATAAAAGCGATATTCACCCTTTTCAGATCGTTTGGCTTAACAATTGAATGCTGGTAAAATAGCATACCAATAAAAATGGCGGAGCCGATCCAGTAAAGCCATCCAAATGTCCCTAACCAACCAGCAGCCAATACACAAACCGCGCTGAGTACATGAAGTAATTCAGATATTCTTAGTGCTTTTGCTTTCCCCAGCCAAGCAGGAATTGAATACAATTTATTTTCCTTATCAAACTCTTCGTCCTGCAACGCATAGATTATATCAAAACCACTAACCCAAAATAAAACAGTTAGTGAAAAAAGAATGGGCAAAAGATCAAACTGGCCAGTTACCGCAAGATAAGCACCTATCGGCGCCAAACTTAACCCCAGGCCAAGTATCAAATGACAAAGCGGGGTAAATCGCTTTGTATAGCTATATCCCAGAACAACAAGCAAAGCAATCGGCGATAGAAAAAAGCAAATTCTATTGATAAAAAAACTACAAACTACAAACAACAAACTACTAACTATGGTAAATATTAAAGCATTGTTAGCGTTTATAACTCCAGCGGGGATTTCCCTGATCGCCGTTCTTGGATTTTTTGCATCAAAGCTTCTGTCGAGATAGCGGTTGAAAGCCATTGCCGCGCTACGGGCGAAGACCATGCAGAGGATAACTAAAACAAACAATCTGATAATCTCTTTCCATGGATAAATAACGGTATGCCAACCAGGGACAACAGAGAATCCCCAAATCATAATACCCAGAAAAAAGCCAATCAACGCAAAAGGCATTGCAAAAATGGTATGAGAAAATTTTATTAAGCTTAAATAACTTTTTACTTTACTCATTTCTCAAATATTCTACACTCAATATTTAATCCTCAAATATTATTGTCCAAATTTCATCTCCCTAACCATTATCAAAAATTGTTTCTCCAACCTAAGTTTCCCCTTTAGAGCCAAAGGGAGTTAATGTTCGGTTCTTCCTTTTACTGCCGGGCGCATTTTGCTTTTTACCAATTCCCACAATACAACACCAGCAGCCGTTGCAATATTTAACGAATGTTTCATCCCGAATTGAGGGATTTCAATACACCCATCGCATAAAAGAATAGTTGATTGTTCTATCCCGCTTACTTCATTGCCAAAAACAACAGCAATTTTTTCATTTTGTCTGAAGTTGGCTGCATGCAGTTTGTAACTCCCCTCGGCCTGCTCCACAGCATACACTTTATATTTCCTGATTTTCAATTCATCGATTGCTTCAGTCGTTGTTTTGAAATATTTCCATGATACAGTTTCCTCGGCACCGAGCGCCGTCTTTTTTATTTCCTTATGCGGGGGTTTTGCAGAATACCCAATGATATAGATAGCTTCGACCAAAAAGGCATCACTTGTGCGAAATACGCTGCCCACATTATAAGCGCTTCGGATATTTTCCAATACGACAATAATGGGAAATTTATCAGAACTCTTGAATTCATCTACCGACTTGCGGCCCAATTCTTCCATGCTCAGTTTTCGCATGGCGCAAAGGTAATAGCAGTAAAGAATTTCATGTCATTGAACTGGAAACAATAGTTTTAAATCGTATTTATACACATAAGCAACTCACAATGATGCAAACCCTTCTCCTTGAGTATATTTGTCACTCATGGCAAAAGTGAAAACGGAGGACACCCCTTTGATGCAGCAGCACCGGGCTATTAAGCAAAAATATCCTGATGCAATACTTCTTTTCCGCGTCGGGGATTTTTATGAAACATTTGGCCAGGATGCTGTGATCGCCTCGCAAGTATTAGGAATTACTCTTACAAAAAGAAATAATGGTGCGGCTGCTTCTTCTGATCTCGCAGGTTTTCCCCATCATGCTCTTGATACATATTTGCATAAGCTGGTTAAAGCCGGTTATCGGGTTGCCATCTGTGATCAGTTGGAAGATCCAAAGCTGGCAAAAGGGATTGTGAAAAGAGGTGTAACTGAAATGGTAACACCGGGTACTGCGGTAAATGATAAGCTGCTCGAACATCATAGTAATAATTTTTTAGCCGGAATTCATTTTGCAGAAAATGATGAATATGGTCTTGCTTTTCTTGATATCAGCACTGGTGAATTTTTTATTGCTGAAGGTGACCGTGAATATGCTGATAAGTTATTACAAAGTTTCAAACCCGCAGAGGTTGTTTTTCAAAGACACCAGCAAAAAAAATTCAAAGAATATTTTGGCGCGAAAACATATTCATACACATTGGATGAGTGGATATTCACTGAAGCCTATGCCGAAGAAACATTGCTACGGCATTTTCAAACTATTTCATTAAAAGGTTTTGGAGTAGATGATCTGCGAAAAGGAATTACTGCTGCCGGCGCTGTCATGCATTATTTAAAAGAAACGGAGCATCCCAACCTGCAGCATATCACAAATATGCAACGCATCAATCGCGATGATTTTCTATGGATGGATCGGTTTACCATAAGGAATTTGGAGTTGGTAGTCAGGAATTCGGAAGCCGGTCATACCTTATTAGGTGTCCTTGACAATACTGTTTCTCCAATGGGGGCAAGATTGCTAAAGCGATGGATCGTTTTTCCATTAAAAGATCTTCAAAAGATAAATGAACGGCTTGAACTGGTTGAATTTTTTATTTTGAATACGGATCTTAGAAATAAAATTAGTCATGCTATTAAGCTTTGTGGTGACATTGAAAGACTGGTCTCAAAGATCCCATTGAAAAAAATTAATCCAAGAGAACTTTTGCAAATGGCTCGTGGATTAAAACAGGTTACAGACATAAAAACCATTTGCGCAACAGCAAACAATGAATATTTAAAAAGATTAGGCGATGCGCTCAACCCCTGCAGGTACATTGCTGATAAAATATGTAAAGAGATCGTTGACAATCCGCCTGCGCTTGCGATAAAAGGCGGAATGATAAACAGCAATGTAAACAATGAACTGGATGAATTGCGCCGGATTGCACATAGCGGTAAATCTTATTTGACCCAGCTACAACAGAAAGAAGCAGAAGCCACCGGTATATCATCATTAAAAATCGGTTTCAATAATGTGTTCGGATATTTTTTGGAAGTAACTCATTCACACAAGAACAAAGTGCCTGCAGAATGGATGCGTAAACAAACACTCACAAATGCTGAACGTTACATTACTCCTGAATTAAAAGAATATGAAGAAAAGATCACCGGCGCAGAAGAAAAGATATTAAGAATTGAACTTGAGGTCTATGAGGCTTTGTTAAATGAACTCATGGATTACCTGGCTCCTGTACAAACTAATGGAAATATTCTCGCTATTCTTGATTGTATTGGCTGCTTTGCTTCCAACACTATTCAATACCAATATAAAAAACCAACGCTTCATAACGGTGATGAATTAATAATAAAAAATGGCCGTCACCCCGTGATCGAAAGAAACCTGCCGATCGGTGAATCGTATATCACTAATGATCTTGAGCTGAATAAAACAGATCAGCAGATCATCATCCTTACAGGGCCGAATATGAGTGGTAAGTCTGCATTGCTCCGGCAAACTGCCTTGATAACACTGATGGCTCATATGGGAAGTTTTGTTCCGGCTGATGAAGCGTTGATCTCTTTGACAGACAAAATTTTTACCCGTGTTGGTGCCTCTGATAATTTGAGTGGCGGTGAATCAACTTTCATGGTTGAAATGAATGAGACGGCAAGTATCATCAACAATGTTACCAACAGTAGCCTTATCCTGCTTGATGAAATTGGAAGAGGAACTTCCACTTATGATGGTATTTCAATTGCATGGAGCATTGCCGAACATTTACACAATTGTTCACAAAAGCCCAAAACACTTTTTGCCACACATTATCATGAATTAAATGAGTTGGAAGAAAAATTTTCTGGCGTAAAGAATTATCATGTAACTAATAAAGAAGTTGGAAATAAGATCATCTTTTTAAGAAAACTGGCCAGAGGGGGCAGTACGCATAGCTTTGGAATACATGTAGCAAAAATGGCTGGCATGCCTCCTTCTCTGATTGATAGAGCCAATGATATCTTAAGGCAACTTGAAACCAAGCATGTGGACGAAAGCAATCAGGAGTCAGGAGTCGGGAGTCAGGAGTCACAAAGCCTTAGTAAGAAAATTAAAAATTTGGCAGGGCAACAAATGCAACTTTCAATTTTTGATGCCCATAGTGAAACATTTGATGAAATAAGAAAGTTACTTACTGATATTGACATCAATCGGCTTACTCCCGTTGAAGCATTGCTGAAGTTACAAGAGATCAAAAATAAGTTGAAATAGACCACCGTCAACAGACAGTCATCAGCCGCTTGCCAAATAATATTTTACTGACCATAAGAAAATCCCCTGTGGTCTATTGGCTGTGGACCGTCGACTAAATATAGCTCAGCCACCATTTCTGTTTTGCATTCGCCGTTTTATATCGGTCATATTTTTTACAAATAGGAAATAAAATAATTACAACCAAAAACCAAATGGCATAAACTCCCCATAAATTAAATCCCAGTCCATTTGGTTTAAAATAAAAAGGCAGTCCCGTCGGAACAATGTCCTTTTCACCAAAACCTTGTGCATAAAAAACTATAACAACAATTATATGAATGATATAAAAATGCAGAATATAATAAAACATGGGCACTCTTCCATAAACATTCATGATCCTTGTAAACCAGTTGTGAGCTTTTTCAATAAAAGCCAAAAACAAAATTCCTGGACCAATGGTCATGCAAAGAAAAAGTAATGAAGGCGGATATTTATTCAGATTAAAAAAAGATAGTATTGTATAAATAGTTCCTCGCGGCTGCGATTCCCATGACACAGGATCTCCATATACATTCATAAATCTTAAAATGATAAATAACAGAGTTATCCCCGCACCGAGTTGTATCAATTTTTTTCTTCTCCATTCGGCATCAATGCCAGCCCGGTATAGTTTACCAAAACAATAACCCAACAACATGACCCCGGTCCATGGAAGAAATGCATATACAATTATGACAACATGATCCTGACTAAGAGAAAATATTGAAAAGTTTGAAAAGTAAAGAAGATTTGCAAATGTGGATCCTTTTAAGCCTGAGCTTATAGATTGATAGTCCATCAGGTTGTGTCCTGCAACAATTATCAAACCAATTGCAAAAATTAATTTGTAAGGCAATAAAACAAGTATTCCCAACAAGACCATGCTTACACCAATTGCCCAGATCACTTGCAGAATAATGACATTGAAAAAAGGATTAAATGTCCAGCCAAAGGTGACGATGATTATTTCGACTAATATCAGCCAGAACCCACGTTTTATTAAAAAGAGACTTACTTCCTTTTTTGATTTGCGCTGACACATGAGGTAAACAGAAGTCCCTGCCAGGAAAACAAAAATGGGTGCACAAAAATGAGTGATCCAGCGGGTAAAGAACAAAGCCGGATAAGTTGTTTGCATATTTGTTGGATCAAGAGCCGCATCGGCAGCTTTACCCAGATCTGCTTTGTAAAAAAAATCCCGAACATGGTCCAATGCCATTATCACCATTACAAGTCCCCGAAGTATATCAATGGATTGAACCCGGTTTCGGGCAGCAGTCAGTTCTTTCATAATTGTTAGTTATGGATTGCTATGAATTTACACATTGCCTGACAGTGATAACCCAGGTTTATCCACATGTCGTAGCTTCTTTTTCCAAAAAGGCTAAACCTTGTTTGCCAAACAAAAAAACTTCTTATTTTTAACACAAATACCAAAAGTATGAATCTTCCAAAACTAACTGCTGTTTTATTAAGTCTCCCACTCCTTGTTTTAGTTTCTTGCAAAAGCACCGGGGAAGTTGAACAAGAAAATATTTACTTCGGAACTATAACTATGACCGGAGCGCAGGAAGTACCACCGGTCAACACCAGCGCCACCGGGACTATTACTGCAGATTATAACAGGCTGACAAGAACATTAAATTATAATATACAATTCAGCGGCCTTACTGATAGTGCAGTGGCCGCTCACATACATGGCATCGGAGAACAAGGCATTAGTGCACCAGTACTACAGACATTTAACAATTTTCCGCGGAGAAAAGCCGGCAGCTACTCCGGTTCTTTGTTAATCGATGGGGTAAAATTCACTGAAGAGAATTTACTTGCGAGGAGGTATTATGTAAATATACATTCAAAGACATATGGGGGTGGAGAAATCAGAGGCCAGCTCGTTCTCGATAGACAATAAACCAAGACTTCAATATACAAGCCCCCGGTCCGGGGCTTTTTATTTTGTATCAAACCAGGTCTTTTTATCATTATTCCAGTCGCCATTATAATTTATAAACAGCTCCTCGCCTGCTTCAATATTCCTTATTGTTTTTATTTTGATGACATGATTATCAAAATCCATTTCATACTCGCAATTCGATCTGTATGCATGATTATAAACCGGAACATACCCAAGCGCCATACAACATTGCTGGCTATCTGGCCCCCATTCGAAAATATAATCATGAAGACGTGTTTGATCCAATAGTTTTCTCTCTTCAGAAGACATCACGATCACGGGAGAAATTTCAATGATGGTATTGGCAGGCAGTGATCTCTTTGTAAACACACCCCTGCCCCTGTCATCAGTTTTATCAATATATAATTCAGCATGGATCACGAGTAACAAAAATATTAATCCCGTTCTCAGATTCACAACTTAATTTTGCCACCCTGTTCTTATGTCAGATTATCCAGGTGGAAATATTAGACAGCATTTTACCTACCTGCTTGAAAGCGGTAATGAATCAGCTGCCCGCCAGTTTCTCGATCACCAGAATATAAGCGATGTAGCTGATCTCGTTAATGAGTTCCCTGAGCAGGAATCTTATATCATTACGCACATGAGCATTCATCGTGCTGCCAGTGTGTTTAAGATACTCGATCTTTCGGCGCAAAAACATATAATCCATGAATTGCCTCCCTACAAAACAGCCGAGCTGTTAAATGTGCTTTCACCAGATGACCGTACCGATTTTTTGGAAGAGTTGCCCAGCAACGCTGTTCGTGAATTAATAAAACTGCTGGAGCCCGAAGAAAGAAAAACGACACTTTCATTGTTGGGTTATCCTGAAGATAGCATCGGACGATTGATGACGCCGGATTATGTTTATGTATATCCCAATAATACAGTTGAAGAAGTATTTATTACTATTCGCAAACATGGCAAGGATAGCGAAACGATCAATGTGATCTATGTTATCAATGAAAAAGGTGAATTGCTTGATGATATTCGAATCAGGGATTTTATTCTCAGCCAACCCTATAAAAAAGTTTCAGACCTGATGGATAACCGGGTTACTTCTTTACATGCTTATGATGACCAGGAAAAAGCAAGTGAAATATTTAAAAGAGAAAACCGTGTGGCCTTGCCGGTGGTCAGTAACAGTAATAAGTTACTTGGAATAGTAACGATAGACGATATACTTTGGGTAGCGGAAGAAGAATTCAGTGAAGACATGCAAAAGATGGGTGGTACTGAAGCATTGGAACAACCTTATCTTGAAGTGCCATTACATAAATTATACAGGAAAAGGATTATCTGGTTACTGATATTGTTTGTTGGCGAGACACTCACTATAGCTGCTATGTCCAATTTTCAGGAAACATTAGAGCAGGTGCTTGTGCTTTCTACTTTTATTCCATTAATCATTTCAAGCGGTGGTAATAGCGGCTCGCAAGCTGCCACGCTGATTATACAGGCAATGGCGCTTGGTCAGGTTGAATTAAAAGACTGGTGGCGGATCGCCAGCAGGGAAATTGTCTCAGGGCTCTTAATGGGAACAACTCTTGGCATCATCGGATTTTTTTTAGTGTATGGCGGTTATCAGGTATTCGGGCTATTTGGAGAGCATTTTATCCGGATTGGTTTTGCAATTGGTTTTGCTGTTGTTGGTGTGGTGATCTGGGGCACGATCATGGGTTCAATGCTTCCGCTGCTATTAAAAAAACTTGGGGCCGATCCTGCGGTTTCTTCTACTCCATTTATTGCGACATTGGTTGATGTCACAGGATTATTGATCTATTTCGGTACAGCCTTTCTTTTACTAAAAGGTGTTTTGTTATAAGGCAAAAGAACCAAATATCAAGAACCAAAAAAAATCAAAATAAATTAGGACTGAATTTTTTAAACTTATTTAGGATTTGTTTATTGGAATTTGCGTCTACTATAATAATCATCTGGCCAGGACCTTTTTGCCATCTGCGCATTTTTGCGCAATTTCGTTTTTTACGGAATCGTTTGCCCTAATCCAATAAATGATAAAATCTAACCTAATCTTATGTGCGGAATAGTTGGTTACACAGGCCCAAGAGAAGCATATCCCATCATCATAAAAGGACTTCAACGACTTGAATACCGTGGCTACGATAGCACTGGTGTTGCCTTGCTTAATAGTAATGGTCTGAATGTTTTTAAGAAAAAAGGAAAAGTTGCCGAGCTGGCAGAAACACTGGTTGGAGAAAATCTTCACGCACATATTGGCATTGGGCATACTCGTTGGGCGACACATGGTGAACCAAGTGACCGCAATGCACATCCGCATGTATCCGCTAGTGGAAAGCTGGCCATGATACACAATGGCATTATTGAAAACTATGCTCAGCTAAAACAGGAACTCATAAATAAAGGCTACACTTTTAAAAGTGATACTGACACTGAAGTGCTTTTAAATTTTATTGAAGAAATAAGAAAGAATAACCTATGCAATCTTGAAGAAGCATTGCGTGTAGCATTAAAACGTGTAACCGGTGCCTATGTTATTTTATTGGTTGATGAAGATGATCCTGAAACGATCATTGCTGCAAGAAAAGGAAGCCCGCTGGTTATTGGCATTGGCAAAGGAGAACATTTTCTTGGCTCTGATGCTTCACCGATGCTTGAATACACAAAAGAAGTCGTATATGTAAACGATTATGAGCTGGCAATTGTAAAACCCGATGAATTGATCTTAAAAAATCTTGGCAATGAAAAACTCACTCCATTTGTACAAAAACTCGATATAGAATTAGCAGCAATTGAAAAAGGCGGGTATGATCACTTCATGCTGAAAGAAATAAATGAGCAAGCAGATACAGTATTCGATTGTTTGCGTGGAAGATTGGATGCAGAGAAAGGAACTATCACAATGGCCGGTGTAGAGAATAATATTGAAAAACTTACAAAAGCAAAACGTATTATCGTTATTGCGTGCGGTACCAGTTGGCATGCAGGCCTGGTTGCCGAATATATTTTTGAAGAGTTATGCAGAACCCCTGTTGAAGTTGAATATGCTTCTGAATTCAGGTATCGCAATCCTGTTGTTCATCCAGGTGACGTAATCTTTGCTATCTCACAATCTGGTGAGACCGCCGATACATTGGTCGCCATTGAAAAAGCAAAACAACAAGGCGCATTTATTTTTGGTATTGTAAATGTGGTTGGCTCTTCAATTGCCCGTACATCACATGCAGGTGCCTATACACATGCCGGGCCAGAGATCGGCGTAGCCAGTACAAAAGCCTTTACGGCACAACTTGCCGTGCTGACTATGGTGGCATTGAAAATTGCAAAACAAAAAGGAACAATAGATGAAGAACGTTACATGCATTTGTTAGAGCAGCTTCATGATATTCCGGACAAAATTGCTGAAGTATTAAAATCAGCAGAAAAAATCAAGCAACTGGCTGAAAAATATAAGGAGGCAAGAGATTTTCTTTATCTCGGCCGCGGTTATAATTTTCCTGTTGCACTCGAAGGCGCATTGAAGCTAAAAGAGATTTCCTACATCCATGCTGAAGGGTACCCGGCCGCAGAAATGAAACATGGTCCAATCGCACTGGTTGATGAAAATCTGCCCGTCGTGTTTGTTGCAACAAAAGATACATATCATGAAAAGGTAGTTAGTAATATGCAGGAGATAAAAGCGAGAAAAGGAAGAGTGATCTCTGTGATCACTGAAGGGGATGAACATTCTGCTTCGCTTTCTGAATCGACAATGCCTGTGCCAGCAGCCGATGAGATCGTTGCTCCTATGCTAAGTGTTGTTCCCCTTCAATTATTAGCTTATTACATCGGAGTAATGAAAGGTTATGATGTAGATAAGCCGAGGAATTTGGCAAAGAGTGTTACAGTAGAATAAGAAACCCCTGTCCCCGCCGCGGCGGGGAACTTAGGTCAGACATCCCTTACCTTAAGAACAGTTCTTTATTTGTAAATGATATTTGTGTTATCAACAGCATTACTACTATGTAACGCCTGTTGCGTCGTCCCGATTTAATCGGGATACGATAACTATCCTATTCAACTTTTATTTCTGTTCCTTACTATATAATCAATAACCACACCCAGCAACATGAGTGAAATAAAGAAAAAACCAATCAGCTCTCTCGGTTATAATTTTATTGCAAAAGAATTTATTCCAAAAGGAAAAGATGAATATTATCTCCGCAATATTCAAAACAGGAGTGGTATTGCTTATCGGCAATTAAGCAAGGCAGAGATCAAGGCGCTGCAACAAAATAATAATACTGCCGATAACTGGAGCAAATTATTAGTAGCCGATCCATTTAACCATAACCTTATCAAGAATTGTAATTTTTTTGGATTGAACAGGATTGGTAAGCTTGAAAATGTTTTTTTGGAATACCATGATATTCGTTTACAGGTTGGTCTTTACAATAGCACTATCGTTAGTTGTGATTTTGGCGATAATGTTGTGATCAATAACGTTAATTACATGAGCCATTACATTGCCGGTAACGAGGTGATGATCGTAAATGTAAACGAGCTGGCAACATCGGATCATTCAAAATTTGGAAATGGAATTATAAGAGAAGGTGAAAAAGAAAATGTTCGGATCTGGCTTGAAGTGTGCAACGAAAATGCCGGTCGTGGAATAATGCCATTTAATGGAATGCTGGCCGGTGATGCATGGCTTTGGAGCCGCTACCGTGACGAGGAAGAATTGATGAAAAAATTCAAACAGTTTACTGAAAAACAGTTTGATAAAAAAAGAGGTTATTATGGAAAGATCGGTGATGGCACTGTGATCAAAAATTGCAAGATCATTAAAGACTCATGGATCGGTAGTGAGGCTTACATAAAAGGGGCAAACAAATTAAAGAATCTTACTATCAATTCCGGGTCAGAAGGAAAAACACAGATCGGAGAAGGATGTGAATTAGTAAATGGCATTATTGGCTTTGGTTGCCGCATCTTTTACGGTGTGAAAGCAGTTCGTTTTATACTTTCAGACCATTCGCAATTAAAGTACGGTGCAAGGTTGATCAATTCCTATCTAGGTTATAATTCTACGATATCATGTTGCGAAGTTTTGAACTCCCTGATCTTTCCTGCACATGAACAACATCATAACAATTCGTTTTTATGTGCAGCTTTAGTATTGGGACAAAGTAATATGGCTGCGGGTGCAACTATAGGCTCAAATCACAACAGTCGTGCGGCAGATGGAGAAATAATTGCAGGTCGTGGATTCTGGCCGGGATTATGTGTCAGCTTAAAGCATAATTCAAAGTTTGCTTCATTTACCATTATTGCAAAAGGAGATTACCCTGCAGAATTAAACATTCCTATTCCGTTTTCTTTAGTCAGCAATGATGTGGCCAATGATAAACTGGTGGTTATGCCTGCATACTGGTTTATGTATAACATGTATGCGCTGGCAAGAAATGAAGAAAAATATGAAACAAGAGATAAAAGAGGAAATAAAACTCAGCATATCGAATATGATTTCCTGGCGCCTGATAGTGTGAACGAGATCCTTGATGCAATTCTATTGCTAAAAAAATATACTGGCAAAGCGTTCGCAAAAAAGCAAAACAAAAAGCTTGATGAAAAGGCAATGATCTCTGTTGGAGCTAACCTACTTGAAACAAAAGATCCAATAATAGATAAACTTGAGATTATTGCCGATGAATTTGAAAATGCAGGTAGAAAAGTTCAGCTTATAAAAGTGCAGCAGGCTTATATAATTTTTAGAGAGCTATTGATCTATTATGGAATCAACCAGCTTCTGCAGGTCGCCTGGAAAAATAAAATCAGTGACTGGAATAAATTTTATGATACACTCCCGCTGAGACCAAGAAGAAGCAATTGGCTAAATATCGGCGGACAATTATTTCCCTTGCCGGCAGTAAATACACTTAAAAAAGAAATTGGTTCCGGAAAAATAAAAAGTTGGGATGATATACATGCATTCTATTCTGCCAATGCGCAAATTTATCCGGAACAAAAACTTCAGCATGCTTTTGCCTCACTGCTTGAGATACTGCAAATAAAACCTGCAGATTTTGATAAAAAACTATTTAAAGAGTTAGTTCGACAGACATTAGCGACCCGTGAGTGGATGGCAAAAGGAATTGTTGAATCAAGAGCAAAAGATTATCATAACCCATTCCGAAAAATGGTTTATGATAATCGTAAACAGATGGAAATGGTAACCGGTAAACTCGATGAAAACAGTTTTATCAAAAAGCAAATTGCTGAAATGAAGGACTACCGTGAAAAAACCAAGGACTTACAAAAAAAATTCAAACTCTGATCATTTAAATCTCCTGGCTGTAAAAGGGTAATACGTCGCTGCAAAGCCAGCCTGGTGACAAGCGGTGTAATAAAGGAGATCAAACAAATAATGCTTGAAAGGCCTTTTGCCTTCCCCTATCTTGATAACCAACGCCGACATTAAAGCAGCCCGGTTAATAAAATTATTGAGATGGTACTGATCGGTAACCATTACAAAAACAGATGTTGATAAGAAAAATTTAGGGCCATTATCCGGATTACCGTCTTTATACTTATTTCGCCAGCTTATCTGTGGATTAAACCAGCTTGCATTTATACCGGGAAATGCCGTTTCAAATGCTTTATAATTGAAGTGCAAGGTTTCATTGAAACCTTTTGCAGATCCGGCAACAAATACCAGGCTTCCTGTAAGAATTTTATTTTTATCCATTCTCCACTTAGGCTTGTCAGGTTTTTTTTCCTGTGCCTGTAATGAAAACGAAGCAAAAAGCACAAGTACGGCAATCATCCTCATAAAAAATATTTATTTGTTACTGAAATAATATTTGGCGATCACACATTTGTTTTTTAAGGATAATGCAATTGGTCTTTGATGAGGATGTCAGGATAGAAATGCGGCAGATCGGGGATAAAGGAGATATGATTGATCAGTGAGGATAAAGCAACTGTTAAATTATAACCTCAATGGCAGATATTAAAATAATAACTAAAAAAAATTTGGAGACGGGTAGATTTACTATCTCACGCCTAATTTTTCGATCATTATGTAAACTCAATTTTATTTTTTCCTGAAGAATAATCTTATGGGAACTCCTTTGAAATTAAAATTTTCCCGGAGCTGGTTCTCCAGGTAATTTTTATACGGCTGCTTTATATCATCAGGAAAATTGCAGAAAAAAGCAAAAGAAGGTACTGCCGTGGGCAACTGAGTAACATATTTGATTTTGATGGGATGGCCTCTTACAACCGGCGGATGATGTGATTCTATCGCCTTTAGAATTACTTCATTCAACTGTGATGTAGGGATTTTTTGTTTTTTACTGTCTGTTACTTCTAAAGCAATTTCTATTGCTTTGAATATCCTTGTTTTTTCTTTTGCAGAAATAAACAGTATTGGCACATCAGTAAATGGCGCCAGTTTTTGTTTAAGCTTGATCTCATAATCCCGCGCCGTATTTGTTTCTTTTTCTACAAGGTCCCACTTATTTACAAGCACAACAACACCTTTACCTTTTTTTGCAGCAAGACTGAATATGCTTATATCCTGTGCAGACACGCCTTTATCGGCATCAATCAGGATAAGACAAACATCAGCTTCATCCATGTCTTTAATTGCACGAATCACAGAATAGAATTCAAGGTCCTCATGCACTTTTGCTTTTCTACGAATACCGGCAGTGTCAATCAGTACAAACTCTTTTTGGAAAAGTTTATAATGAGTATGGATCGTATCTCTTGTTGTACCTGCAATATCACTTACAATAGTTCGCTCCTGCCCTATCAATGAATTCAACAATGAAGATTTTCCCACATTTGGCTGACCAATAATGGCAAACTTTGGAATTGATTCTGAAAACTCTTCTGCATCAACATCATCAGCCGGGATCAGCTCAGTAATTGCATCGAGCAATTCCCCGGTGCCGCTTCCACTAACTGAAGAAATAAAAAATATTTTTTCAAACCCAAGACTATAAAACTCTGAAGCTGCCAGCATCCTTTCATTATTGTCGACTTTATTCACCACAAGAAAGACAGGTTTTGAACTTCGACGAAGCATATCAGCCATTGCATCATCAAGATGGGTGATGCCGGTTGCCGCATCCGTCATAAACACAATGGCATTCGCTTCCTCAATCGCACTAGCAACTTGTTTTCTTATTTCCGTTTCAAACACATCAACACTTTCCGGCACAAATCCGCCTGTATCGATCACATTAAAACTTTTGCCATTCCAGTCTGTAATACCATACTGCCTGTCACGGGTTACACCGCTTATATCATCCACAATGGCTTTTCGTTGTTCAAGCAAACGATTAAAAAAAGTGCTCTTACCCACATTGGGCCTGCCTGTTATTGCTAATGTAAATCCCATGATAATTTATATTGAAATTTATTCAGGCAAATCATTTTGCCGGACTGTATTGTAATGATTGATGAAATAAATAAAGTCCTCTTCTTTGACAAAACGAAGCTTTTGTTCACGGACCCATTGAGAATAAGCCGATGTATTGGGCAAAAAAGAAAATAGATTCTCTTTATTCAGCTTTTTTATCTTTTCATACTTTTCATTATACTGCAGAAAATATTCTGCTTCATCTTCAAAATGATAAGTTTTTATAGTCTGAAAAAGTGAGTCAACGGATTTTACCGCCCTTTTTGTGATCTTAAGAAGTTTTACTTTCCCCTGGTTTAGTTCTTCTACAAAACAGGTTTTACATGTTGCTTTTTTTTCAATTTCAGGAATGTTATTTCTGAAAACAGTTGCCACTTTTGTAATGTCACCATCCTGCATAAAGACAACTTTATTCAACGTGCCGGGAATGACCGCCCTTTCATCACCAGATTTGTCAAGGTAATGAACTTCGTTGGTCACAAAATTGAAACGTGCCATGAAACTGCCAAGCAGTGTATCCCGCCTATCATAAAAATAAGCTTTCGACCACTCGTTTTTCCAAAAAGCATTACCACGTATTTCGTCATAAGGAATAGATTTACGCAGTCCATCGCTGCCATAAACCGTCACGCTGCTGAAAGCATCCCTGTTATTTTGAACCGGACCTAATTCGATGTATACCTGTGCATTTATTGCAGAAACATAAACGGCAGCTATTGTAACGAATATTATTTGTTTAGCGGTCATAATCGTCAAAATGGTTTTTTGATTTCATTTTTTATCCCGGAAAATAATTCTATCAAGCCGGCTTCTGTTTTGCATTTCTGTTTAGTGTTTTTGCAATAATCAGTGATCTGTTGTTTTAAATCCGGAAAATCAGCTTCTAACTGCTGCACGCCCTTTCGTACGGGTGTCATTGATTTAGTTATGCTGTTAAAAACAAAATAATTTATTTCTTCAACAATCCGATAATAGGTTTGCCCATCCAGCGACCGGTTCTCCTGCAATTCTTTACTGACCGATTTCAATAAAATGTAATTACCTCCGGTCAATAGCTGGTAATTGGTTTTTAAATTATTTTTCCCCGCAGTCGGAAACCCGGTTTTAATAACCACTTTTGGTGATCCCTCTTTATCTGAATCATCATAACCAAATTCGCTATAGAAATCATTTAAGTAATACTCTTTTTCGCCATCCAAAAAATAAAGTTCGTTGGCTAGGGCATTGAAGCGCATTTTTATGCTATCAACGACCGCCCCGTTAGGAAAACGGATATAACCCCAATGCCATTCGTTACAGAAAAAAGGAGTCCCTTCCACCCTTTTGTTTGTCGTAATTTTTAAACCGTTTGTATTTTCCAGAGCAGCATTAAAATTGATATTCTGACCTGAAATATTAGTTAAGGAACCGATGCCATTATAAATGGTGGGTGAGCTTCCATCAACTGATCCCTGCTGATAAGAACAGGTATGTATGACCATAAATACCAATATCAGTAATAGATTCTTCACTAGTATAATAAATCATATTCAAGATACTTCATTTCTCAGAATCAACCGTCCTACATTAATGATAGCCGTACTCTTTCAGCCAAATATCATTATCACGCCACTTATCCCTCACTTTTACAAACAATTCAAGAAAAATCTTATGTTTCAAAAAATCTTCAATTGATTTTCTTGATTCAGTTCCCAGCCTTTTTATCATCTTACCACCTTCGCCAAGTATAATTGCTTTTTGTGTTTCTCGTTGCACAATGATATCAGCAGCAATTTTTATCAATGTAGTTTTTTCTTTGAACTCATTGACTACTACAGTTGCCTGGTAAGGAATTTCATCCCCAAATAGCTCAAATATCTTTTCACGAATTAATTCCGCAACAAAAAATCTTGTTTGAAGATCCGTTATTTCATCAGTATCAAAAAACGGTTCGCCTTCCGGCAAAAACTCAAGTATCTCTTTTAAAAATTTCTTTTTGCTGATCCCACTTGATGCAGAAATAGTAACCGTCTTTCTGCAATACGGTTTGCTCGAAAAAAAATCTATTGCAGACTTTATTTTTTCCTGGTTGGCCCTGTCAATTTTATTTATAACAACAATGGCAGGTACGTTAAGTTTTAAAGAACTGAAAATAGTGTCACATTCTTCCAGGTTTTCATTTATATCAACAATTAGCAAAGCCACATCGGCATCTTCTAAAGAATTTTTTACCGCACCCATCATTTTTTCATGGAGCTTATACTTGGGTTCTATGATGCCCGGGGTATCAGAAAAAACGATCTGGTAATCTTTCTCAGTCAATATACCTTTTATACGGTGCCTTGTTGTTTGCACTTTGGATGAAACGATAGCAAGCTTTTCTTCCATTAGCGCATTCAGCAAAGTGCTCTTGCCGGCATTAGGTTTACCAAAAATATTTACAAAGCCAACTTTCATGAAAAGATTGCAAATGTAGAACAATAATATGTTTGGCAGGTAAATGTCTGACGGCTATCTTTGCACCCCAAATCGCGAAGTAGAGCAGCGGTAGCTCGTCGGGCTCATAACCCGAAGGTCGGGAGTTCGATCCTCCCCTTCGCAACAGCAAAAAAGCATCCGCGAAAG
>Ga0075418_10002918_pt1 | contig 19548 bp, 16 predicted proteins | sample SoiMetdeltSBSDD2_FD_81776 | JGI IMG/M metagenome (GOLD analysis project Ga0075418, IMG submission 81776) | Bulk soil microbial communities from a Populus tree surrounding site in Tennessee, USA - Soil MetaG P. deltoides SBSDD2 | ecosystem: Environmental > Terrestrial > Soil > Tree plantation...
CCGGCGCCGGGCAGCATGCCCAGCAGGTTGCCGATCGGGCCCATCTTGCGGATCGCCAGCATCTGCTCGAGGAAGTCCTCGAGGGTCAGCTCGCCCGAGCCGATCTTGGCGGCGGCCTCCTCGGCCTTCTGCTGATCGAAGACCTGTTCGGCCTGCTCGATGAGCGTGAGCACGTCGCCCATGCCCAGGATGCGGCTGGCCATCCGGTCGGGGTGGAAGACGTCGAAGTCCTCGAGCTTCTCGCCCGCGGAGGCGAACAGAATCGGCACGCCGGTGATCTCCCGCACCGACAGCGCGGCGCCGCCGCGGGCATCACCGTCGAGCTTGGTCAGCACCACGCCGGTGAAGCCGACGCCCTCGCGGAACGCTTCTGCCGTGGTGACGGCGTCCTGGCCGATCATGGCGTCGAGCACGAAGATCACTTCGTCGGGGTCGAGCACCCGGCGGATCGCGGCGGCCTGGGTCATCAGCTCTTCGTCGATGCCGAGCCGACCCGCGGTGTCGACGATGACGACATCGAAGTGCTTGGCCTTGGCCTCGGCCAAGCCCCCAGAGGCGACCGCGACCGGGTCGCCATGGCCGGCCTGCTCGGAGCCTTCCGTCGACACGCCTGGGTGCGGCGCAAACACCTGCACCCCGGCGCGTTCGCCGACGATCTGCAGCTGGTTGACCGCGCCCGGCCGTTGCAGGTCACACGCCACCAGAAGTGGCGTATTGCCTTGATCTTTAAGCCATTTCGCGAGCTTGCCGGCCAGCGTGGTCTTACCGGAACCTTGCAGACCGGCGAGCATGATCACCGTCGGCGGAGTCTTGGCGAACGCCAGTTTACGGGTTTCACCGCCGAGGATGCCGATCAGTTCGTCGTTGACGATCTTGACGACCTGCTGGGCCGGGTTGAGCGCACCGGAGACCTCGGCGCCCTTGGCGCGATCCTTGATGCGGGCGACGAACGCGCGCACCACCGGCAGCGAGACGTCGGCTTCAAGCAGCGCCAGCCGGATCTCGCGAGCGGTCGCGTCGATGTCGGCGTCGGTCAGTCGGCCCTTGCCGCGCAGCCCCTGCAGGGCGCCGGTCAACCGGTCGGACAGCGATTCAAACACGCCGACCAGCCTAGCTGGCCTCTGAGACCGGCTTCGCAGGCGCGGGCGCAGGCAGTACCGCGTAGAGATCGTGCTCGAGTTCGTCGCGGATCGACCGGTCACCCGAGGCCAGCGTCGGAACCACAATGTCGAACACGTCGACGACCGACGATCCCAGCGTGGTCACCTTCGCCCACGCGATGTCCACGCCGTCACGTTCGAAGACCGCCGTCAGCCTGGCGAGCAGGCCGGCGCGGTCTGTCGACCGGATCTGCACCACGAGTTCGCCCGGCTCGATGCCATCGGACCATAGGATCTTCGGCGGCGCCGTTGCGTGGTTGATCGGGACTGCGTCCGGCACCTCGCCGGCACGTGTCGTGCCGTGCTGTGCCGCATCGCGGTCCCGCTTGTCCAACGACGCCAGCACATCCAGTTCGCCATCCAGCGCAAGGATGAACTGTTGCCGTAACAGCTCGGCGGCCGGTGGCGCACCGAAATGCGGTGACACCACGAAGGTGTTGATGGCCGAACCCTGATGACCGTTCACCGAAGCCGAGTGCACCCGCAGCGAATTGAGGGCCAGCACACCAGCGGCCTTGGACAGCAGGCCGCGGCGGTCCGGCGCGATCATCGTCACGTTGTAGATGTGCGGGCTATCGCCAGGAGTCATCTCGACGTGCACGCTGTCATCGGACGCCAACGAAAGATAGCGCGGGTCAATGGGATCGGGCTTCGGCAGCGGCTCGCCCGCCATGACCAACCGACAGCGCCGAACCAGGTCGCCGATCAGCGACGATTTCCAGTCGCCCCATACGCCGGGACCGGTGGCAAGCGAGTCCGCCTCTGCCAGCACGGAAAGCAGCTCCAGCAACACCGGGTCCCCGTCGAGCGCGTCGACTACCTCCGCAATGGTTTTCGGGTCCTGCAGGTCGCGCCGCGTCGCGGTGTGCGGCAGCCGCAGGTGATGGCGCACCACCTTCGACAGCAGTTCGACATCCGACGGCCACAGACCCAGCCGGGTGCCGATCTGGGTAGCCAATTCGGCGCCGATGACGCTGTGATCACCGCCGCGGCCCTTGCCGATGTCGTGGCACAGCGCGCCGAGCACCAACAGGTCGGGCCGGGATACCCGGGTGGTGAATGCGCTTGCCCGCGAGACGGTTTCGACGAGATGGCGGTCGACGGTCCAGATGTGCACCACGTCGCGCGGGGGGAGGTCGCGCACTGCGCCCCATTCGGGGAACAGCCTGCCCCACAACCCGGTTCGGTCCAGCGCCTCGATGGTGGCCACCGCCGCCGGACCGGCGGCCAGCATCACCAACAAATCCTTGAGCGCCTGCCGCGGCCACGGTGTACGCAGCTCGGGCGCGCTCTCGGTAAGCCGGGCCAACGTCGACGCCGCGATCGGCAACCCTGTGGTCGCCGAGGCGGCGGCTACCCGCAGGATCAGTCCGGGATCGCGTTCCGGGCGTGCATCGCGAGCGAGAATCACCTCGCCGTTGAATTCGATGACGCCTTCGTCGAGGGGGCGGCGCACGGGGCGTTTGAAGGCCGCCAATCCGCGGCGGGGCAGCGCGTTCGCCGCGGTGCGAATTCCGGCATCGACGTAGTAGCTAACGGTGCGCGCCGCGTCAGAAAGCATGCGCGCCAAGTCGAATCGGTCACCGATGTGCAGCGCGGCGCCGATCTCATCGGCATGCTGAGCCAGCAGCAGTTCGCGTCCGCGGCCGGACACCCGGTGAAGTTCGGTGCGCACGTTGAGCAGCGCCAGGTGCGCCTCGCCCAGGGTGCCGGTCGGCGAGGCCAGCGAGCGGCTCGGATAGACATCGGCCAGTTGGGCGATCGCCAGTGCGTTGAGCAGTTGCACGTCGCGCAGGCCGCCGCGGCCGCACTTGAGATCCGGCTCAGCGCGGTGGGCGATCTGGCCGCTGCGCTGCCACCGCTGCTCGGTGTGCTCGACGAGTTCGTCGAAACGCGAAGCGATTCCGGTGCGCCACTGCCGACGCGCTCCGCCGATCAACAGCGACGACAGATCCGAGTCGCCCGCAATGTGCCGCGCCTCGAGCATGGCCAGGCCCGCGGAGATGTCCTCGCCCGCGACCTTCAACGCCTCCGGAACGGTGCGCACGCTGTGGTCGATGCGGATGTTGGCGTCCCACAACGGGTACCACAGCAGTTCCGCAACTTGGCTGACAATGTCGTGAGGCATGTTGTCGTGCAACAGCGTCAGGTCGAGGTCAGAGTACGGCAGCAACTCGCCGCGCCCCAGACCACCGGTGGCGACGATTGCGAATCCACTCGTGGCGGTGACTCCGATCTCGGTGGCCTTTGTGGTGAGCCAGAAGTCGTGCAAGTCCAGCAACGCGTCGCGTAGTGCGGCCGAATCCAGTTGACGTGCGGCGCCCGAGAGCAGCTGTTCGGATGCGGCCGAAAGATCGGTGGCCGGGCGTAACGAGCCCGCCGCCGGGGCCTCCCATCGGGTGGGCCCACTGCTTGCATGGGGAGAGCCGGCGGCGGGTTCTGGTGTCTGCTCTGTCATTTCGACTCCTCTCCCGGCCCTTACCTATAAACGCTCACGGTGTTCGTCCGGGAGACGACGTCTTATTTCAGATGTGGCTCAAAGGGCGTCGGCCCCCCGCTCTCCGGTGCGCACCCGGACCACGGTGTCGACGGGGCTGACCCACACCTTTCCGTCGCCGATCTTCCCGGTGCGAGCGGCCTGGACGATGACATCCACCACCTTGTCGACGGCGGAATCATCGACCACAACCTCAACCCGCACCTTCGGCACGAAGTCGACGGAGTACTCAGCGCCTCGGTACACCTCGGTGTGACCCTTCTGGCGGCCGTAGCCCTGAACCTCGCTGACGGTCATTCCGAGAATACCCGTCTGTTCGAGGCCGGTCTTGACGTCTTCGAGCGTGAACGGCTTGACGATCGCAGTAATCAGCTTCATATTCCCTTATCCCTCCGCGCCGTGACGGGCCAGTATCGAGCTGCCGCCACCACTGACCGCGGCGAGGTCGTATCCGGTTTCCGCGTGTTCGGCCTCATCAATGCCGGACGACTCGTCCTCCTCGCTAATGCGCAGCCCGATGGTGTATTTCACGATCAAGGCCACGATAGCGGTACCAACGGCGGAATAGAGCAGAACCGCACCGGCCCCGATGGCCTGACGCCACAGCTGATCGAAGCCGCCGCCGTAGAACAAACCGGTGACCGCCGCTGGCGCCTCCGGCGCCGCAACCAGGCCGACCAGCAGGGTGCCGACCAGACCTCCGACCAGGTGCACGCCGACGACGTCGAGTGAATCGTCAAAGCCCAGTTTGTATTTCAGGCCGACGGCCAGCGCGCACAGCACACCGGCGGACAGGCCGACGACCAAGGCGCCGACGACGTTCACCGACGAGCAAGACGGGGTGATCGCGACGAGGCCCGCGACGATGCCCGACGCGGCGCCCAGCGAGGTGGCCTTACCGTCGCGGATGCGTTCGGTGATGAGCCAGCCCAGCATGGCCGTCGCGGTCGCGATCGTGGTGGTGATGAACGTCGCACCCGCGATGCCGTTGGAGGCGACCGCAGAACCGGCGTTGAACCCGTACCAGCCGAACCACAGCAGGCCGGCGCCCAACATCACGAACGGCAGGTTGTGCGGCCGCATTGGGCTGGTCGGCCAACCGATGCGCTTGCCGAGGATGATCGCAAGCACCAGCCCCGCGGTACCGGAGTTGATATGCACCGCGGTACCACCTGCGAAGTCAATTGCCTTGAGTTTGTTGGCAATCCAGCCGCCGGTCTCACCGGTGACACCGTCGAACGCGAACACCCAGTGTGCAACCGGGAAGTACACCACCGTGATCCACAGTGCGACGAACAGCAGCCAGCCGCCGAACTTCAACCGGTCGGCGACCGCGCCCGAGACCAGGGCCACCGTGATGATGGCGAACATCAGCTGGAATGCGACGAAAACCGTCTGGGGGATGGTTCCTGCCAGCGGAATCGACACGGCGGGATCAGTGGCGGCGTCGAGTTGCAGGTAGGTGCCGCCGATCAGACCTTTCAGGCCCCAGTATTGGGTCGGATTACCGAATAGGTTGGCGACGTCGTTGCCGAAGGCCATCGAGTAGCCGTACAGCGCCCACAACACCGTGACGACACCCATGGCGCTGACGCTCATCATGATCATGTTGAGAACGCTTCTGGAACGGACCATGCCTCCGTAGAAGAAGGCCAGCCCGGGCGTCATCAACAAGACAAGCGCTGAGCTTGCCAGCATCCATGCGGTATCACCGGTGTCCGGTATACCGAGAGTCGGGAATCCATCCACTCGCAGTTTCCTCCTTCAACATGCCACGGCCGCACAGTTTTACGACCGTTGACCTGTTGCAAGACAATGCTGAGTGGTTGTTTCGTCTACGACGCTGCGGTGTTTCGCTCGTGTGAACGGATGGGCCGTCCACGTTTCGTCAGTGTTACATCAGGCGTTTCTTGACGAGCGTTTGTTACCCGAGCAGCGCATCGACGAACGCTGCGGGCTCGAACGGAGCGAGATCGTCGGGGCCTTCACCGAGACCGACGAGTTTGACCGGAACACCCAACTCCTGCTGCACGCGGAAGACGATCCCGCCCTTTGCCGTGCCGTCGAGTTTGGTCAGTACGACACCGGTGATGTCGACGACTTCGGCAAACACGCGGGCCTGCGGCAGCCCGTTTTGCCCGATCGTGGCGTCGAGCACCAGGAGCACCTCGTCGACCTCCGCGCGCCGGCTCACCACCCGCTTGACCTTGCCGAGCTCGTCCATCAGCCCAGTCTTCGTGTGCAGCCGTCCGGCCGTGTCGATGACAACCACGTCGGCACCGTTCTCGATGCCCTTGTCGACGGCGTCGAAGGCGACGGATGCCGGGTCGGCGCCCTCGACCCCACTCACGACCTCGGCGCCCACCCGGGACGCCCAGGTCTGCAGCTGGTGGGCCGCGGCGGCACGGAAGGTATCGGCGGCACCGAGTACCACGCGGCGGCCGTCGGCCACCAGAACGCGGGCCAGCTTGCCGACCGTCGTCGTCTTACCAGTGCCGTTGACACCGACGACCAGCAGCACGGACGGCTTGTTGTGGTGCGGCAGCGCCTTGATCGAGCGGTCCAGGTCGGGCTGCAGCTCCTCGATGAGCACGTCACGCACCACGGCTCGGGCCTCCGTCTCGGTGCGCACGCCGCTGCTGGCCATGCGTGAGCGCAGCGATGACACCACCGATTCGGTGACGACGGGCCCTAGGTCAGCGATCAGCAGAGTGTCCTCGACGGCCTCCCAGGACTCTTCGTCGAGGTCGCCGCCGCCGAGCAGGCCGAGCACGCCGCGGCCCAGCGTGTTCTGCGACTTGGCCAGACGCCCGCGCAGGCGGTCCAGCCGGCCTTCAACTGGTGCGATCTCCTCGACAGGAGCTGCGGCGGGTTCAGGCTCCGGAGCGGGCGGCGCCACCGGAGCCTCTGGCAGCTGAACGTCGGCGATAGTGCGTTTCGGCGCGTCACGCGGAATGGTGGCATCATCGCCGACGGCAGGCAGCCCGCTGGTATCGATGCGTTCGACCGGCTCAGCAGGTGCTGACTGGGTGAACGTGATCCCCGAGGACGCGGTATATCCGCCGGATCGGTCGACGGGAGTGGCAGTGTCTGCAGACGACAAGCTGATCCGTCGACGCCGGTACCGCACCAGCCCGACGACCAGCGCAACCACGACCAGAACGGCAATGACCGCGATTGCGATCCACAGAGCTTCCGACACCACGCCATTGTCTCAGGGGTCATAGCCGGTGACGCTCGACCCCGGCGGCATGGAAACCCGCAAACGGCGCCACATCGACGTGTGCCTGTCCGAGGCAGTCGACTATCAGACCGTCACCACCGGGCTGGAGCGCTACCGGCTGCCGTACAACGCGCTCACCCAGACCGATCTGGGCAGCGTCGATTTGGGCGTCGACTTCCTCGGCGCGCGGCTGCGTTCGCCGGTGCTGATCGGCGCGATGACGGGCGGGGCCGAGCTGTCGGGCACGATCAACCGCAATCTGGCCGTGGCGGCTCAGCAACTCGGCGTGGGCTTGATGCTGGGCTCGCAGCGCATCATGCTTGACAACCGGTCGGCCTCGGAGTCATTCAGCGTCCGCGATGTGGCGCCCGACGTGCTGCTGATCGGGAACATCGGACTGGCTCAACTCAACGAGGTCATGGTTCCCGACCTCGTCAAGGCGCTCGACCACGTCGGCGCCAATGCCCTTGCGGTACATACCAACCCGCTGCAGGAGGCCATGCAGCACGAGGGCGACACCGACTTCTCCGGCTCGGTTTCGCGGTTGCGCGACATCGCAGGGTCGATCGGCTATCCGGTGATGCTGAAAGAGGTCGGCCACGGCATCGGTGCGGCTGCCGCCGCGGAGTTGGTGGACTGCCCGCTCGCGGCCGTAGACGTCGCAGGCGCGGGCGGCACGTCGTGGGCGCGGGTCGAACAGTTCGTGCGGTACGGCGAGATTCGCTACCCCGCGCTGGCCGAGTGGGGCATCCCGACCGCGGAGGCGCTACTGGAGGTGCGGCACACGCTGCCCGACGTGTCGATTGTCGCGTCGGGTGGCATCCGCACCGGTATGGACGCGGCCAAGGCCTTGGCGATGGGCGCCGACGCGGTGGCGGTGGCGCGGCCGCTGTTGGCACCGGCGATCGAATCGCCTGGCGCCGTTGTGGATTGGCTTCAGCGGTTCATTGACGAGCTGTTGGTATGCCTGCACGGCTGCGGCGCGGCGAATTTGACGGCGCTGCGCCGCCGCGGCGTCACCAAGCTGTGATTTGTGCACGAAAATCCGCGCTCAGCGCGGGAAATCGTGCACAAGTCGCAGACTAGTTGGCGGCGCCGACCAGTTCCTGGCCGCGCATGCGCTGGCTGATCACCGCGGTGATCCCATCGTCGCGCATCGTCACGCCGTACAGCGCGTCGGCGACCTCCATCGTCGGCTTCTGGTGCGTGATGACGATCAACTGCGACTGTGACCGCAGCTGTTCAAACAACCCCAGCAGCCGGCGCAGGTTCACGTCGTCGAGGGCGGCCTCGACCTCGTCCATCACGTAGAACGGCGACGGCCGCGCACGGAAGATCGCCACCAGCATGGCCACCGCGGTCAGCGACTTCTCGCCACCGGACAACAGCGACAGCCGCTTGATCTTCTTGCCCGGCGGACGAGCCTCGACCTCGATACCCGTCGTCAGCATGTCATCGGGATCCGTCAACAGCAGACGGCCCTCGCCGCCAGGGAACAACGCCGAAAACACTTCGCGGAACTCACGTTCCACGTCGGCATAGGCCTCGGCGAAAACCTGCAGGATGCGGTCGTCGACGTCGGCGATCACGTCGAGCAGGTCCTTGCGGGCCCCCTTGACGTCCTCGAGCTGAGTCGACAGGAAGTTATAGCGCTCCTCCAACGCCGCGAACTCTTCCAGCGCAAGCGGATTGACCCGACCCAACTCGTTGAGCTCACGCTCGGCCTTCTTGGCGCGCCGCTCCTGGGTGGGCCGGTCGAAGGGCATCGGCGCCGGCGCGGTGATCTGTTCGCCGCGTTCGCGGGCCTGTTCGTACTCGGCCATCTCCAGCTCCGACGGCGGCAATCGCACGTCGGGTCCGTACTCGGCGATGAGGTCAGTGGTGGACATCCCGAACTGTTCGAGCACATGCTGCTCGAGTTGTTCAATGCGAAGTGCCGCTTGGGCTTTGGCGACCTCGTCGCGGTGCAACGCGTCGGTGATCGAGGCGATCTCCGCGCTGAGTTCGTTGACTTCTTCGCGCGCCTTCGTCAGTGCGCCCGCGCGATGCTGACGTTCGGCAGCCACCTCGTCGCGGGCGCGGGATGCGATGCCCACAGCCGCGCTCAGCCGCTGCGCGACAAGACGTCCGGACTCGGCCACCGCCGCCGCCACCGCGGCGGCGTGTTCGCGTGCTTCGCGGGCGCGCTGGGCACGCAGCCGAGCCTCCCGTTCAGCGGCCGCCGCCCGTCGCAGCGAATCCGCCCGTCCACGAACGGCATTCGCACGTTCTTCGGCGGTGCGCACAGCCAGCCGCGCCTCCACCTCGGCGGCGCGGGCCTCTTCGGCCGCGGCCATCGATACCTGCCGGTCGACGGGTTCGGCTTCGAACGTCGGCTCCTGCTGGGCGTTGTGCAGCCGTTGCTCCAGTGCGGCGAGTTCCTCGACGGTTTGGTTGCGGCCCGCCTCAAGCTCGTTGCGCTGCTGGATCAGCCGCTGCCACTCGTCGTCGGCGGCGCGGGCGTCCTGCCCAAGCCTGCCGAGCTGCTCGTAGATCGCCGAAATGGCGGCGTCGGATTCGTTGAGCGCGGCCAGTGCCTGCTCGGCGGCGTCCTGGCGGGTCGCCTGCTCGACCAGCGCACCGGACAGCGCGGCCGACAGCTCGCCCGTCTGCCTCTCGGCATCGGCCAGGTCGGAGCGGGCCTTCTCGACCTCTGAGGTGATCTCCAACGTGCTCGGCTTGCGGTCCGAGCCGCCGCTGACCCAACCCGCGCCGACGAGGTCGCCGTCGGTGGTGACCGCACGCAGTTGCGGACGCGCCGCGACGAGATCCAGCGCGGCAGTCAGGTCCGGCACCACCGCGACGTCCGACAGCATGGCGGTGATCGCACCCTGAAGCCGTGACGGCGCCTCGACCAGGTGTACGGCCCAGTGCACGCCGTAGGGCAGCTGCTCCTCCGGAGGCGCCGTGTGGTGCGGCCAGTCGCCGAGCACGATGGCCGCCCGGCCGCCGTCGGATTCCTTCAGCGCGGCCACGGCTGAGCGGGCGGCGCCGAAGTTCTCCGCGGCGACGGCGTCGGCGGCCGCCCCAAGCACTGCGGCCACGGCCACCTCGTAACCGGGACGCACCTTCAGAAGATTCGCGATGGAGCCGAAAAGCCCTGCGCTGCTGTGGTTTCGCTGCAGCCACGCAGCGCCGTCCTTGCGATCCAGCCCAACCGACAGCGCCTCGATGCGTGCACGAAGGGAGGCCACCTGACGCTCAGCGCCTCGCTCGGCGGCCTGCAGTTCGGCGACGCGTTCGTCGGCCAGCCGTAGCGCGGCCACCGTGCGGTCATGGTGCTCGTCGAGGCCGACCTCGCCGGCGTCGAGCTCACCGACACGGCCCTGGATCGTCTCGAACTCGGCCTGCGTCTGCTGCGCCTTGGCCGCCGCCTCCTCGATACCGCCGGACAGCCGCGCCACGGTCTCGTCGATCGACTCGACGCGGGTGCGCATGGTGTCGACCTGCCCGGCGAGGCGCGCCAGTCCCTCACGACGATCGGCTTCGGCGCGGACGGCGGCCAGATGGGCGCGTTCGGCTTCGGCGGCGACGCGATCGCACTCGCTGAGTTCGGCGCGGGCCGCCTCCAGCCGGGTGTGGGACTGGGCGAGCTCGTCGAGCAGTCGCCGTTCCTGCGCCGCGACCTCTTCGGCCTGCGCCTCAAGGGCTTCGGGGTCGGGGCCGCTGGATACCTCGGGCTCGGCGTCAAGGTGCTGGGTGCGCTCGCTCGCGATGCGCACGGTGGCGCTGACGCGTTCGGCGAGCGCCGACAGCCGGAACCAGGTCTGCTGGGCGGCCTCGGCGCGCTCGCTCAGCGTGTTGACCGCCGCCTCGTGCGCGTTTAATTCGACGTTCTTCGCGTCAAGGCGGGTGGCGGCCTCGTCGTGTTCACGACGCAAGGTGGTCTCGGCCTGGTCGGTGTTGTCGAACTCGGCCTTGCGGATGACCAGGTCGTCCGCTGCCAGCCGGAGCCTGGCGTCGCGCAGGTCGGCCTGGATGGTCTGTGCGCGACGGGCCATCTCGGCTTGACGGCCAAGGGGCTTGAGCTGGCGGCGCAACTCCGTCGTCAGGTCGGTCAGCCGGGCGAGGTTGGCCGACATCGCGTCGAGCTTGCGGACTGCCTTTTCTTTGCGCTTGCGGTGCTTGAGCACGCCCGCGGCTTCCTCGATGAACGCGCGCCGGTCCTCCGGGCGCGACTCGAGGATCTCGTTCAGCTTGCCCTGGCCGACGATGACGTGCATCTCGCGACCGATGCCGGAGTCGGACAGCAGCTCCTGCACATCCATCAAACGGCAACTGCTGCCGTTGATTTCGTACTCGCTGCCGCCGTCGCGGAACATGCGGCGGGTGATCGACACCTCGGAGTATTCGATCGGCAGCGCGTTGTCGGAGTTGTCGATCGTCACGGTGACTTCGGCGCGGCCAAGGGGAGCCCGCGATGACGTCCCCGCGAAGATGACGTCTTCCATCTTTCCGCCGCGCAGAGTCTTGGCGCTGTGCTCACCCATCACCCAGGTGAGCGCGTCGACCACATTCGATTTGCCTGAGCCATTGGGGCCGACCACGCAGGTGATGCCTGGCTCGAAACGCAGAGTCGTGGGTGCGGCAAAGGACTTGAAGCCCTTCAGCGTCAGACTCTTGAGGTGCACGACGTGCCACACTACCGTCGCGGAGGCTAACGCTCGGTGAACCCCTGGAGCGAGTCGCCCGGTTCTGACCAATCGGCGACGACTTTCTCGACGCGACCGGGTGTGTTGCCTCCTTGTAGCAGGTCAAGCAACCGCTGGCAGGCGTCGCGCGGCCCCTGGGCGACGACCTGAACACGCCCGTCAGGCCTGTTCGACGCGTATCCGACCAGGCCAAGTTCCAGGGCGCGCGAACGTGTCCACCACCGGAAGCCCACGCCTTGGACGTAGCCGTGCACCCACGCTGTCAACCGGACGTCAGCTAACTCCTGCATCATGGACCTCAAACGTCACTTTCGTCCCAGACTTCAAGGTGCGGCCGACCGTGCACACCTGATCGATGGCCCGCTCGACGACCGTGAGTACCCGCGCCACCTCGTCCTCAGACAGCCCCGACAGGTCGAGTTCCATGCGCTCCTCGAGCAGCGGATAGCGCTCCTGCTCGCGATCGGCGGGCCCGGACACCCGAATGGTCGTGGCGTAATCGTCGCCGAGCCGCCGTCGCAGCGGCGCATCACTGGCCATCCCACTGCAGGCCGCGAGTGCGATCTTCATCAGCTCGCCGGGCGTGAAGACGCCTTCGACGTCCTCGTTGCCGACGAGCACCTGCGCGCCGCGAGTGCTGCGCCCGGTGTAGCGGCGCACGCCGGTGCGCTCAACCCACAGTTCCGTCATGGCTTATTTCTACAACGGCCTTCGAAACGGTATTCCAGCAGAGAAAGTTCGAGTGAAGGCCTGCCGGAATACCGTTTCGGCGATTCAACGAGCGATTAGTTCTCCCTACGTCTTCGGTCTGCCCCTGTGAGTCGACCGCGACGACGAACGAGGAGAATTTCGCCATGATGGACCAGCCCACCGAACTCCGCGACGCGGCCCGGCCTCCGGTTGCTGATCGGGCCGCGTTCCAGTCCGAACTGGACCGGCTCCGGATCAGGGAGAAGGCCCACACCCGCGAAGGCGATGCGATCGCTGCCGCCCGCCGCCGCCTCCCGATGGTCGAAGTCGATGCGCAGACTCCGCTGGTCGGAGCGGACGGGCCGGTGCCATTGATCGACATCTTCGGCGGTCGGTCGCAGTTGATCGCCTATTTCCACATGTGGCACACCGGCAAGCCCGCTGCCGAGCAGTGCGTCGGATGCACCTTCTCCACGACCCACATCACCGAGCTGTCCTATCTGAACTCGCGTGACGTGAGCTACGCGACGTTCTGCGAGGGTCGGTACGAGGAGAGCTCGCGGTATCGCGACTTCATGGGCTGGACGGTGCCCTGGTACTCGGTGCCGCAAGACTCCGTCGACCGGTTGGTCGCAGACCGGCATTTCGGCATCCTGGTCAGCTATCTCATAGACCGTGACACGGTCTATGAGACCTACTGGACGACCGGCCGCGGCAACGAACTGATGGCACCGTCGTACGGACTGATGGATCTGACCGTCTATGGCCGACAGGAGTTCTGGGAGGACTCGCCCCAGGGCTGGCCGCAGCGGTGGGATACCAGAGGTGAACAATTTCGGCTGAACGGGCGCCCGACCGCCCAGTGGTCACGCATCAGGGCCGGGCGCGACGACGACCTCGGCGGCGCCGCTGCGCACTAGTTCGTCACGCTCACAGCGACACGAGCGTGCGCAAAATGCCAACTTCTGGCGGTGTGTCGTGTGCAGACACGCTCTCTCGCGGCAGTTAGGCGCGCCGGACGCGTGGGCGCGGTTGGCATTTCGGGCAGTAGTACGACGACCGGTTCATGAATTTCTCGCGTCGCATCACCGCGCCGCAGCGCTGGCACGGTTCGCCCTCGCGGCCGTAGGCGTCCAGCGACCGGTCGAAGTAGCCGGACTCGCCGTTGACGTTGACGTACAGCGAGTCGAACGACGTGCCGCCCTCCCCCAGCGCATCGGTCATCACGTCGGCGGCGGCGTCAAGCAGCTCGCCCAGCTTCGCGCGGGTCAGCGACGACGCCAGCCGCGCACCGTTGACCTTCGCCCGCCACAGTGCCTCGTCGGCGTAAATGTTTCCGATGCCCGACACCACAGTCTGATCCAGCAATTGTCGCTTGATCTCAGAGTGCTTGCGCCGCAACACCGTAACGACGCCATCGCGATTGAACTTCGGGTCGAGCGGATCGCGGGCCAGATGCGCGACCGGCATCGGCACATCGGTGCCGTCGACCGTCACCAAGTCGGCGAGCATCCACCCGCCGAACGTGCGCTGGTCGACGAAACTCAGCGCGGTGCCGTCGTCGAGCAGCGTCGCAATGCGAAGGTGGTTCGCGTTCGGCACCTCCCCGAGCAGCATCTGTCCACTCATCCCGAGATGCACCACCAACGCCGACCCGTCATGCAACGTCAGCCACATGTACTTGCCGCGCCGGCCGGTGCCGGTGATCCGCGCATCGAGCAGCCGCGCGGTCAGGTCGGCCGGACCCGCTTCGTGCCGACGCACGGCGCGCGGATGGTGCACCCGCACCGCGGTGATGGTTCGACCGGTGACGTGGGCCGCCAATCCGCGCCGGACGACCTCGACCTCGGGCAGCTCAGGCACTGTCGAGCGCGGTCCACGCGGCGGCGGCGGCCTTCAGTTCGGCTTCCTTCTTCGTCCGGCCGACGCCCTTGCCGTACTCGACGTCGCCCACGACGACCGTCGCGGCGAATTCCTTGTCGTGATCCGGACCGGTGGAGGTCACCACATACGCCGGCGCCCCCATGCCACGCGCCGCCGTCAGCTCCTGCAGGCTGCTCTTCCAGTCCAACCCGGCACCCAGCGTCGGCGCGGTGTCCAGCAGCGTGCCGAACAGCCGCAGGATCACCTCGCGGGCCAGCACGATGCCGTGCTCCAAATAGATTGCGCCGAGCAAGGATTCGACTCCGTCGGCCAGGATGCTCGACTTGTCGGCGCCGCCGGAATGTTCCTCGCCCTTGCCAAGCAACAAGTAGGCGCCGAGGCCGTCGTCGGACAGGTGCCGCCCGACATCGGCCAGCGCCTGCGTGTTGACGATGCTGGCACGCAGCTTGGCCAGATCACCCTCCGAGCGGTCGGGGTGACGGTGGTAGAGCTCCTCGGTGATGGTCAGCCCGAGCACCGCATCGCCGAGGAACTCCAGGCGTTCGTTGGTGGGCAGTCCGCCGTTCTCGTAGGAGTAGCTGCGGTGCGTGAGCGCAATGGTCAGCAGGTCCGCAGGCAGGTCGATTCCCAACGCCTTGAGCAGCGGCGCCCGGTCGACGCTCACTTTTCCTCCTGATCCAAAATGCCGGTCAGCTTGGCCCACCGGGGATCGATCTGGTCATGGTGATGGCCCGGCTCGGCTGTCGCCAGCGGCACCCCGCACTGCGGGCACAGCCCCGCGCAGTCCGGACCGCACAGCGGCGAGAACGGCAACGCCAGCCCGATCGCATCGATGATCGGCTGCTCGAGGTCGACGGTTTCGCCCACCACGCGGCCGACTTCGTCGGACTCCGTGGTCTCGTCGGTTGCGCTGTCGGGGTAGGCGAAAAGCTCGGTCAGGTCGATCTCGACGTCCCCGGTGATCGGGGTCAGACAGCGGGCACACTCGCCGGTCGTCGGCGCGGCCACGTTACCGGTGACCAGCACCCCCTCCGACACGGACTCGATCCGCAGATCCAGCGTCAGCGGCGCGCCTGCGTCGATCCCGATCAGGTCGAGCCCGATGCGTGACGGGCTCGGCACCGTCTCGGAGTAGGTCATCATCGACCCGGGCCGCCGGCCGAGCCGGGAAATGTTGATCACGAGCGGCGATCGTGAGGCGCGGCGCGCCGCTGCGTTCGCATGCGTCGCCATAAATGTCGATCTTACGGCGACGGCCTCGGGCTACCGTGCGGCGTAGTCGTGGGTGCCCGCCGCAGTGCGCAGCTGATGACGGCCGCGACCCACCGACCTAATGGTTCCGTTCAGGAAGTCCTCGAACTCCGCGAGCTTGCTGTCGACGTAGATATCGCACTCACCGCGTAGGCGATCGGCCTCGGCGTGCGCCGAGTCGATCAGGCGAGTGGCCTCGGCCGTCGCGGTCTGCACGATCTCCGTCTGCGACACCAGCCGCTGCTGCTCCTTGATGCCTTCCTGCACGGCCTTCTCGTAGGCCAGGTTGCCGTTCTCGATGAGGCGGTCGGCCTCGGTCTTGGCGCGTCCGGCGCTGGCCTCGTACTCCCGCTTGGCGGTGGCGCTGATGCGGTTCGCCTCCTCGCGGGCCTCGCCGACCATCCGTTCGCTGTGCTGGCGGGCCTCGGCCACCATCCGGTCGGCCTGGGCCTTGGCGTCGGCCAGCAGCCGGTCGGCTTCGGCGCGCGAGTGGTTGATCAGCGAATCGGCTTCGGCGGTGGCCGTGCCCACCATCTGGTCGGAGTGGTCCTTGGCTTCGCGCAGCATCCCGTCGCGCGCATCGAGCACGTCCTGGGCGTCGTCGAGTTCGCCGGGTATTGCGTCCTTGATGTCGTCGATCAGCTCGAGGACGTCGCCGCGGGGCACCACGCAGCCGGCCGTCATCGGCACGCCGCGGGCTTCTTCCACAATCGCGCCCAACTCGTCGAGCGCTTCAAAAACTCGGTACACGGCAACACCCTCCAGGCGTAGTTGACAGTTACCAGTGTGCCTGGTGTTACCTCTGTGACTTAGCTTCCGGGGCCGGTGTGTCGCCCTTTGGCTTCCCCAGCGTGACTCCAGGCGCAACTCCCGTCTGAATTGCTACCCGCACATTATGTCAATACAGCAGGTCAGCGCTTCGCCGACGATGCTCGGCAAAACCAAAATCGCCCGCACATCCGACGTGACGGGCGATTTTAGTTCCCCTCAGCACATCACCGACGGCTCTGCGGCTGGCCTGTTTGAGAACGCCGCGGGCCCGATCGCGCATCCACACGAGCGGCCCGGCAGCAAAACCGTTCGGCCGACTACCGCAGCGCGGCGCCGATCAGATCGCGGGCGCGGTCCAGCATCGAGGCGAACGGCCCGACGGCAAAGTTCATCTTGGCCGACTCGACTCCCGCATGAGGACGCGTGGGCGCGATCGCCTCGGCCGCCTTGACCGCCTTGGCCATCCGCTCGCGGTCGTCTGCCGTGAGGTTGCGCTCCAGCTTGGTGAACTCCTCGTTCTCCTCGTGCTCGGCGTGGTCGATGACGTCATCGCGGAACTTGGTGAGCTCCTTGATGAACTGCGGCGAAGCGATATCCATGCTTTCGAGCTTCGAGAGCATTTCCTTGGCCTTGTGCTCCTCCTTCAGGCGGGCATCGACAATCTCGTCGCCCGAAGCCGACTCGTGCCGGACCCGCGGATGCACCACCATCTCCTCGGCTGTCTCGTGCACCGCCAGCAGTTGTCGAAGCTCGACGAACGCCTTCTCGCGGGCCTTCGGCTCCGATGCGCTGAGGACTTCGTCGAACATGTCCTTGATCAGGTCGTGCTGACCCTTCAGGAACTTCACCACGTCATCGCTCGACTCAACGAATGTCTCGACCATGGCCGTCACCTCCGTACTTCTCGGATTGGTTGGGGCGCGAAATGGGCTGTGCGCCACCCAACGCCTACCCGCGAAGGACGAGAGCTAACCCTCCAGCTTGGCCTGCAGGCGCACGTTGACGGGTTCGGGCAGCAGCTCAGACACGTCGCCACCGAGCATCGCGACTTCTTTTGCCAGTGACGACGACACGAACGAATACCGCGGTGTCGTCGCGACGAAAAAGGTGTCGACGCCGGCGATGTGCTTGTTCATCTGCGCCATCTGCAGCTCGTACTCGAAGTCGGTGCCCGTCCGCAGACCCTTGACGATCGCGGTCAGTCCGCGCGCCTTCACGAAGTCGACGACCAGGCCCTCACCGGATTCGACGCGCAGGTTCGGCAGATGCGCTGTCGATTCCTCGATCATCGCGATGCGCTCATCGAGGCTGAACATGCCCTGCTTGTTCGGGTTGACCAGCACCGCCACCACGACCTCGTCGAATTGGGCGGCCGCGCGCTCGAAGATGTCGACGTGGCCGAGGGTTATCGGATCGAATGATCCCGGGCATACCGCGCCGCTCATGGGTGACGACGCTATCAGGGCAGCTCAGTCCGCTCGGCGAGCTCGATGCGGGTGTCGCCGTACCGCCGTGACGGCCATGGCTGCCAAGCGTCCGGCCAGGCCAACTCCGGCCCGGACGTGCCGCGTTCCACGACGACGACCGTCCCTGCCGCCGCCCAGCCTCCGCTGACCAATGCGGCGAGCATCTCCTCGATCTCGGTGGCCGGGATGTTATACGGCGGATCGGCGAACACCAGATCCACCGGCCGCTCCGCACCGCCGGCCAGCACATAGGCGACCGGGACACGCCGCACTCCCGCCGTAACGCCCAACGACGCAATGTTCTTGTCGATGATGGCGGCGGCCCGTTGGTCGGATTCGACGAACACTGCCGATGCGGCTCCGCGCGACAGCGCTTCCAGGCCAAGCGCCCCCGAGCCCGCGTACAGGTCAAGCACCGAAGCCCCTTCAAAGTCGATGCGCGATGCGAGCACGTTGAACAGCGACTCACGCACTCGATCGGTGGTGGGCCGAGTTCCTGTGCGCGGCACCGCGATTCGTCGCCCGCCGAACGTGCCGGCGACGATGCGGGTCAGCTCACCACCACCAGCAGATCGCCGCCCTCGACCTGCGCGGTGGCCGAGACAGCGACGCGGCCGACCGTGCCGGCCTTGGGTGCGGTGATCGCGGCTTCCATCTTCATCGCCTCGATGGTGGCGATGGTCTGTCCGGCGTCGACCTGATCGCCGGCCTCGACATTGACGGTGACCACGCCCGCGAACGGCGCGGCGATGTGGTCGGGGTTGGACCGGTCGGCCTTCTCGGCGGCCGGTATGTCGCTGGCGATGCTGCGATCACGCACCACAACCGGTCGCAGCTGACCGTTGAGGATGCACATGACCGTGCGCATGCCGCGCTCGTCGGGTTCGGAGACCGCTTCCAGCCCGATCAGCAGCTCAACACCGCGCTCCAGCCTGACTCGGTGTTCTTCGCCTTGGCGCAGCCCGTAGAAGAACTGATTGGCGCTCAACTGCGACGTGTCGCCGTACAACTCGCGGTGGGCCTCGAATTCCTTTGTCGGACCAGGGAACAGCAGGCGGTTCAGCGCGGCCTGTCGTTTCTGGCCCGGCTGCGTCAACACCGTCTCGTCTTCGGCAGATAGTTCCTGCTGCGGCTTGGCGGGTGGGCGTCCGGCGAGCGCCTTGGTGCGCAGCGGTTCGGGCCAGCCGCCCGGCGGGTCGCCGAGTTCACCGCGCAAGAAGCCGATCACTGAATCGGGGATATCGAATTTTGCTGGGTCAGCAGCGAATTCGTCGGCGCTGACACCCGCCCCGACCAGGGCCAGCGCGAGGTCGCCGACCACCTTGCTCGACGGGGTGACTTTCACCAGGCGGCCCAGCACCCGGTCGGCGGCCGCGTAGTTGGCCTCGATCTCCTCAAAACGGTCACCGAGACCCAGCGCGATCGCCTGCTGACGCAGATTGGACAACTGACCGCCGGGGATCTCGTGGCGATACACCCGCCCCGTCGGTCCAGGAATCCCAGATTCGAAGGGCGCGTACACCTTTCGCAGCGCCTCCCAGTACGGCTCCAAATCGCATACCGCCGACAACGACAGCCCGGTGTCGTATTCCGTGTGCGCAGCGGCGGCAACGATCGAGGACAGCGCGGGCTGGCTGGTGGTGCCCGCCAACGGCCCAGAGGCACCGTCGACGGCGTTGGCGCCTGCGTGCCAGGCGGCCAGATAGGTGGCCAGCTGCCCGCCCGGAGTGTCGTGGGTGTGCACGTGCACCGGCAGGTCGAACCGGCTGCGCAGCGCGGTAATCAGCTGATGAGCGGCCTGCGGGCGTAGCAGGCCCGCCATGTCCTTGATCGCCAACACGTGCGCGCCCGCATCGACGATCTGCTCGGCCAACTTGAGGTAATAATCCAGCGTGTACAGGTTTTCGTTCGGGTC
>Ga0075418_10002920_pt1 | contig 19541 bp, 20 predicted proteins | sample SoiMetdeltSBSDD2_FD_81776 | JGI IMG/M metagenome (GOLD analysis project Ga0075418, IMG submission 81776) | Bulk soil microbial communities from a Populus tree surrounding site in Tennessee, USA - Soil MetaG P. deltoides SBSDD2 | ecosystem: Environmental > Terrestrial > Soil > Tree plantation...
TAATCTCAAACAAGATAAAAGGAAAATTCTTGGCTTATTATAAGAAAGTTTTTTCAAATGAAGATATTCGTGATATAGAAAGTGCAATCTATAATGGTGCTAATTATATTATCGTAGATGCTGCTAATTGGAAGATTATTCCATTGGAGAATATAATTGCTAATTTACAAAATACAAGAGCCAAAATCTTCACCACCGCTAAAAATTCTGAGGAAGTAAGAACAATGTTTACGATATTAGAATTAGGTGTAGATGGGGTGATACTTCAAACTGCAAATGTTAAGGAAATAGCAAAATCCAAACAATATCTAAAAGATAAAAAATTTGAAATACAAGTATGTGAAGTTGTAGGTTTTAGAGATATAGGAATAGGAGAAAGAGTATGTGTAGATACTGTTTCAATGCTTGAAACAGGAGAAGGGATGCTAGTTGGAAGTAAATCCAATTTTCTATTTCTTTTACACAATGAATCATCTGGTTCATCTTTTACCTCTCCACGTCCTTTTAGAGTTAATGCCGGAGCAGTATATTGTTACACTATTCTTCCTAATGGAAGAACTACATATCTGTCGGAGTTAGAATCTGGAACTGAGATATATATTGTTAGTAAAGAAGGAAATTCTCGACCTGTATCTGTAGGGAGATGTAAAATCGAAACTAGACCATTGAGGTTAATTAAAGCAATTGGCGATAATATGGAAGGAACTGTTATAGTCCAAAATGCAGAAACAATTCAATTAATCAGGGATAATGGAGAATTATTGCCAGTTACTGCCATTAAGGAAGGAGATAAAATTTTAGGGTACTTTAAACCTAGTAGTGGTAGACATTTTGGGGTTGAAGTAAAAGAATATATTCTTGAAAAATGAATAAGTTTTTTTTGACTCATTTACTTTAGTTAGTACAAAATATTTATTTCATCTCTAATAAATTCAATTGTTATGGTATAAAATTTCTTTATTAGTTAGTCGAATATTTTAAAGCATGCTAAATATTGATTAAAAATTTATTTTTCATTATGAAAATAAAGCGTAGTTATGCTGATAAAATTTTATCAGGTGATTGCAAAGAAATAATTTCTAAAATTCCTAATGGTTCAATTCAGTTAACAATTACATCTCCTCCATATAGAAATGCAATCGATTATAGTGCACACATCACAAAGAATGGATCATATTATCGAGGAAAATCGAACATCAATACAAAAGAATATCTTGAGGAGATGATAGATATATTTAATAACAAAATATACAATGCAACGAAAGAAGGTGGTTATTGTTGTATAGTCATAGCTAATGAAGTTGTAAATGGGACCCTCTTACCACTCCCCCACATGGTCTTATCACAATTAGTCGAACCATACGGGAAGTGGAACCTACATGAAGAGATAGTATGGCACAAGGTAACTGGTGGAACTAATAGATATGGTTCATTTGTTATTAACCCATACCCCAAATATTATAGAGCAAATATTATGCATGAACTGATTTTAGTTCTTAGAAAGGGGAACGTTAGCAGTGGCAGAACTGAAAGAACTGAAACATTACCTGCAACTCATGAAGAATGGACCAAAGAAATCGCTAATTCAGTATGGCATATCGCTCCAATTCCACCTGGGTATATAGAACATCCATGTCCATTTCCAGAAGAAATTCCATACAGATTAATGAAATTATATTCTTATGAGGGTGATACAATTTTAGATCCTTTTAATGGTAGTGGACAAACAACGAAAGTTGCTTTCCACTTACAACGTCGATTTATCGGAGTAGATATTATTAATGAATATGTAAAGTTAGCTCGATCTCGATTAATCGAACCAATTCATATCAGATCCGAAGCACTAATAGCAAACTGGAAAAAAATTCCTTCACATCATAATGTATAAATAAATTTATATTTATTTTGCATCAATTCATCTTTCTTCTTAATTATTTATACGTTTTTTAACTTCTAGATAATAATTAATATTAAGTTATTTACGCAATTAAACAATTTATATTCACTTAAATAATTGTATTAGTGAATAGGTTTACTTTGACAGAAAGAATTTGCGTTTCAATTGGTGCAAAAACAATTAAAGAATTATCTTCTTCAATAAACAAAGCATTGGAATTAAGTGATTTTTTAGAGATTCGATTTGATTATTTAGATCAATTGGAAATCCCTTCTTCATTGAAGATTATTGAGTCAATAAAATCAAGATCTGTATTTACATTAAGATCACGTGAACAACAAGGTAAATTTAATGGAAACGAATTTGAAAGACTCAAAATTCTAAAAATGTTGTATGATGCAAATCCAATGTTATTAGATATAGAATACGATACCATTAGTACAGACGATTCATTAAACGATTATCTAAAAGACAAGTCAAACGTTCTCATCTCATGGCATAATTTTTTCAATACACCTTCTAATGAGTACCTAGAAAAAAAAATTTATGAAATGAAACGATTTAGTAATAATATAAAATTAGTCACAATGGCAACAACAATTAAAGATTCTTTCAGAGTATTGAATTTATATGATAAATTAAAAGATTGTAATTTAATTGCATTTGCAATGGGTGATTATGGTATAATATCAAGAATTTTATGTACATTTTATGGAAGTTCTCCTTTTACTTATGCATCTCTAGAACAATCTATAGCTCCTGGTCAGCTATCTGTAATCGAAATGAGAAGAATATATGAAAGAATTAATAAATATTTTTTAAATAATGTCATCACCAATTAAGACATATTGTATTATAGGTGATCCTGTCCAACATTCATTGTCTCCAGTAATGCAAAATTCTGCATTTTCTGCACTTGGAATCAATAGCTCTTATATTTCTTTTCGTGTACCCTCTAGAGAACTTAAAACATCGATAGAATCATTAAAGTCAATTGGAATTGCAGGTTTTAATGTTACTATTCCCCATAAGATTTCAATTCTAGCATATCTTGATGGATTAGATAAAACAGCTTCTAAATCAAATGCTGTAAACACAGTAAAAAATGAAGGAGGAAAATTGATTGGTTATAATACTGATCTGTATGGTTTTATTCAGCCTCTTTATAAACGAAATATCGATTTTAAAGGCCTTAAGATTTTGATACTCGGTGCTGGTGGAGCAGCTTACGCAATAGTGACTGCTCTTTCATATGAAAAAGAAATAGATGAGATCATTATAGTTAATCGTTCTTCTCAAAATGCTTCAATTCTTGTCCAACACGGATTGAAATTAGGATTGAATATTCATAAAGAAGATTTCAATAATCTTCCTAAAATTGCATTAGAATCCGATTTAATCGTCAATGCTACATCAATTGGCTTAAACAATGAAAGCAGTCCAATAGGACGGGATAATATAAATCCAAAAGGTATTGTCTATGATATAGTATATAAACCAATAATTACAGATTTATTAGGAAAGGCAAAGGATGTTAATGCCAAAGTTGTATATGGATATGAAATGCTTCTTGCACAAGGAGCTCAAGCATTCAAGATTTGGACAGGGCTCGATGCTCCTATTCATGCAATGAAAAAGGCGTTATTTGGTATATTCGGAGAACCACAATGACAACAATTTCCACAAAAGCGACAGTTCATGGTGCAATATCAATAGTAAATGCTATTGCTACTGGCAAAGGGTCTGCCCTTGGAATTTCACTCGAGACCACTGCAGAGATTCATTTACGTAAAGGGGAAGGTAAAATCATTAATAATAACAGGAATAGTGAATTGTTTAAATATATTATCCATAACAGCATACCTAAAAAAATACTTCAATATAATGATATTTTTTTAAGTGTTTCTTCAAATATACCTATTGGATATGGATTGAAAAGTTCTAGTGCTGTATCATCAGCAGTGTCTTTAGCTTGTTATGGTGTAGTAGAAGAAAACATTGATGATTTTAAAGTTTTAGATACCGCAGTTAATGCCTCACGAAACGCTAAAATTACAATAACTGGAGCTTATGACGACTCTACAGCATGTTATTTCGGTGGTTTTGTAATTACAGATAATTATTCTAATAAATTATTGAAAAGAGAAAATGGTCCTATTAATTTGTTAGCTCTTGTTCTTCTTCCTAATAATACATCTCGAAAGAGTCCTTTAAGATTAAAAATTTTAGCCGACTTCTTCGATCAAGCAATTCGTGCCGCAGAAAAATCTGATTTTTGGCAGGCTATGACCTTAAATGGACTTTTAGTATCTTCTTTAATGGGTTATGATTATAATCCGATTCTTCTATCAATAGAAAATGGAGCATTATCCGCTTCAATCTCGGGAAATGGACCATCAATAGCAGTTATTATTGAGAAAAAGGATCTTACTTCAATTAGAAATATTTTAGAAAGATATGGAAAAACCCTTGTTTGCCATATTAATAATACCAAAGCGAGCATAGAAAAGAAAATTGGCTAAACTAGAAATTCATAAATCATTTTTAGAAGGTAGAACAAAATGTCCTCCAAGTAAAAGTTATACTCATAGAGCAATTGCTATTGCATCACTTGCAGAGGGAATATCCACAATTAGTAATCCACTTCTTAGTAGAGATACTATAGCAACTATCTCAGGTTGCAAAATGTTTGGGTTAAAAATTGAAAAGGTTAGTAATAATGTTAACTCCATCAAAATACTAGGAAAAAATCATTTTGAAACACCAAAAGATGTAATCAATGCAGAAAATTCTGGAACAACAATTAGAATTTTAAGTTCAATGGCCGCATTAGTAAAAAATGGTTATACTATTCTTACTGGAGATGATAGTCTAAAGACAAGACCTATGAAACCACTAATATCAGCTCTAAATCAGTTAGGTGTCAATGCTTTTTCCTCCAATGAAAAAAATACTCCTCCAATAATTGTAAAAGGCGGCGGCATAAAAGGTGGTTTAGTATCGATAGAAGGGGGAGTTTCGAGTCAATTTATTTCTTCATTATTGATTTCCTGTTGTTATGCTCTTACGGATGTTGAAATAAGAGTTAAAGGAAAACAGGTATCAATCCCATACATTATCTCGACTCTAGAAACAATGAAAAAATTCGGTGTGACCATTGAACACAATAAAGAATATTTGAATTATTATATATCTAACTCTAAATACACACCAACACATTTTACTATCCCTGGCGATTTTTCTTCTGCATCATTTATTATAGCTGCAGGTATTTTATGTGGAGGACAAATAGCAATAGAAGGATTGAATTTTTCGTATCCACAAGGAGACATGGAAATTATTGATATTGTTAAGGAGATGGGTGGTGATATTAGAGTAAATAAGGAAAAAGGTGAACTAATTGTGAATGGATCAAATAGTCTTGATGGAATAGAACGTAATCTGGTGAATTGTCCGGATCTTTTACCAGTATTAACTATTATTTCTTTAAAAGCAAAAAAACCCGTGAGGATTTTTGGAATTTCTCATGCAAGGTTCAAGGAAACTGATAGGGTTTCGATTATTACTAAAGAATTGAAAAAGATGGGAGTAGATATCAAGGAAAAAGAAGACGAGGTATTGATCAATCCTGTTAAACATTTGAAAAATGTAGTATTTGATTCTCGTAATGATCATAGACTCTTTATGGCATTTACAATAGCATCTATGTTAACAAATAAATCGGTAGTGAGTGGAGCCGAATCTATAGATGTCTCTTATCCTTCCTTCATAAACGAAATCAAAGAACTTGGGGCAAGAATAAATTTAACAAAATAAAATGATAACGATAAAATTACAAAAACAATATTATAATTCTTTAAAAGTCACTATTATATAGGATTATGATATCCTTGGGTAAGATGTTATGGGTGGAAACAGTCTAGGAGAACGGTTCATAGTTACTAGTTTTGGAGAAAGTCATGGTAGATGTGTAGGGGCTATTCTAGATGGCTGTCCAGCAGGTCTTCCTTTAAAAGAATCTGACATACAACCAGATTTAGATCTTAGAAAACCTGGACAATCCAGTATTACTACACAAAGAAAAGAAGAAGACAAAGTGGAAATTCTTTCAGGTATATTTAATGCACATACAACTAATGCACCAATTTGTATGGTAATTTGGAATAAAGATTCTGATTCACGGCCATACGATAAGGTAAAAACAATCCCGAGACCCGGACATTCTGATTATCCTGCAATGATTAAGTACGGAGGTTATGCAGATTATAGAGGGAGTGGTAGATTTTCTGGAAGGTTGACTGCAAGTTTCGTAATGGCTGGAGCAATAAGTAAAAAATTATTGAAATATGTTCTAGGAATAGAAACAATTGCTTACACTATAAAAATAGGAGAAATATCTATGGGGGATATTTCCTTCGAGAAGGCAAAGGAAGGCAGGTATAATAATGAAGTAAGATGTCCCGATAATCAAATTGCCGAAAAGATGAAAGATTCAATTATGAATGCCAGAAAGTCAGGAAATTCTTTAGGTGGTATAATTGAATGTGTTAGCACTGGATTACCTGTAGGTTTAGGAGAACCTGTTTTTTCATCTTTGGAATCTGATTTAAGCAAAGCATTATTCAGTATACCGGCAGTTAAAGCAATTGAATTTGGTTCTGGTTTTGAGGGAACAAAAAGGACAGGTTATGAAAATAATGATTTATTTATCAATGAAGAAGGAAAAGTGGTAACTTTAACTAATAATGCTGGTGGAATATTGGGTGGCTTATCGAATGGTATGCCTCTTATAATAAGAATAGGATTTAAGCCTGCAGCCTCCATTGCCAAAACTCAAAGAACATTGGACATGTTTTCAAATTCTTTAGTAGATCTTCAAGTTCCTGGCAGGCATGATCCTTGTGTTGTTCCACGCGCTCCTCCTATTGTTGAAGGACTTGTTTCCATAGTTTTGGCAGATCACGCAATTAAAGCTGGATTCATTCCTAGCGTACTAAGAGGTTATTGAAATGGTTGAAAAACATAGTCTTGATTATTTAAGAGAAGAAATGCGGAATATTACAAACCAAATTATTGAACTAGTTCATGATAGAATGGAAGTAGCAAAAAAAATTGGTAATATCAAACAACAATTAAAAATTGAAATAGAAGATGAAAAAGTAGAGAATGATATAAAAAAAACTGTCCTCAACCTAACAAAAGATATTGGAATGGATGTCGAATTTTCTGGAAGACTTTTAAATCTTCTTCTTTCAGAATCGGTAAAATTACAAAACGTTCAAAATAATGGTAACAAAAATACTACACATATTGCTATATTTATGAAGGCTAAGGAACTTGAACAAAATGGAAAGAAAATAATTCACATGGAAGTTGGTGAGCCTGATTATCCTCCCCCTATAAAAGTTAAGGAAGAATTAGCAAAAATTTATGACAATCAAAAATATCATTATACTGAAATTTCTGGAATCGCCCAACTACGTAGAGCAATATCTCAAAAATTCTTTAACATTGAACCGGAACAAGTTTTAGTTACTCCTGGAGGTAGGTTTGCTGTGTTTTGTGCTATAAGCTCATTGTTAAAATCAGGAGATGAGTTAATTAATATTGAACCCTCTTGGCCGGCTTATAAAGAATGTGCAGATTTTATAGGTGCAAAAACAAGAACTTTAAAAACAACTCTAGAAGATAAATGGACACCTAATTTAAAAACGCTCGAAAGTCTAATAAATATTAATACCAAAATGATTATCTTGAACTATCCTAATAATCCCACAGGAAAAGTACTTGATTCTCATTTACTTGAGAAAATAGTTTCTATAGCAAAAGATTATAATTTATATATATTGAGCGATGAGGTTTATTCTGACTATACTTTTGGTAAATATCATAGTATTCTAGATTTCAAGTATGATCAAAGTATAATGGTATCATCTTTTTCGAAGACTTATGGAATGACAGGTTTCAGAGTAGGCTATGGAATAGCAAATAATAATATTATATCAAAAATGCGCAAGATTCAGGCTACTTCTATTACATCAGTAGCAGAACCAATGCAATATTCAGCTTTAGCAGCAATCGGCGACGATATTCAAAAAAATATCGATTTAATCCAGTCACGTATAAAAATCATTTGCAAACGATTACAACAAATGAAAATGGAATTTATTTTTCCAGACGGTGCAATGTATGTCTATCCAAAGATTTTATCTGAAAATTATTCAGATGATATTTCATTGGTGTATGATTTATTGGAAAAAGGAGTAGCAATAGCGCCAGGAAGTGGATTTGGAAATTCTTATAAAAAATTTATTAGGATTTCTGCTTGCCAATCCTCAAAATTGTTGAATGATGGATTAGATATTCTGGAAAAATATCTTAAATAGGTACACAAGTTGGTAATGAAAGAAATTGCTGTTATTGGTGCAGGAGGTAGAATGGGATCTTGGATAATTAAGTATTTCTTAAATAATAAAAACGTTCGTATAAAGGCATATGATAAAAATATGTATTCAATAGAAAGACAACTAAATATAAAAATAGAACTCGATTTTAATTCATGTGTCAGAGATTCTGATATCGTATTTCTCTGTATTCCATTGAAAATTATACCACAAATTATAGCAGAATGTTCTAAAATAATGAAACGAAATTCAGTATTAATTGATATTTCTTCTATTAAAAACAAATCTTTTAAATCTCTTTCTAAAATTCAAAATTATATCTCCCCCATCTGTATACATCCTATGTTTGGTCCAGGAGCATCTCGCGATGAGCGCTTAAAAATTTTATTCATCCCAGTCAGAAACTATAGAAAAGAATTTCAGATTGTAAAACAACTATTTCAAAATTTTGATATTTTACCTATTGAAAGTGCAACTAAGCATGACCACATCATGGGTGTAGTCTTGGGCTTGACTCATTATATGAATATAATATTTGCAGATGTTATTGCATCACAACAATACAAAGATTTGAAATTTTATGCTGGAAATACATTTAGGATACAATGTATTTTATCTGAAAGCATTTTAAATGATGATACAGAACTACTTAACTCTTTATTCATAGAAAATCCATTTATTAAAAAAGAACTTAGAAACTTCCATAAAAAATATTTGGATTATTATCAAATGATCAATGAGAAGAATGACGAAAAATTAGCAAGACAATTAAAAAATATAAAATCTTCAATTGAAGAACATTATGATCTTAATTCTTCTTATGTGAAAATGTATCAGTTCGTTAATTTATTATGCAAAGAAGATAAATATAAGAATAAAAAATAGGCTTACTATCAAAAGAGTCATATAAAGGAGTGAGATAAATTATCTAATACTAAAGTAATGGCCTCACACTCTAATAAATTATTGTTACTTCTAGAAATTTTTTAGAATTTCACGATGTTGGCTGAAGTTTAGGGAGTTTTTATTTAGAGTATTATCAAGATATTGAGAATAATAGAAGCGATAGATAAAAAGGATATCTTTACTATTTTTATTCGTTCTTCTAAACTCAGAATAACAACTCATCTTAAGTTTTTGCATTCTAAGGAGATCGGAGCAGTTGAGTTACTATCAATTAAAACTAAAGGTTTATTTTTCGACTCAAACAAAAAAAAGTTCTTAAGTTGTAAAAACGAGAGGAAAAAAATTATGTTTCTATAGGAACGTGATCCAAAGATTTGATTTTTGCAAGTTTTACGGAAGGAATAGTATTTCTACATTCACATTCTTAGGACCATGATCTAGACAGTTAGGAAATATCTTTGAATATGTATCACAGTTGAATATGCATGGAAAATATTGCTTAAAATTTACAATTTAGAAGAGAAATCATTTTGTAGCGGCAAATATTATTCGATTACTTGTCTAGGTAGGAATAAGATTTGGTGTATATTGATTGTATTTGTTAATCTCACTGAGAGAATAAACAAGTACTTTGAGAATTGAATAGAAAATTTGACGATTTCTATCAATGAATTTTTAAGATGAATGTAATATAATCTATTGAATACAATTCTTTGTTTTTATGTATAATGATACAATAATCATAGAAATGATTTTGAGGTAAAATATACCAATATTTCTTAAATTAGCTTAGCCCTAAACGAAATCTATTTCATAATTAAAACTGCTATTTCGGTAAGGAGTTTAATTGTATTTTCTTCGTCAAAAAAGTCATTATTATATTTTTTTTTATATTGTTCAATTTTTTTGTTCAACATTCTTTTATCTGTGAAAATGTGATCCACAGAATTACCAAATATAAAATTAAGTTTTTGGTTAATCTTGTTTATCTGTCGCTTGTTAGCTAATACAACAAAAGTAATAAAGTGATCAATTTTTACTCCGCCTTCCCTAATTGCTTGAGATATTTGATTTGTTCCCATAACTCTCAACAACAAATCTAACTCTATTTTTTGTGAACACATTATATTTCTCATTTTTGCTAAATTAGATATTTTTAAAACCTCAAAAACATGTTCATAGTTATAAATTATATCGGAATTTAAACCTTGAATAAAAACATCAGGAAATTCCTTTCTCAATTTATCTATAATTGTGAAATCATTGTATTGAGTAAAAAATACAGTATGAAAATATACATACTTTTTTCCTATTTTGAAAAAAACCAAATTTATTTATTCTAATTTATCTAACCGCCGTGGATAATTGTGACTATTGTAATGACGTCTCCAGTTTTGATAACTGTTTCTTTACCACCGGTAACAGAAGAATCGATTCCATTAACAGAAACCATTAGATTTTTTTCATTTAATAATTTGGGTTCTCTAGCCTCATTTTTGAGCTCTTCTATAATTTCTTTCACAGTGGACTGAGATTTATCAATGACTAAAGAATTCTTTCCTATTGCAAACTTTACTCCACCTAATAATTTCAGGGTAATCAAAGTTTCTAACTTTCTTCAATTTGACTTTCTGTGTAATCTGAGTGCGATTTTTCCTCTTCTGCCTCTCGCGCAAGCTTTGAAGTTATATAACCTGCCATTTTATTCCTCAGAATTTTAGATCTTATTATAGCGATACTTAAAATAGTTTTCTTATTTTCTTCAAAATTTGTAGTAAATCTATCAGGATAATTTTCCAAAAGTTCAGTTGATAATCTTTTTACACGATCCATATAATCAATATAAAAATTGAATATTTTATCTTTGTGATTATGACTCTACTCTCTTAATTACGCCTTATATTTACATTATATGTAATTATAATAATATTTTTTGGCAATTATACATATAATAGGCAGGAGAAATATAATCATCTATTACCTATTATTGCAGTCAGTAGATGATTACATGACACGAATCAATAAATGCAATATTATTTTCCGTTAATACATAACAATAAAAAAACTAATATGTGAAGATCAACTCTGGACTTTATTAGTTATTATATTATTTATTTTAATCTAGTATCTATTATTAGTATTTTTAATTAACAATTATACCTATTCAATTCAATAAATTGACAAATCATATCATTATGATCTATTTCAATATTATTTAGTTCTTGAGATTATTAAGCTCTCCACCACTCAAATCCTATGAATTCTACTGTCCGATCTCTCAGTCTTGGTATTGCAATAATAAATTGTTTTTTGACTGTCGTTGCTAGTCGCCCCGCTAGAACAATTCCTGAAGCCGTAATTTGTTCTTCCCTGGTTAAAACTTGAACAAGAAAAGGGGCATGATCAATCCCAGGACCACGTTCATATACCGCAAAATCGCACCCAAATTTTATCCCAGGAGAGACAATATATCCTTGGTTCCTTAAATTTTGAAACACTACATATTTTGAGTCAAATTTGTCGTATTGTTTTTTACAAATTATTTTTAAATCCTTTAGAGATAAGATCTTCTCGTTTAGAGTTATCTGTAATTCTCCTTTTTGAATTAAATAATAGCTTTCAATTAAATCTAAAATGAGAGGGGATTCAAAATTAATTCCTTTTGGTTTTGGGATTCCCAATGGTTTGCCATAATATCCATTGCCAAAAAGATGTCTGGAGTTCTCAATATTATGTATTATGATTCTATTTTCTACAAGTTCACCTTGTATTTTACTAATTTTCATTATTAATTTAATTAGAAAAATTTTGATCCGCCATCAAATGCCCTATTACAAGTGTTTGGAATTTTTAAATTTCTTCTAGAACGTCCCCAAATATTAAAATCAGTGTAATACTGAATTTTATCAAAAAAATTTATCGACATGTTATCATATGTTATTAGTCTGTTCTTCCAATATAGCATATAGTTACTTAGGTGTACTATTTTTTTTCTAATGATTTGTAGATGCCTATCTATATTTCTGAAATTTTTTAAACAACAAGTAATATTATTAGTTTCTTCTTCAAATACTAAAATGGATAGAGAAATTAAGATTAAAGGATCTTTAAACCTATTATGTTCATTATGAAGTACTTCTGCTGCCATTTTTATAACTTTTCTTTCGTCTCTATACACTAAATCATACCATTTCTGACAGGGTAATAATTCTTTTTATGTTTCAAGTTTTACTAAAAAATTTTTAGAGATTAAGAGAACTTTTATTCATTAATGATATTTTCCCGAATTTCTATCATATCTCTTAATATTGCACTAGCAGTTTCTATTCCACCAGCACCTCTTCCTATTATTGTCTGATTACCTGCATACTCCAATGAAAAGGTAACAGAATTTAGAGTTCCATTGACACATATAGGATCTAACTTTGAGACCTCCATAGGCTTAACCACAAGCCTTTTGTTTTCACAACTAGCTATAAGTTTGATAGCATTTCCTTTTTTTATTGCCTTGGAAACCTCTTGAGTCTTTACTTTTGTAATTCCATTTCGATCAACATCTTCCAATGCAACTTTCATTCCCATTAACCAATTAGCCATTATAACCAATTTCGCAGCAGCATCGAACCCGTCTATGTCTAAAGAGGGAACAGTTTCGGCATATCCCTTGATTTGAGCGTCCTTTAGTGCATTTTTGAATGTCAATCCTTCTTCCATTTTACTCAAAATAAAATTAGTTGTTCCATTAAGTATACCTTTAAAGGAAACAATTCGATCCCCTTTTAAACATCTCTTAGCAAATTCCAGGATAGGTGTGCCTCCACCTACTGTCCCGCTAAACTTAAACATTATTCCGTTATAGTTAGCTAATTCTATGAGAGATGGAAAAGCTACTGATAAAGGTCCCTTATTGACTGTAATTACATTTTTACCATACTTCATCGCCGAAGTTATATGTGATAGACCTGGCTCGCCATCTGTTAAATTCGTTGGAGTCAGTTCCAATACTATCTCTGCATCGATATTTTCTATTATTTGTAAAGGCTCTAGGCGTGATGTTTTATTGCTATAATATTCGCCCACTGTTCCTTTATTTTTTTTTATTTCTAGTAGTCTCTGTATGTCTAAACCAGAGGTATCAATTGCAGATCCTTTATTATCTACACACGCTACTATTCTAGGCTTCATTCCGTATAGATTAGATAGATCTACCAATTTAGAAAGCAATAGTTTTGTAAAACTCTGACCTACAATTCCATATCCAATTAAAATAATTCTCAATTTTAAATAACAATATGATAAATAATGATATACTTATATTTTATAAATTAAAGGATGAATGGAAATCCTATAATTGTGACAAGAAACTTTGATTATAGTTATAGACCGACCTATGCTTATGTGTAGAATGAAATGGAGAGTTAGTTATAGACGATCAGCTTTCTTGAATCAAGATATTAAGAGAATAAACTTTAACTTGTTTACATGATGAAAGTCAATGTATACTTTGATCGAACTATTTATTATTCTCGTTGTCATTGGATTTGGGTCTGGTATAATAGGCTCATTGATAGGAGTAGGCGGTGGTATAATCATGACACCAGTCTTGACTTATATGGGATTTCCTCCTACTGTCATCGCAAGCTCTAGTCTAATTGCAATATTTGCGACTAGTCTTTCATCTACATTCACATATATTAGAAAAAAGTATATCAACTATTCGCTTGGAGTTAAACTCGCTTTACCAGCTATACCAGGATCAATTATTGGAGGATTTTTTTCTAATTCTATTTCCTTAGAACATTTTAAGGTTTATTTTGCTATATTATTAATTTCAGTTGGAATGTATATATTTTTTAAAAATAAAATTATCAATAAAACACTGGATAGAACACCAAAACCCATTTTCTTTCTAATTTTAATTTCTGCAACCTTTGGTGCAGGTATTATATCAAGTCTTTTTGGAATAGGAGGCGGAATTATTTTTGTTCCTATTCTAGTTATAATTTATAAATTAAAAATGATCAACGCCAGTCCTACAGCTCAATTTACACTCTTAATAAGTACAATAACAGGACTTATGACTCACATTATTTTAGAACACCCTGAATATAGTTATGGCATTGCTCTTGCTTTCGGTGCTTTTTTAGGCGCACAAATAGGGTCAAGAACAATTCATCTAATTAGCGATAATATACTAAGTAAAATTCTCTCTTTTTCTTTGATAATTATAGCAATTAATTTTGTAATTGATTATTTAAGAAGCCTTGACTGACATATCAATTCTTTGTATTTTTCCATTTGTAATAGGTTGATTTATTATTTATATTATCATTTACCTTAAGGGAGTTTAGTTGTTCTGTATATCTGTTTTTTGAATTCTTATGTTCTGGTGTTGTAAGATGATTCTCTATATTATTGAGGTAAATTAAAACATTACAAATATTACAATGAATTTTATCTTCCATGGAAACCATTTTTTTCATCTAAATATAATATTTTGTTTCAAGAGTAACTTAACAAATATACAATGATGACAATTCCTTAAATAAATCAATGTGAAAGTTGGGAAAAGTTAAAATTCATCCCTATGTCAAATTCAATGATTAGGATTAATTAAAATGAAATATCCAAAAGTTGTATTATCTGCTGATCGTACTTTAATGTCTCCGTATCGGGGAATATCTTTAGCTTCTTTTTTTGGTTGTGCTCCTGCTTTGGATTTCAACCGATCTAAAGATTCGTTCTGGTATTATATTTTAAAAAATCAAGTTACTCCTAGGGTTCTCTTTGATTTCATTTGTAATCCTATTGGTCATAACAATGGTATCGCAAACTATGCTCCCTACGGATTAAGAAAATTAGAAGCCTCTTTATTAAGAGATGGGTATAACCCAGCGGACGTAGTCGTTGCTCATCCTGATTATATAGACAAATTTATTGGTCCAGAAACAGAAGTAGTAGGAACGTATGAAATGGATCCTTTGGGAATGGGTCCAGTTACTATGACTTTTACTTTTGGAAGGAAGACCATGTCTTATGATGAACTTTATAATAGAGACTTGCATTTACGAATAAACGCTGCTAAAAATAGGAATGGTAGTAAAGCAAAGGTAATAGTAGGTGCTTCTGGTACTTGGCAATATAACTACGATCCTGCTAAAATAGAAGAGTATGGACTTTATGGTATTGTTGAAGGAGATCTTGGGGGAATAGGGCCTGAATTAGATGGAGTGGGAGGAAGATTTTTTGATGCAGTTATTAATGGGGAATTAGAAACCTCTAATCCGTTCAAAAAAAGGGAATTCAAAGTGGAAATTAAAGAATTTGTAAAAAGTGATAGAAAATATCATGGTCGATTCTTTCACTATTCTGATGAGCCGTCAATAGATGAAATACCAAATATTGTAAATCCCAGTATGCATGGAATGATTGAGGTTATGCGTGGATGCGGTCGTGGCTGCAAGTTTTGTGATGTAACCTTACGTCCATTAAGATATTATCCGATCGAAAAAGTACAGAAAGAGATAGAAATAAACATGAAATATGGAGGTCTTAAAAATGCATGGATTCAAAGTGACGATATTTTTGTCTATGGCCTTAATCCTAGAACTACTAAAAATATGCAGCCTAATAGAGAAGCAATTGAAGAACTATTCAAAGGAATTATGGATACTGGAATAGAACACACAAATCCTACCCATGGAACATTAGCAGGAGCAATTGCAGATGAAAGACTTATTCCCAATGTTTCAAAAATAATTAAATCTGGCCCAGACAACTTCATTGGTATCCAATGCGGTTTAGAAACAGGTAGCATAAGATTAATAGGAAAATATGCTGATAGAAAATTAGCTCCATATAGACCATCTGAGTGGCATTGGGTAGTTAAAGAAGGAGTCAAAACTTTAAATGAGCATTATTGGATTCCTGCTTTTACTCTAATCATGGGATTAGATAATAATGAAAGTATGGATGATAGTTGGGAGACAATTAGGCTTATACATGAACTAGAAACAGAGCAACCAGACTCCAAGTTTACTGTCACCCCCCTTACATTTGTTCCTATTGGTCTATTAGAAAAATCGAGTTTTTTTGACATTGGTAATACCATGGATCCTGGAAAATTAGGAGTTATGTATAAAACCTGGCAACACAATTTTAAACACGGTATACAAAAATTTATGTCAAAGGTTGGTAGACATAATACCATTAAAAGCACTTTTTTCTCGGGTTTGGCTAAAACATTAGGTGGTATACCGCTATCATCGATGGAAAAATTTGCAAGAAATAAAGGACCTGAACATGAAAAAGCTATTGAAAAAATTAAAGCGGATTACTGGTAATCCAAAAAATTTTATTTATTAACCTAAACAAGCTATCAATATTATTTCTTTGCTCCGATGTTTCTATTCTTTAATCTCATTTTTTGACTGTGGCATTTTCTGCATCGTTCTGAAGATATAGGGTTCCTACCACCACATTTAAAACATATTTTATAGAATAATCGTCGCTGTTGTGCGATTTGTTTTTTAGTAGCATCAGTTATTGGCATAAACTCAAATAGAATAATTAAGTTATTTGTATTTTTCTCTTTCCCTATCAGTTTTGCTCCAAAAATAATTTTGAATCCATTAATTTGCTAGGAATCATACAAAAATTATGACTATTTTCATAATTGAAGTTAAAAAAGATAGATTTTATAATTCCATAAATTTTAAGATGATCATAATTTTAATGTTCAATTTATTTGCAAGAAAAAGTTGATAATATCCTTATATTACATCACAATAATTAGGTGAATTTATATCAAACAAATATTTATGATTTGTTTAACTGGTATGCCTGGTGCGGGAAAATCAACCGTCGCTGAGGCAATAAAAGATGAAGGTTTTGTTCTTATGAATATGGGGGATTGCGTTAGAATGGAAGCCAATAGGAAAAATCTAAAATTAACTGATAAAAACTTGGGAACACTGATGTTAAATTTACGAAATATGTATGGTCAAGGTGCGATCGCTCAACTGGTAATTAATCAAATAAACGAAAAATATGATGCTCCTGAGTATGACAAATTTATAATTGACGGTATAAGAAGCATTCATGAAGTAGAATTATTGAAAGCAATTGGAACTGTAAAAATTTTAGCAATACATGGATCACTCTTTACTAGATTCGCACACTTAAAAAATCGTTCAAGATCTGATGCTCCATATTCTCTTGAAGATTGTAGAGTTAGGGATAATCGAGAATTATCGGTTGGAGTAAGTGAAGCAATAGCATTTGCTGATGAGATGATTTCTAATAATGAAATAACTCTAGAGCAGTTAAAGAGAAAAGCTAAAATCATCACAAAAAAATGGATATCTTCATTAGCTAGTTAAATCATTACAGAGAATATTAGAAAAACAAAATTTCCGGATTTAAAAATAGAGATAGAGGTATCTTGTAAAGTTAATCCTACCGAATCCGAGATTTTAATATTCAATGCAATTACATCTATTATGCCAGGTATGACATTAGAATTTAAATATGGAGATCGAATTATAGGAAAATCTGGCAATTTAGAAGTTCTAAACACCATTTATAACCAAGTTCGTGATAGGTCAATTTCTTCAGTGCTTCGCAGATTATTACTTTATAATTTACACCAATTTTCTACCTGGTTCTATATTAATAAGCAAGTATCAACTATGGGGATCGTAGTTTTGGTCGATGAGGAATTTGAATCTCCTGTTGGATCAATTCGAATAACTTTCAAGAGTAATAACATCGATAGAGTCATAGAATGGCTATGCCCGGAATAATAAAGATTCAATTTTATTCTATTATTTTTAATTTTTAATCCGTGGAAATCCATTAACCTCTATTATTAAATGACTAAACCCTTTTGTTATTCTATTATGTGTATTAGTTCGGATAATGTTCTTTTTGATTTTGGTTGTAAAATCTTTTTTGGATACCCAATACATAAAATGGAAGAGGGAATAAGATCTGTACCTATTGCTTTCATTACTTCTCTTTCATCGATCATTCCAATCCAGATTGAACTAAGACCCAAAGAATGGGCAGCTAACTGAGCATATGCAGCAGCAAGCGTTGCATCTTGTATAGAAAATTTTTCTAATATATTAGATGGAAATTGCATTTTAACTCTACTTGGATTCATACAGAATACCAATACTACAGGAGAATTTACGTAAGGTTGTTTGTTAGCTGCTACGACTAATTTTATTTTTATGTCTTCATTTTTAATATGATATATTTCAAATCCTTGAAATCCACCTGCAGTCGGAGCAGTATCAGCAGCGGCAAAAATTATATCTAACTTCCAATTTTCAACTTCTTTATTATCAAATTTTCTTTGAGAACGTCTATTTAGCATCACATTAAATATATTAGAATTCAAAATTTCTTCTGAATCAATGTCTTGGATTTGAGATTCTGGTTTGGGATATAATTTATCTTGTGGTTTAATTTCCTTAAATAACCTGTTAAGAATATCTGTAGGGGTTGACATATTCTTATAAGCTAACTATCAGTAGATAACTTTTTGGATGTAAACTATATACTTATTGTTACAAATTAATTTAAACCTAAAAAAATCTTTTTAATCAAATAATCACCAGCATTAATATTTTATTACGTATACATTCATTTGTAGTAACAAAAAAATACAAAAGATTGATAAATAGCGAAGAGTTATTTAATCGGCTGTGTTAATCTAAAAAATACTACTTCCACCTCCTTTATTATTTGAATAGGATTATTCTTTGCTACTATCGTATTATTGCACCATCGATACAAATAGTTCTACCTAGTTATACACATGATTATTATCTATAATCTTCTTCTTTTACTATTGAATGGGTGATATAGCCATCAAAAGATTCAATTCTCTTTAAAATAATGTATTACCATTTCGATAAGGCTCTTCTCCAAATGAGAATACAATCTATGTTTCAAATGCAAAAATGTACAGGCTTGAGGATATTCTGTATCTTAATCAGTGTATATTGTATTTTTACAATATTTATCAACTAAAGATCTAATGAAATTCTCTGCTACAAACATAGTTCTTTCATGGAAAATATATATTCCTAGGATATTTTATGGACTGGTTCAATACATATCCACAAATAGTAATTTTTCCAATGTGCCAATTTGAATTATAGTTTCATCTACTATATATATAGGTACTCGTATCCTTTTTTAGATTTGAGAAGAGCCAAATATTTGAATCCCGTTCCATACAGAAACATACCTCCATTTCTAAAGATCATTAATGCATTGGAACTAATTACGTAGACTTAGAGCAAGACATTACAATACATTGA
>Ga0075418_10002922_pt1 | contig 19523 bp, 16 predicted proteins | sample SoiMetdeltSBSDD2_FD_81776 | JGI IMG/M metagenome (GOLD analysis project Ga0075418, IMG submission 81776) | Bulk soil microbial communities from a Populus tree surrounding site in Tennessee, USA - Soil MetaG P. deltoides SBSDD2 | ecosystem: Environmental > Terrestrial > Soil > Tree plantation...
GGCTACTGAGGTCTCAACAATGTTTCTGCTAAGCACTAAATCGGGCGGCGACTGCTTCGTGATTGTTGCCTCGGCCGTTACCGGGGGTGCAGTGATGCTCGAGTCGCGCGGCTGTTGCCTTGCCGAGACATCGCCGTCGTCGGGCGAGTTTGAATCCGGATCAGATCCTTTGGACGAAGCACGCTCCGACGATGTTGTCTGTATGTCTGCCGTTGATCGCAGGTGACTAACGGGCAAATCCGCGCCGGATGTTGAAGCAATCGTTGCCGGAGGCCGCCGGCGGATTCTGAACTTCCCCTCGAGCGGCGGTTCCCGCTCGGGGACTGGTTGTGCCGGGTTCTCAGCCAATATCTCCTCGAGACTCGTAGCCTGGGCGCGCGACTCAACGATGAGTTGCTGCACATCGGGGCGCGCCGCCTGAGCACCCGCCTGCAATAAAGGATTGGTCGATGTTGAAAACAAGTCCGTCTGCGCGCCGAGGGTACCCTGCACGCCGAACGCCAGCCCGCCGGTGACTGGCGCCTCTTCAACTCCGTACAGGGTCCTTACTCGATCCAGCAGTAACGTCCGTCTGTCGAGCCATCGAACGAGGCGCCAGTACTTTCGCTGCGCATACCTCACATCGATCACACCAAGCGGCGTGATTGCCCTTTGACGAAGTCGCTCGGCGAAATCGTCTGCAGAGCTACTTTCCGACGGGCCGTCGCCTCTTAGGGGCGCGTCTGACATTTCACAAACCTCCAGGCGATCGGAGGAAGCCTGCCGCTTTGGCGCGTATGACGGAGGCAGACTGCGTCGCCTTCGCGCCCAGACCCGCTGCCTTAACGGCGAGTATCGGCCGGCTCAAACCCTGGTGCGCAAGTTCGACACTCTCGAATGCGATATCGCTGGATCCAGCTCGTAAATCTGGCCCCACCCACTTGGTCGGAAAGGCATTCTTGAAATTCCACCAGATTAATGGGAGGCGCATCTCGTTGAGCAAATATATCGTTCCGTTCAGCCGGGTCACCTTTCCCTGAGTCACTTTCTGGTGCCACGACCAAAGCCCGTCCAGGGAGGTGAGGCCATGCTTGAGAACAAGCGGCGGGTATCGCGTGCGTCCCGCAAAGCGGTGGACGAATTGGTTTAAGCCCCCTTCGGCATATTCTTGAGTCTCCGTCTCCGCCTGAAGCCCGCTCACTTCGGAAAAGCCGCCTGAGATGATTCCTTGTATCTCCACAAAGAAATTGAAAGCCAAATAGGGATCACTGCGAATTCCTGTCGCATTGCTCGACAGTGTGTATGCTGTGTTCCATCCAAGTATGGGCATAGCCTCGTCTCCTTCGACAAAAATTTCGCGAGCCGGATAAGAGTCTTTTTTTAAGAAATTCTTCTCGCGGCTATGACGGCGATGTCTGCTTGTTGAGTCTTTGATTTATCTTAGCGATTTCCGCCACCCACTTTTGACGCTCTCGATGCTCCATGTTGAGCACCTCCGCGTGCGGCCAGTGAAAGTGATATGCAATGTACGCTACCTCTTCATAGAGCCGCTCTATGGGGTAGCGCCAGACCCCCCCAGGCCGCTTATCTCAACCTCGAATTGCCGCTCGCAATGTGGGCACTGAGTCAACACACGGTCGTTCCCCTCCTCATTTATGCGACGATAAAAGTCTTGCAGGTAAGCCAGGTCGGCCGCGTACAAGTCTTCGATTATCTTTGGGTTGATATAGTCCAGAGAGCCGAGTTTGGTGATCACCCGCGACAGAAGAATGATCAACAGGTATGCCGGGTTGCTCTGAACACGCGGGTCCTTGAGCGGGGCGATCTCGTCAAAGGCAGTCGCCAGTCGCATCACACCTTCCCGGTGCAGATTGCCGTCGCTGTCGCTGTAGCCCTTTGGCAGCGTGAACGGGAACTCGGTTTGCAGCATAACTCTCCTGATTTCAGCCTTGAGAGACTTCTATTGATTCGGATTATCTAACCGGCGCCCACGCTTGTTGGCCGCATTTGAATCCGCGTAAGCGTTGTCATGCTTTCGTGGGGGACGCCTATCCCGTGATCAAGCCTTCACCAGCTCCTCGTGAGTTATCTCGAGCGATTCAATGGCGACGGCGTTGTTGGTAGCATTGAGCGCGGGCCCAGTCCACTTCGAGGGCCACCCATTGAGAAAATTCCATCGAATCCTTTCCTCGCCCTTGTCGTCGCGCAAAATGATCGAACCATGCCTGCGCTCGGCCCGCCCGGAGACGACCGTCTCGCGCCATTTCCAAAGCTCATCCGAATCGGTGATGCCGCGCTTCAGGGTGATTGGAGAAAACTTGTTCAAGCCCGGCAGTTTTCGCGAGTGATTCGGATCTGAACCCTCGCGATACTCTATCGGATCGGTGCTTGAATCCAGGCTGTCCACTTCCTGAAACCCAGCCTGAGTGATGCCGTCAATCTCAACCAGAAAATTGTAGCCGCGATACGGGTCCACTCTTTGTCCTGTCGCCATAAAAACCCTCCTCCAGATTTGGTTTCCTCGATTTTCATAGCCGTCGAGCCCTGATCAGCGAGGCTCCACGGCCGTGTGGTGAACTATGCGAATCACGATGAATTCCGCCGCCGCGATGGGTGCTAGCCCGATCTCGGTGATGGTCTGCCCCGCGTCTACCGCTTCCTGCGGATTCGTTTCTGTGTCGCATTTGACATAAAACGCCTCGTCGGCGGTTTCTCCCGCAAGCGCCCCCGCTTCCCACAGCTCGCTGAGATGAGAGCTCACCTCGCGAGTGATCCGAACCCAGAGTTGCGGTGTGTTAGGTTCGAAAGTCACCCACGCCATGTTCAAATCAATCCAGCGTTGGAGGGTCAAAAACAGCCTGCGTACGCTTATGTAACGCCAGTCCGGGTCGCGGCTGAGCGTCCTCGCGCCCCAAACGCGAATGCCCCGCCCGGGAAAAGCTCTTAGACAATTGATGCCTTCCGAGTTAAGCGAGCCCTGAGCATCCGCGGTAACCAGTCTCTCAAAATCAAGAGCGCCTCTGATTTCTTCATTGGCCGGCGCCTTGAACACCCCGGCTCGCGCGTCGCTGCGCGCGAAGACTCCAGCGACATGCCCGGAAGGCGGAATTAGCCTGCCATCTTCGGTCCTTATCCACGGATAATAGAGCGCGCCATCGATGGGCTCAGTTAACCCCGCAGAGAGAGTAATCCGTTGCTGCTTCACGGACTGTTCATCCTGTCCGGGTAACGAATCCAGAATCGCCATACGCCCGCCGTTTCTTCTGCAATGCTCGAGCATCTCGACCTGCAACAACTTGACAGCTTCAGTCGAAACAGACTGGCCCTCGCGTGAATCGGTCAGCATCATCGCGTCCGGTATGGCAATCAAATCCAGATCGGTCCGAGGAGCCAGAGTGTCCAAAGCATCAATCAAAGCCTTCGCCTGCGTTTTCACATCCCAATCCTTGTTAAACTCAACCGCTGCTATGTAACAACGCGCACCTTCGTTGAGAAAGAACCCTGTAACTGCGTCGGCAAGATAGCCCTTGGACATGCTTTCGAAGCTCGAGTCGAGATCACTCTTTCGGTGCAGCGTCACCGGTTCCGGCGGACCGAGCGTTCTCGGGTATCTCTTGTCTCTTGCTACAAACCCGACGAATCCGGGTACGCCGGTTGGCAGCGCAGGCTCGAGCGATAGAATGACTTCGCTTTTGTAGACCCCCGGCGCCTTTTTGATGAATTCCATGAAGCTCCTCGGATTACGCGCCGGGTCCGGCCCATTGGCTTAAGCGAAAGATCACGAATTCAGCCGGGCGCACGATCGCAACGCCAATCTCGGTCACTACCTCACCCTGATCGCGCACCGATTGCGGGTTGGTCTCGGCATCGCATTTGACATAAAAGGCTTCTTGAGGAGTGTTGCCAAATAGCGCTCCTCCACGCCACGCGTTCGTCAGAAACGCCGATGCGTTGCGAGTGATTTTTTGCCAGAGTGCGGGGGTATTTGGCTCAAAGACTACCCACTGCGTGCCTCTATCAATCGACTCGCGCAGAAACAGCAGGGTTCGCCGCACGCTGATGTATTTAAGATCCGCGTTTGAGTTGCCGCCGATGGTTCGAGCGCCCCAAACCAAAATGTTATTGTTGAGCATTCGTATGCAGTTGACGCCGTAAGGATTCAAACCATCCTGCTCCGCCTTGCTCAATGGCCGTGCAACGTCGAGTGCGCCTAGTATCGGCTCATTCGCCGGAGCTTTATGCACGCCGCGCTCGGTATCAACCCTGGCGTAAATTCCTGCTACATGACCGCTCGGAGGCACCGCCACTGTTCCATCGGAAGAGCCAGGCACGTACTGCGCGATGGGATTAGCAACCTTGATCCAGGGAAAGTACCAGGCCGCGTAATCGGTCACTTTGGGCATATCACCGCGCGCGGCTTTGATTGCAGTCAGACTTTCCAGTTTGCCGCCGGTGGGAGTCAAAGGCCCATCGAAGACAGCAAAGCGGTTGCCGGTCCGTCTGCAATGAGCTACTACTGCATCACGAACCGTGTCATCTGTTATGCCGGGCGCGGCGACAATGGCGATATCATCGATGCGCTCAAACGCCTCAAGCGCTTTTGCGAGAGACTTGGCGTCGGCGTTTCCGCTATTCTCTTGAGGCTTAACACGAACGACATAACAACGAGTGCCGCCATTGTTAAAGAAACCGTAAACGGCGTGAGTCAGATTGCTCTGGTTTGAGTCGATAGAAAAGTCGCCAAACGCTTTCTTGTAATCAGTGAAGTTAGTGCACAGTTTTACCTGTTCGGTGGCCACGGCCTTAAAAGCTGGTTGCAACGAAGCCGGCTTTGAGGGATCACCACCTCTGATGTAATCCGCGGTGATCTCATCATCCTTTGCCGGGGCTGCTTCTTGCTTGAAAACAACGCGGGACTTTCTGTTGGCGGTGTCATTCTTCAGCTCGATCTTACTCGTATCAGCGGCGACACCTTTGATTCGAATCTCAAATGTCCCCTGACCGGTCAAAACCGGATAGCTTGCAAGATCGAATGTGGTCTTCAGGGTCTTAGGTTCAGTACCCGTAGCTGCAACTTCCTCACCTTTTCCAATCTTTTCATTGATCACCGGTCTAATGATGCTAATGTACTTTCCCTTGATATTAGAGCCTACTTGCGGAGCTGCATCTTCGTCGAAAACCACCCGAGACTTTTTATTCGCATCGTCATTAATAACCCGGGCCTTTGTCTTAGCGACGACCTGGCTATTAACCTGGATCTCAAACGTATTCGGGTCGGTTGAAACCGGATAGTTGGCAAGATCAAAGCTGGTCCTCGGCTTCTTTTGAGCTTCCGTTCCAACTTCTTCACCTTTTCCAATGACCTCATCCTCAACGAGGCCAAAAGGAGGAATGGAGATTTGATCAGGAAAAACTCCTATGAAACCGGCAGTGCTGGTGCTGACCCCGGCTATGGGTTTGACTGCCGAAGGAACTTCTTCGACATATACTCCTGGAGATAGATACTCTGGCATACTCTTTCCTCCTTTTCCGCATTAGGGAAACTGGTCACTTATCCAATCGTACCTTTTCAACCTCGACGCTTGCCGAGACATCTATGGTCACTTCTTTCGACTTCAATTCAGAGCCTTTCCATCCCGGCGACACTCGCAAAGTGTGCCGACCTTTCGGAACAAGACCCAGGCTGTAACGTCCATCCACATCAGTTGTCGCCCTCACCCCAAGTTCTGAAATCGTGACAATTGCATTTCTCACCGCGGCGCCTCCAGGGTCAACGACCGATCCGAAAACCCTGAACAGGTCTCCAATCCTCGTTGAAGTCAGCGTATGGGACGAGATTCCCATTTCCTGAGGCGATGTTCTCTCTCCAATGTCTATTCTTCTTGTAGTAACCAGCGGCTCTCCCTCCGGTTCACGTGGCTCGAGGACCGGCAGCGAAAGCGTCACTGTAATGACGAAAGAGGGGCGCAACTTGCCGCCAATGGCGGACCAGAAATCGGCAGCATCCTTATCCCCATCCATCTGAGTTATTCTCATAGGTAGCGGCGGCTCCTGGGTCTCAAGCGGGCTCTTTGCCGGAAAGAACTTCGAGGGAATAATTGGGTACTGCGACAACACCTGCAGCGTCTGGCTCAACAACCGTTGTTCTTTGAGCAGCGGTTCTTCGCCCTCACCGGAAGCCCACGCCGTAACCAAATACGAGCATGACAGCCGAAGCGGCGGGCGCCTGACGATGGCCGTTCCGTTGCGATGCTCGATCAATGGCTCATTGTTTCGCATCTCTGTGTTTTCTCGAACGTCGTAGAGAAACAAATCCACAGTCGGCTGCGCGGGCTTGAACTGCTCGGTGGGGCGGTCAAACAACACCTCCGCATCGAAAAGCTCTTTGCAGCTCTCTTCTAGCGCGCGATCGTCAAGAATTGATCTCAAGGTCTTGCTTACGTCATCAATCATCGTCGAACCATCGCTTCTAATCTGCGGGGTTGTGGAAACCTACTCTTGCACGTCCGGCTTTTCCTCGTTCCATATGCGCCCGATCTTTTTAAATTCCCGCCGCGCAGCCTGCAGCAGGTGCGACATTCGAATCGCGCTGCCTTCGTCGGCGGCCAAGAAAGCGGCCGCAAGAGCGATGTTTTTGATATTGCCGCCCGCTAGTCTTATCTCGCGCGCGAGCCAGTTAAAATCCACCTCGTCGCTAACGGGAGCTTCTGGTGGAAATGTTAATTTCCAGATAAGCCTGCGATGTTGCTCATCAGGGAATGGGAAGTCGACGATAACTCGTATGCGTCGCGTGAACGCTTCATCCATGTTCCGATGCAGATTGGTCGCCAAAATGGCGATACCGTCGTACTCTTCCATCTTTTGCAGCAAGTAGCCGACCTCGATATTGGCGTAACGGTCGTGAGCATCTTTGACTTCAGACCGCTTGCCAAAGAGCGCGTCGGCCTCATCAAAAAACAGAATGGAGTTACTCGACTGCGCTTCATCGAAAACCTGGTGGAGCTTTTTTTCAGTCTCGCCGATGTACTTGCTGACGACCTGCGATAGGTCAATCTTGTAAAGATCGAGGTTCAGCCGATTGGCGATCACCTCGGCCGCCATGCTTTTGCCCGTCCCTGGAGGCCCAGTGAAAAGCGCAGTCACCCCTTTGCCCAGCGGAAGCTTTCGGTCAAAGCCCCATTCGCCATACACCGCGTAGCGATGGCGAGTCTGATTGCAAATTTCGGTAAGTTGGGCCATTTGATCCGCCGGCAACACGATGTCATCCCACTCCCACCTCGGCTCAATCTTGGACGCCAATGTCCCCAACCTCGGATTGGCTTGCGCGCGACATCCTGCGCTTAGATCGCCCATCGTCACCCTGACATCATCAGGCGAGCGCCAACGCGCCAACGTTTCGGCGGCGCTCACCGCATCGCGAATCTGGCCCGGAGTAAGCCTGAACTTGCCGGCCAGCGCCTGTGCATCGACATTGCTGGTCAAAGAGGCGATCTCGGTGAGACTGATCTCCCACGACCGCTTTCTGGACTTATCATCGGGAACCGGAAAATCAATGTGAATAAAATTGCCAAGGAAGTCCTGAGGCTTTCGGGATCGCAGACCGATCAGAAACGTTAATTTGGAGAAAGCTCGAATCGTCTCCTCAAGCGCCTTCAACTCAAAGCCATACCTGTCATCATCGGCAACCAGACTGTCGAAGTTTTCGAGACTGAGCGCAGCGCTGAGGAGCTCAGCTTCTCGACCGAGCAGCCATATCATCTCCCCAAACGGAATCTCGGAGGCCAACATTTTGCTTATGTCGGCAGCGATCAGCGGAATATCCAGGTCGTGGCAAATCGCGCTTGCCAGCAATCGCTTCTCCGATCCGTAGGGCCCGCTGAAATAGAAGCCAACGGATTGGTCAGCCGGCCGCGCGGCATGCGAATGCTCTTTGACGAATCTGACCACCCGGCTTCGGACCCCTTCGATCAACATTGTGGGCTCTGTTTCTGACCCCGAACAGATCACACAAGCCGCGGGCTGAAGCCGCGCATCGATCCGTCTTGAGCCCAGCAAAAAGCTCACGATCCGATCATCCAGCTTTAGCGACCGTGATATCAGAGGTGAATTGCGATCCGGTGAGCTATCAGTCACTTGCAGAAGCCGGTATCTTATCAGTGGCGACTGCGCATCGAATGCCGAACGTGCCGCGAGTTTCTCTTCTATCGTATCGAAGAATAGACTCAATACCAGCTCGACACTCGGTCGTTTACGGGTCACATCATCGTGGAGATAGGCATAAAGCTTCCCATATTTTGGATCCATCTCGGCGGCCAGACAGACAAGCAGGCACTCTTCATCTAAGCGGCTGAGATTGAACAGCTCGGCAAGGCGTGGAAGCCAGAGATCGACGCCACTTTCAAGGCCGCGAGCTCGGCGCTCCGCAATCCAGCTTTCGAGTTGGTCGATGTCCTGGACCAACATCTGAGCAGCTGATTCGTTTGGCTCGTCGACATTTTCATCACCCGGGTTACCTGAGACTAACCCAAGCATCTCATCTTCCAGCAGCACCAATCCCTTGAACTGGTCGAAGGCACTCGCTCCTTCTTGTTCCTGCTTTTTGAGCAATCTCTGATGAATGAGCAAATCAAGCCGCTTGAGCTCATCCAGTATGTGCTCGAGATTATTCGTATAACCGACCTGGCTATCTTTATGAAGTTGCTGTGCTATCCGAGTCATAGGCAATAGAATGCCCTTCCGCTCACAGACAGATGCGCGCGCGCCTTCAGAATATCAATTTGAAAATCGATTAAGAGTCTTCGTGTAACCTAGAAGCCTTTAGAACGGAAGCAAGATAACACAAAGTTTGTTCTGTTCAAACGGAGTTGAAAGATTTATCGATAGGAAGTTTCGTAGTCCCGCCTTCAGGCGGAATCCTCTGTTACGCGAAATGAAAAACAGAAGATGCCGCCTGAAGGCCGGACTACGAAACAAGAAGCACGGGAAGGAGAGCCCGTCCCCGTGCTTCTTCTTGTGCGGAGAGTAATCTGGAAGCTAACTGCGTATGCCGCTTTTGCACTACTTGAATTCTGTAGGCCCTTGACCCTGAGGATTAGGTTCCGGCTTCCCACGTGTTCATATACTCCAGCATTTCAGCTGTGAGCGCGTCGATCTTTATCCCCATCGCGGCAAGCTTTAACGAGGCAATTTCATTGTCGACTTCCTCGGGCAACAGGTGCAATCCCGGCACAAGCTTGCCCTCGTTCTTTACCAGGTATTCGCACGAGAGCGCTTGATTTGCGAAACTCATGTCCATAACCGACGCCGGGTGACCTTCAGCCGCCGCCAAATTGATCAGCCGGCCTTCTCCAAGCACCATCACTCGATTGCCGGTCGCTTTCAGCTTGTACTGCTCAACAAACGGACGCAGTTGCTCCTTCTCCTCGCTCAACTCAGCGAGCGCCTCCAGATTGAGCTCGACATCGAAATGGCCCGAGTTTGCTACCAATGCGCCGTCGTGCATCTTGGCGAAATGTTTACCATCGATTACGTGGCGGTTGCCGGTAACGGTAATGAAGATATCTCCAAGCGGAGCGGCCTCTTCCATTGTCATCACCCGCATCCCGTCCATCACTGCTTCGATGGCGCGAATCGGATTGACTTCGCAAACGATGACGTTAGCGCCCATGCCTCGGCCGCGCATCGCCACGCCTTTGCCGCACCAGCCGTAGCCAACTACGACTATCGTCCTCCCGGCGAGTAGGATGTTAGTCGCTCTAATTACGCCATCGAGCGTCGACTGACCCGTGCCGTAGCGGTTATCAAAGAAGTGCTTGGTCTGCGCGTCGTTCACTGCGATGGTCGGCCAGGTCATGCGTCCGGTCTTCTCGAGGGCACGCAGACGGACAAGCCCGGTCGTCGTTTCCTCGGTTGTCCCGATGATCTTGTCGATCAACTCGGGACGCTCCTTAACCATCGTAGCTACGACATCCGAACCGTCGTCGATGATCAGATCAGGCTCGTGGTCGAGCGCCATTCGCACGTGACGGTTGTAAGTCTCGGGAGTCTCTCCCTTGATCGCAAAGACCGGTATGCCGTACTCGACGACAAGCGCAGCGGCAACATCGTCTTGAGTAGACAGCGGATTCGAAGCGATTAACACCGCGTCGACTCCTGCCGCCTTCAATGCGCGGGCGAGGTTGGCAGTCTCGGTGGTGATGTGACAACAGGCAACCATCTTCTTTCCTTCGAGCGGACGCTCGCGTTCGAAGCGCTCTCTTATCAAGCGAAGCACCGGCATTTCGCGTTCGGCCCATTCGATCCGCATTCGGCCGGCCTTTGCAAGAGCGAGATCCTTTACATCATAGTTTGGCGTTTGAGTGCTGGTAGTCATTCACAATCTCCCTATAAAAGTATCAGTGGCCAGTGGTCAGTCGTCAGTGGCCGGAGACATTCCGCCACGATACAACTGACCACTGGCCACTGACCATTTCCAACTTAATTTACAAACCGGCGGAGCGGCGAAGAGCTTCGGCTTTGTCCGTGCGCTCCCAGGTAAACTCGGGCTCGTTGCGGCCGAAGTGGCCATAAGCCGCCGTCTTCCTGAATATCGGCCGGCGAAGGTTCAGGCTCTCGATAATTCCCGCGGGCGTGAGCTTGAAGTGCTCGCGCACTATCCCGGAAAGTTTCTCTTCATCGACGCTGCTTGTGCCTTTTGTATCGACGAGCACCGACACCGGATCGGCGATACCTATCGCGTAAGCCAACTGCACTTCGCACCGCTCGGCAAGTCCGGCGGCCACGATGTTCTTGGCGATGTATCGGGCCATATAGCAAGCCGAACGATCGACCTTTGTCGGATCCTTTCCCGAGAAGGCGCCGCCGCCGTGCCTCCCGGCGCCTCCGTAGGTGTCGACGATGATCTTGCGTCCCGTGAGTCCGGTGTCGCCCTGAGGTCCGCCAATCACGAAGCGGCCCGTCGGATTTATGTGAAAATCCGTGCCCGCATCCATCATTTCGCCGGGAACCACCGAGCGGATAACGTGATTGATTACATCTTCGTGGATTTGGTCGTTAGCTACCGATTCAGAATGCTGGGTGGAGATGACGACGGTGTTGACTCGAACAGGTTTATGACCCGCGTACTCGACAGTTACCTGGGATTTGCCATCGGGTCTCAAGTAATCCAGCAGGCCTTCCTTACGAACATCAGACAGGCGGCGGGTAAGCTTGTGAGCGAGCATAATCGGCATCGGCATCAGCTCTGGAGTCTCGTTGCAGGCGTAGCCAAACATCATCCCCTGATCGCCCGCGCCGCCGTGATCAACTCCCATAGCTATGTCATTCGACTGAGTATCGATCGCGGTGATCACGCCACAAGTATCAGCATCGAATCCATATTTAGCTCGGGTGTAGCCGATATCGCGGATTGTTTCGCGGACGATTTTCGGGATATCGACCCATACCGAGGTAGTGATTTCTCCGGCAACGACGACGAGTCCGGTGGTCAGCAGAGTTTCGCAAGCCACTCGGCCGTGAGGATCGTCTCGCATCACCGCATCAAGCACGCCGTCGGAAATCTGATCGGCGATCTTGTCGGGATGCCCTTCGGTGACAGACTCCGACGTAAACAAACGCTTGTTACTGGTACCCACTAATAATAGCCTCCTATCGGTAATTCCCTGTGGCGGGTTGCATAGTCGCGAGCACTAAGCTCGCATTAAACGCCAGAATCTAGCAGACGACATGAGGGGTGTCAAGGAATGTGATAATCGAAGCAGTGGGGTACTAGAGTGTTGGTCAAAGATTCAGCAACGCAACTGACGATAACCGCGTGGCGGTGTCCTGTCGATAGTTGCGAGATCGGCAATGATGAGGCGCCAACATACTATGACTCCACTACCGATAATCGAAGTGCCAAACTGAAAATTGCAAATTGAAATTCGCGAGGGTTATCATCAGAACAGGCTGATTAGAGGAATTCGATCCCTCGGCGTCTCGTTCACTCCTGATTTTGCGATGAGCCGTAGGACGAGACGAGACGATTGCAACTTCTCCTGGGAGAACACCATGCCCGGCTCGATTGTATTCGCGGGTATTGCACCCCATCCACCGCTACTCATTCCCGAAGTCGGCGGAACCCGCATCGAGCAAGTGGCCGACTCGCAGCGTGCACTCACGGAGTTCTGTCGCCGGCTGGTTGTTAGCGACCCCAACACCGTCATTGTCATCTCGCCTCATTCTCCGCTCGACCCAAGCGCTTTTACGGCACGCTCGACTAAAGAAGTCGCCGGTGACTTCCGGGATTTTTACGCTCCGGCCATAAGGCTGGAGTTTCCGAACGACCTCGAGTTGATTGACGCGATTCAGAAGGCGGCCGCCGGCGAAGACGTCGAGTTGCGTCGTCTGGCGGGCAATCAGCCGTTGGATCACGGAGCACTGGTCCCGTTGTACTACCTTCACAAAGCGGGTTGGCGAGGCCCGATCGTTGTCATCGGGTTCACTCTTCAGTCAATTGAAAAACACTTATCCTTCGGGCGCGCAATCGCCAATGCCGCGGAGTCGATTAATCGTAGATTGGCGGTCGTTGCAAGCGGGGATCTTAGCCACCGGTTGATCGTTGGCGGACCTTATGAATACGAGCCCACGGCCCACCTTTTTGATGAACAGATTGTGAGCGCGATCTCGAGCGGCGACGTACGCAGCGTGATAGACATCGACCCCGGTCTTAGAAATCGCGCCGGTGAGTGTGGCTACCGGTCGATTGTGATCGCGCTCGGGTCGGTAGATGAGAACCCTCGCGACCCAGAGGTGCTTAGCTACGAAGGGCCGTTTGGGGTGGGGTACATGGTCGCGGTGCTTGTGGATGCGGGCAAAGAGTGACTTATTTTCTATTTGCTATTTGCTATCTGCTATTTTCTATTTTCGATTGGATGTGATCTCGGGCACAAAGGACAAATAGCAAATAAGAAATAGAAAATAGTATGTCCATGTTACCCCAGGAACTAGCTCAGCTAGCGATAGAAGCCTTCATACGCGATGGCATTGTCATCGAGCCTCCGGATAATCCCACCGGGGTACTGGCCCTGCGAGCCGGCGTCTTCGTTACGCTGCGGAAATCCGGAGGCCAGCTGAGGGGCTGCATCGGCACGATCGAAGGGGAATGCTCAAACGTAGCCTGCGAGATCGTTCACAACGCGATCAGCGCAGCAACCCGCGATCCCAGGTTCCCGCCGGTTTCAACCGACGAGTTGCTCGAGTTGAAATACAGCGTGGATGTGCTCTCGACACCTGAACCGGCTAAGGGACCTGAAGACCTCGACCCTGCGGTCTATGGAGTAATGATCGAAACGTTAGACGGGTTCCGTCGCGGCCTTTTGTTGCCCCGAATAGCGGGGCTTGAATCGGCTAATGATCAATGGCTGGCGGTGCATTCCAAGGCCGGGATCAAAGTCGGCACACCGGTGCGCGCAGAAAGATTCTCGGTAACCCGCTTCGGAAAGGAGTAAACCCACAAGCGCATAACTTACCTGACGCTCTACCATAACCTTGACACTAGTTTGCGCGGCCCGTTATTCTACTCGTTCTTTTTATTTGCAAATTTGTCAGCAGTAACGAGGAGAGACTCAACGTATGGCCAATCACAAATCAGCGGAGAAGCGGAACCGCCAGGCTGAAAGACGCAACGAAGCGAACCGGCGCAACCGGAGCCAGCTCCGCACCGAGATAAAAAAGCTTCGCGCCGCTATCGACGAGGGCAATCAAGAAGAAGCCAAATCGCTTCTGGTCGCGACTGTGTCATTGATCGATAAGTCGATTCAAAAAGGCATCATTCATCAGAACGCCGCAGCTAGATACAAATCGCGGCTGACGTCCGGTGTAAACCAGATGTCCGCTTAATCGCGGCGACGTAACTACGCGGCTCAACAAATACTAGCGCAGATTGGCAGAGCGGCTCGCCTCAAATCTCCGATAACGCTTTTTGAGATTTGAGGCGAGCCGCTCGTCTTTTGTGCCACAACCAGAGTTCTTTAGGGTCTGCCGGCGGACGGCAGAGTCAGCTCAGCTATCAGGTATTGCATCTGAAGCCGGGGCGTCCCCTCCGAGTTCTTTATCGCGTTGTCTACTTCCGCGATACGCCGGAGTCCGTGCACTATCTCGCCTCTCGATGCGCGGCGCAACCTGGTCAGGAATTTATCGCTCCATTGCCCGGTAGCTTTTGTTATCTCCGGCGTCGACGCCCCGGCCTCCTGAAGCTGCTTTCCGGTCAACAACCGGCGATAAAGACTCGCGAGAGCTCCAAGTATAGGCAGCGCGTCGGTGTCGTCCAGCAGACGCTCCATCAGCTTCAACGCCCGCCGGCGATCCTGGGCGTTGATCGCATCCCAGAGCTCCCAGTTCGTGTGCTCGCGGGCCCGCGGTACAAGCTCCTGAACCGTATCGCTGTCAATCACACCGCCGTCCGCGAAGGCCGCTAGCTTTTCGAGTTCGTTAACCAGACGCGTTAGCCCGGTGCCGACAAGCCCGATCAACAAATTCAAAGCGGCCGGCTCGATGCTGCACCCGCGGAGCTTCAGACGGTCTTGTGCCCATCGCTTCGCGCGACCCTCATCCAACAGATCAAACGTGACTACGTTGCAGGCTTTGACAAGCGCGGTCGTCAGCTTACGCCGCTTATCTGGTGAGACAGCCTGGAAGACCATCGTCGTGGTCGGCGCAGGGCGCTTAACATAAGCGAAGACCAATTCCTGCTCGTCCTCTCTTATCTTATCGAATTCGCGGATCACCACGACGCGCCGTGCTGACATCATCGGCATCTGATTCGCCGCGTCGATCGCCATCGCCGCGGTGGTTTTCGAGCCGAAGCCGTTGTCGCTGCCGATCGTGAATGTCGATACGTTGAAAACGCGCAGAGCCTCGTCGACTGTCGAATACAACAACCGAAGCGCGCGTTCCTGGAGATATTGCTCCTCGCCGACAAACAGATAGAGAGGATGGACTCCCCCGCCTTCAACTTCACGGCGAAGCTCTTCAAACGATGGGCCGCTTTTCTTTTTGGGGCGTCCGCTCACAGCCCTTCCATTATGGTTGAGACGATTGTCTGGGCGAAATCCCTGGCGATCCGATCGACGGCGGGATTCTCCTCGTTGAAAAACGACTGCGGGTCGTCGGAGAGCTGGTATTCTCCCTCGAAGGTCATGCGCTGGTTTTGAAAGATTATTTTATGGGTCTTGAGGTCTCGCACTACGATGCTGACCACTATTCGAACATCCCAGACACGCGTGCGTCCGCGATCATCGAGTATCGAACCGGGAGCTCGAAAGCTTCGAATATCGCCGTTGAGTACGGCGTCAGCATTGTCCTGAGTCGTGACCACGCGAAGCGCCCGGGCACGCTTTAGGATTTCGTCAATGACGGCCTGGGTGAATCGCTGTTCGACTCGATACTTGAGGCTTGAATTCTGGAAGACCGGAACCGCGATTGTCTTGATGTTTGCGGGCAGACTCTTGCCCTTGCCGGCTTGCTTGTAGCCGCACACATCAATGATCAATGACATTGCAACAGCAAACAGGACCGGCTTGAACATCGTTCCTGATATTAGCTTTGATGCAGTGATTGAGACAAGCAGACAAGACTTGATGAAGAAGGTGGGGGGCGCTCGGCGTCCCACATCAAAAGAGAGGAACGCCGAGCTTTTACTACTAACCGTGTTTCTGCTGCTTCAGGAAGATAGTGTCGTAGTATCCGGCGACCTTGAACCCCGCCTTTTTGTAGAAACGCTGGGCCGCCTCAAACGTCTCGTTGACCAGCAGACAAACGCTGCGAGTGCGCATCAGGAATTCTCTGTTCAACTGCGACATACACCGAAGACCGTTGCCATTGCCGCGCTCCGAAGGATCGACCCATACGCCTTCAAGGTAAACGACTTCAGGAGTATCGGTTATCACATCCGCCTTAAACATCAGTGTTCCATCTTCAACCCACACCCAGGTTTGTCCTTCCTCGATGCGTCTCGCGCACCGCTGTCGAAAGCCTTCCGGGTTGGTTGCAAGCGGGTCAATGCCGCTTTCGTCGAATGCCATTTGAGCGTGAGCGGGAACAACCAGGTCAAGATCGTCAATAGTGGCGAGTCGAAGACCGGGTACCGCGTCGCCGGCTTCTACCGGCGAGTTGCGTTCCAGCAGCCATTCGCGGCAGACCCGGCGCCGTTCCTGCCCTCTCTCGGCGTAGTACTTCCAGAAGACCTCGATGTTGTCTTGCTCTCCGAGCAACATATGAGCGTCCTGGCAATTCTGCGCCAGCCGGGCGATCGCTTTGATTGCTGCGTCGTTCCGGGCCTCGAATAATATGTAATGACCGATCAGCGCCACTCCTAGAAGGTGCCCTTCGCTATCGCGGCAGGCATAGAAAGTGCCGCGATTGTGCGAGCTGACCAGTCCGTTGCTGCGAATGAACCCTGCCATCCCGAAGGTGTGAGTGGGACGCTCGCGCAGGAAGTCCATTACTTCGGCTTCGTGCTCTGCCCTGAGCTCTTCCACCTTCAGAGGCTCGCTCCTCTTGAACGCGAACCCCGCCAGATTCATTCTGCTGCTTTTGTTGGTTTCAAGCTGGGAATGCATTGTGTTTTTCCTTAAACCATTAGTCCTGTTTAACCAATCTTTACCCTATTGGGCTCCTGACTCAATGCGACTAGTCAATCGGGTTGAGCTCGGGCTCGGGCAACATCGCATCGGTCAGATCGCCGTTCAAAGCATCCAGCGCGAGAATGGATTGAGCCGTTGTTCCCAGCATTAGAGCGAGGTAGCTATCGGATAAGAGGACGCCATCCGACAGTAAGACTCCGTCAGAAAGCAACACTCCGTCAGACAGCAAGACCCCGTCAGACAACAACACCCCATCCGACAACAGTACTCCATCCGCCAACAGCACGCCGTCAGACAGCAACACTCCGTCGGACAGGAGCACACCGTCAGACAACAACACTCCGTCAGACAAGAGCACACCGTCCGACAACAAGACGCCGGTACCGTAGACCGTTTGATATTTCAACATCAAGTTGCTTCCGGTGACGAAGTTCCATCTCTGCATGAAACCGCGGGCCCATGAAAAGGTCTGTCCAGCAATCGTCGTTGTTTGGGTTGGAGCCGGCCCGGAAAGCAATGGATCACCCAACGAGCGGCCGGCTAGATCGGTACGGACCAGAGCTGCGAGCCGTACAGCACCCTCAACATTGAGCTCACCCGAACCCTGCTCGAAGTTGCTAAAACCCGCGAGAGGTTTCGAGGTGTATTGAAGGATCGCCTTCACAAGATTCGGAGTCAAACTCGGGTTTCTCTGAATCAAGAGTGCCGCCGCTCCTGCCACTGACGGCGTCGCCATCGACGTTCCGCTCATATACATCATTTCGTGTGCCGGCAAGAAGCTCACGTTCGCGTCCAGAGCGGGAGTGGTGGAGAGTATTTTGTTATTCGGTGACTCCACGGCAATTATCTTGTTGCCGGGTGCGATCAGGTCTGGTTTGACGAGGTTATCGTAGTGCTTAACGCCCAGGGTATCTGTGTAGTAGCCGCGCGTCGGACCGCGCGAGCTGTAGGTCGCTACAGTGTCATCGGCGCGGCTGTTTGTCCCCAAGGTGTTTGCGGCGCCGACAGTGATTGCTGATGGTTCGATACCTGGCGAGTGGATGGCCCCGAATATCTTGGTGCCGTTCAGGTCTTTGCCGACATTGCCGGCCGCCACGCAAACGACGATGCCGGCGTTGAACGCACGCCGCACCGCCTGACAGAGCGGGTCGTTGACGTAAGAATCAACCGCCACCGAGCCAAAGCTCATATTGAGGACCCGGATGTTATAGAGAGACTTATTAGCTATACACCAATCAATGCCCGCAATCGCATTAGACATCGAACCCGCGCCCACTGAATTAAGAACTCGCACGTTGATGATCTTTGCTTCGGGAGCGATGCCGGTGTACTTTCCGTTGTCGACATGGTTGTTACCGGCAGCAATCGAAGCGACGTGTGTTCCGTGTCCATAAGGATCGTCGGTTCTACCCTGACCGGTGAAGTCAATGCTGGCAACGACTCTGCCATCGAATGCGTGATGCGCAGAGTAAACGCCGGAATCAAGAACCGCTATACCGATGCCGTGTCCGTCGATCGTGCCGGTGGTCGCCGTCCCATAGTTTCGGACCAACGAGGCGCCGGTGGTGATCTCGAGATGACCGGTGGCCTTGGTGTCTCGATCAAGAGAGATGTACTTGACTGCGTTATCCGCAGCCAGTTCCTCAAGAGCGGTCCCCGCAATTTCCACCGCCGCGCTCTTCCCACCATTCAGAGCGAGTCGGACTACCCCGCCCAGCTCGCCGACCCTGGCCGAAAACTTGCTGAACGCATTGCTCCTGGATGATGGCGCTGTTTCAACTATAACGCGGAGGGTTCTCTCTGATGCCAAACCGATCGCCTCTTCCACGTCCGGCGCAATTTTTTTGCCTTGCGGCCTCGATTCGGCTATTGCGGTGCCTTCAAAGCGCCCGCCCATCGGAGAACTCGTCATCACAAATGAGGCGGCGAGTAAAACTGCGGTTAGCACTTTGAAAACATTTTTATTGACCTTCATATTCGTCGCTCCCTCTTGCAGTAGATACTGCGTATGCCCTCTTACAATCTTTCTCTAATCTCTTCTGACGTAGTGTTAAACCTTTGAAGCTTGCAGAACTCCATCCTGGGACCCTGCGGTTTCTCATTACTCAATGCCTGTGCCACACTATCTGATCATCAAACCCAAGCCAATTCCGATCACCAAACTCCGAAAAGAAACCTCCCGCACACAATCCGTTAGCGGAACCATCTTATTGATAAGTCTAGACTTAGAGCGAGAGCCGACCTCAAATGCCGTGGATCATCCAGAGCTTACACCTCTCAACGCTACGGCACCAGCGGTTTCGCCGCGACCGGCCGCTAACCCGGTATATGTCAGTTCACTCGAATTAATTCGGTCTTTTTGGATGAATTATTCCGACCCGATTAAGACTAGTTAAAAATGTCGGTCTTCTTCGACCCAGGTGGTTTTCAATTTCAGCCTACGTAACGGATTCGAGTCACCGACACCACCAGGTTCAGCCGAGTGGTTTTCACTTTTCAGCCTACGTAACGGTTTCAGTCACCGACACCACCGGCTCATCAGCCGCGTGGTTTTCAATTCCAGCCTACGTAACGGTTTCAGTCACCGACACCACTGGCTTCAGCCGCGTGGTTTTCAATTTCAGCCTACGTAACGGTTTCAGTCACCGACACCACCGGCTTCAGCCGCGTGGTTTTCACTTTCAGCCTACGCCAGACCCTCGCGTCCCAGACACCTCCGGCGGCCTTCCTTGTATTCTGAATTTATAGAGCATATTCTAATTAAAATCGATTCCCTAGTAAAGTCGCAATTTAACTCCCCGCGAGTCGTGTCTGGGGACGCAACGCCCTGACGTAGGTTAAAACTGAAACACCACACGGGCTGAAGCCGGTGGTGTCTGGAGGAGCGACGGCCCTGACGTAGGTTAAAACTGAAACACCACA
>Ga0075418_10002925_pt1 | contig 19514 bp, 10 predicted proteins | sample SoiMetdeltSBSDD2_FD_81776 | JGI IMG/M metagenome (GOLD analysis project Ga0075418, IMG submission 81776) | Bulk soil microbial communities from a Populus tree surrounding site in Tennessee, USA - Soil MetaG P. deltoides SBSDD2 | ecosystem: Environmental > Terrestrial > Soil > Tree plantation...
AGGTTCTCGAGCATCACCACCGCGCCGTCGACGATGATGCCGAAGTCGATCGCGCCCAGGCTCAAGAGATTGGCGCTGATTCCCCATGTCACCATCCCCGTGATGGCGAACATCAAGGAGAGTGGAATGACCATGGCCACGATGAACGCACCGATGAAGTTTCCGAGAAGAAGGAGAAGAACGATCAGCACCAGTACCGCGCCCAAAACCAGGTTCGTACGCACGGTTTCGATGGTCGCATCGACGAGCTTTCCCCGGCTATAGACCGGGGTAGCAACGATCCCCGCCGGCAAGGTGCGATTCACGTCGGCCAAGCGGTCCTCGACTCGCTTCGACACGACGCGGCTGTTTTCACCGATCAGCATCATGGCCGTGCCGAGCACGACCTCTTCCCCCATCTGCATGGCCGCGCCACCGCGCAGCTCCTGGCCTTCGCCGACTGCTCCGATGTCGGAGATGCGGATCGGCACGCCGGCGTGCGTGGCGACCACGACGTTCCGGATGTCGTCCTCGGTGTGGAGCCGCCCGCTCGTGTTGACGAGCAGCTGTTCGCCCTTTTCCTCGACGAATCCGCCCCCAGCCGCGCTGTTGTTCGCTTCCAGGGCATCGACCAGATTCTGGAAGGTGAGACCGTAGTCGACCATGCGGGAGGGATCGGGAGTGACGTGATACTGCGGCTGAAACCCGCCCTGGGAGCTGATTTCGATGACGCCGGGAATGTTGCGAAGCTGGGGCCGAATGATCCAATCCTCGATCTCCCGCAAGTCAGTGGTCGTGTAGGCCGTGCCGTCCGGTTTTTTCGCATCGGGATTCGCCCGCACCGTCCACTTGTAGATTTCACCCAGCGCGGTCGTGATGGGGCCAAGACCGGGATGGGCATCGGGGGGCAGTTTCGCGCGCGCGTCTTCCAGGTTCTCGTTCACGCGCTGGCGGGCAAAGTAGACGTCGGTTCCGTCCTTGAACACGACGGCGACCTGGGACAGACCGTATCGGGAAAAGGAGCGGGTCTCGGTGACTCCCGGAATGCCCGCCATTGCGGTTTCGATGGGATAGGTGACCTGTTGCTCCACCTCTTCGGGGGTGAGCCCCTCCGTGATCGTGTTGATCTGCACCTGGACGTTGGTGATGTCGGGGACGGCGTCGATGCGGAGATCGCGGAACGTCACCGCGCCCCCGGCGGCGACGCCGAGGGCGAACACGATCACGATCGCGGGACGGCGAATGGAAAACGCAAGCAGCCGTTCAAGCACGGATAGCCGACCGGCCGGGCCGCGATCTGCTCGCGAAGAGCGGGCACTCAATTCTCTTCATATTTCGATTTCTCGAGCTCGGACCTCAGAGTAAACGCATTCTTGACCACAACCGGCGAACCCGGTTCCAGTCCTGACACGATCTCGGTCATGTGACCGTCGCTTCGTCCCACCTGCAGCAGCTTGAGCGTGTAGCGCGTTCCCTGACCGACGAAGACCGCCGGCCCCTCGTTCGTGCGCAGGATCGCCTCCTCGGGCACGGTCACAGTGGCGTTCACATGATCCACGACCACCGCCACGTTCACGAACAATCCCGGTTCCCAGCGTCCCGCGTTGGCGAGGATGACGCGTCCCACCGAAACGCCCGCGCCCTCTTCGAGCGACGGGCCGATGTAATCCACCGCTCCGGATTGCCCCGGCCCGCCTCCCGATTGCGCAGTGACCACGGCCGGCTCGCCACGATGCACGCGAGCAAGTTGATTGGGATACACCGCGAAATCGATCCAAACTGTGGAGAGATCGGCGATCGTGTAAAGGACAGTCTCCTGGGTCACAGTTTGCCCAGGCGACGCGGGGCAGGCAATGACGTGGCCGGCGATGGCGGAGGCTACGGCGTAGCTGGTTAAGCTTTCGTTGCTCTCCACCAGAGCCACGGTTTCGTTTCGGGCCACGGCTTGACCCAGATCCTTCTTGAGTGATCGCACCACACCGGCAAACCTTGGTTTGACCTCGAGCATGTGTGCCGGATCAAAACGCACTTTGCCGGGAAACTGGAGCACGACATCGATGGGCGCCGGCCCGGCCGGTGATGTAACGATCCCCGCCTCCTCCGCTCCCTTGGCATCCAGAACGACGATGCCCGAGTCAGCAGGTGAGGGCCCCTCATCTGCCGAACTCTCTTCTTTAGCGCTCCGTTTCCCACACGAGGCCGGTGCGAAGGAAATGCAAAGAAGGCAAAGACCCAAGAGTGTGCGGCGCATCAAGGCCTAGCTCCTCCCCACTCCAGGGCCAGGCGCGAGCTCCAGTACTCCTTGAGCGCATCCAACGTAGTGAGCGCGGCGTCCAGGGCGGCACGCTGGCCCTCGATGTAGTCGAGGTATGTAAATCGCCCCGCGCGATAGCCGTCCCCGAGCTTCTCCAGCGCTTCACGCGCGGCCGGCTCGCCTTCGTTTTGAGCCGTCTCGTAGTTTTGCCGCGCTGCCTCCAACGCGTGGTAGGACGCGGTCGTGCGCTGGGCGAGCGCACGGCGCAGCAACGTCTCTCGGATTTGAGTAGCTCGGTACTCCACTTCCGCGGCCCGCACGGCGGCGTCTCTGCTGTCGAAAATCGGGAGCGTGGCGGAGAGTCCGGCCAAAAATCCCGTTTCCCCCACTTCGTTCAAGTGCCGCACGCCGCTCATCACGCTGATTTCCGGAAACCGCTCCGCCCGGGTCGCATGCCAGCGCGCCTCGGCCACTTTCGTCTCCGCTCGCGCGCGACGGAGTTCCGGACGCCGATCGGCTCCCGCCAGGAGCGTGTCGAGTTGCGGCAACGGACCGGGGGTTTGCAACGCCAGCGTATCGAACGTGGCTAACGTGTCACCCCAGAACACGGCCAAGTTCACTCGCGCGATTTCGAGATTGGCCTCGGTGCGGCGACGTTCAATTTCCCGCTCGGACGTTGCAGCACGCGCCCGCAACGCCTCCACGACCGGCGCGGCACCCATGCGCGTCCGCTCCTCCGCCGCCCCGATCGCGCTACGCGATACCTCCTCGGAACGGCGAAGCAGACGCAACCGCTCTTGCAGCCACCAGGTCTCCAGAAACGCATCGCCGGTCGAGAGGGCAAGCTCCCGGCGCGCCGCATCGGCATCGATTTGCGCCAGGTGCTCGAGCGCCTGCACGACTTTCTTGCGCTTCCCGACCCGTCCCCCCAGCGGCAAGGGCTGCGATAAGGACAGCGTGCGCTCCTCGAATTGGGACACCCCCCCGCCGAAGTTCTCGTCCGTGAATTCGAGGGTCGGGTTGGAGAGAACCGCCTCGGCACGCGCTTGCTCTATTTCGAATCGGAGCGCGGCCGCCCGCGCGATCAGTTCCGCGTTGCGGGAAAGGGCCAAGTTGAGCGCCTGGTCGAGACCCAGGACGCCATGGGGATTTGCCTGACCCAGCGTGGTATCCACGGGGCTTTCTTGGGCAAGGGCCGGGCCGGGCAGCCAAATGATTACTGCGAGGAGCCTGCACAATAGGCGGCCCTCAATTCTCCAAATCATCTATAAAACACTATAGCTATCAACGAAGATGGACAAGCCATTAGAGTCGCTTGTCCATCGGGGTTCTAATGCGGCATCACTTCCCCCACCTCGGCGCGCTTGGGTCGGGGTGATGCGTTTTTGACGTACTTGTCGAACCAGCTCACCATTTCATACAACACGTGCTCATTCGATTCGCGGGCGAGATAGCCGTGCGATTCGAAGGGCAGCATGACCAAGCGCGTTGTCCCGCCCACGCCTCGAATCGCCTCGAACAGCTTTTCCGATTGCAACGGCACCGTGCCCGGGTTCGCATCGAGCTCCCCGTGAATGATGAGGAGCGGCTCATCGATCTTATCCGCATGGAGCAACGGTGACAGCTTGAGATAGGTGTCGGTGGCTTTGTAGAGCGTGCGCCGCTCGTTCTGGAAACCGAACGGACGCATGGTGTGGTTGTAGGCGCCGCTGCGGGCAACGCCGGCCCGGAAGAGACCAGACCACGCGAGCAAGTTGGCGGTCATGAGAGCGCCGTGGCTGTGCCCCATCACGCCCACGCGATCGGGATCGGTTACGCCCATCTCGACCGCTTTGTCGATGGCCGCTTTGGCATTGGCGACCGCTTGCTCGATGAATGTGTCGTAAGCGGTTTCGGTCGGCCCTACCACGGGCATCGCGGCGTCCTGAAGAACCGCATATCCTTCCAAGGCGAAAAAGAGCGGCGAGGCTCCCACCGGATTGGTGAACTGCCGCGGTGAGGCTTCCACCTGTCCCGCCATGGTCGGGTCGGTGTAGTCGAGGGGATAGGCCCACACCACGGTCGGTAACCGCGTCCCCGGCTTATAGTCCGGGGGCAAGTACAGGGTGAACGATAGATCGACACCGTCGTTACGTTTGTAGGTGACGAGCTGTTTCTGGATCCGTCGCACCTGCGGGACAGGATCCGGAAATTGGGTGAGGGCACGGAACGTGGAACCGTAGAGCGGCTCGCCCTCCGCGGCCGCGTTGGCCAATGCCGCGCCCAACGTTCGCAAACCGACGTTGGGAGGCTCCGTGGGCGACTCTCGACGAGTCAGGAAAGTCCCCGCCTTGGGATCGACCCACTCCATGAAGTATTCCAGACTCTCGTGATCGGACCGGAAAAGACGCTCCTTCTTGAGGGTGGCCACATCCATGCGGTCGAGGAAAGGGCGATCTCCATCCCCAGAGGCGCCGACACCGCTCAAGAAAACAGCCCCGTTCTCTTCCCGCACTGTTCGAGCGCCGTTCGATGCAATGTGATACACGAAATCTCCGGGGTCGTGGTAGATGTCGTCGGAGCTCATGCTCCACACCTGACGTGGTGGCTTTGTGAGTCGCTTGGCATCGATCATGGATGCTTTAACCCAGTGCTTGTCCTGGTCGTATTCGTAGACGAAGGCAAGGTTGCCGTGCTCGATCCAATCCATCCCAGCATACCGTTGCTCGGTCTTGATCACCTGTACGGCCTTCGAGCCAATGGTTTTCATCATCACTCGATCGTGATGGGGAACTTTCTTATACGTGTCGCCGTCATCCAGCGCTTCGGCCCAGAACACTGTCGCCGGAACCGTAGGACGCCAGAGACAGCTGCGCGGTCCCGTACGCACGCCGTTGATGGGTACCTGATCGGCCAGGGGCAAGCTGGCCACGGTTTCCACCGTGTTCCCCTTCATATCCCAAATCTCGATCTGGGTGGGAAAGCGATCGTAGGCGCGAAGGAAGGAATACGGGCGCTCGATATGTTCCACGAGCATGTAGCTTCCCCCGGGCGCAGGAACCACCCGGGATATGACGTCCGGACCACCCACGGTTTGAATCTTGTCTCCGGTCGCGCTCACCAAAACGAGTTGGCTCGTTCCGTAATACTCGAAGAGGTCCGCGTCGTGAGGCGTGCGCAGAAGATCCCGCGCTTCGTAGGTGCTGCTGGCCTTCCCCTTGGATCCACTCTCCTCGACCCGCGGGCCGGCCGGCACTCCAGGATCCGACGGCGCTGACGCGCGTTTTGACGGTACGGTCTTCACGAGCAACGTCTTTTGATCCGGCATCCATGTCACGGCAGCGCCAAGAATCGGATTGACGCGAACATCGGGGACGCGGTGCGCCTTGGCGCTTGCCACGTCCAGGATCCAGAGCTCCACGGCATCTTGAGTGGTGTTGAGAAAAGCAATCTGGGTGCCATTCGCATTCCACCGCGCCAGACCGAGCCGCGCGCCCTGAGGAAGGTCGACCGGGATCTCAGTTCCGTCAGGAACCTTCTTGAGCCAGTACTGAACGTAGTACGCCGATCCATGCACCCCGTTGTTCTTGGGATTCACCCGAACTCCGGCCAGCCGAAGAAGCGGTTCCGCCAGATCGGAGATGGGCGGGTAATACAAGGGGCGGGCGAGGAGCAGCACATCGCCGGTCGGCGCCGGGATCGCGACCGGCGGGGCGGGCGCATTCAGGACATCGAGAATTTCCTTGGGAGGATGCTCGTAGGTCTGCCCGGCCACCGCGGGGCTTACGTATAACGTCCACAACAGGCCGCACGCGAGAAGGGTCCGATAGCGCATGATCAACCTCCGTTCGACCGGATCATCGCACGAGCAGGACCTTGCGCATTCCGGAAAAGTCCGCGGCTTCCATGCGTATGACGTACATCCCCGCCGGCACGGCGCGCCCCCGGCTATCCCGGCCATCCCAGGTCACCGCGTGGGTCCCCGCCGTCTGCGGACCATCGACGAGAGTCTGCACCCTGCCTCCGTTGATGCCGAAGACGTCGATCCGAACCCCGCGCCCGGATTGAGGCACCTCGAACTCGAGGTGCGTGGCTCCTCGGAAGGGGTTTGGACCGGGCACTCGGAGGGCGTATCGAGCCGGAACCGGCGTCGTACCGATGCCGGTGGTCGCGGTGGGTGACGCGGCCACGCTTTCGTTCCCGGCGAAATCGACCGCAGACACCTTGTAGTAGACCCCCGCCATATCGTAATCGGGATCGTTCCAGGCCGAAACGACGGTCGTTGCGACGAACGTGGTCGTTGCAGAGAGAGTCGTCGTTGCCGAGAGAGTGGTTGTTGCGGCGAGAGTAGCGGCCCCGGGAACGAAGTTGGGATCGGTCGACCGGTAAATGTTGAAGTGGTCGAAGTCCGGGTTCGTGGAATCGTTCCAGTCCAGCGCGTTCGTTCCGTTCTCGTGGTATGCCACGACGAGACCGTTGGGAGCGGACGGCGACAGGTTATCCACCGAGTAGCCGCTGTCCGGGTAGGAATCGTAAAAGAGTCCGATCGTGGCCGTGCGAGCCCGAACCCGGAACGCAGTCCAGTGCTGGCCGGATGTAATCGTTGAATCGGCGATCGTGGGCACGACCACCGAATATTCGTCTTCGGCTTCGGCGGGCACGGTGGTTACATAATCCCAACCCGCCAGTTGCGCTCCCAAGGGACTCACCGAGGACGCATTCAGCTCCGGCTTGAAACCCGTGTCGATGCGGCGGTAAATCGCGTACTCGATGATTTGCGGCGTTGTGCCTTCGAAATCGGTGGCGCTTCGCATCCAGGTGATGCGCACCTGGCCCCCCTGATCGTGACCCACGTCCGCGATCGATTTGACGACGGGAAACTGATAGAGCCACTCCACCGTGACATCCGACGCGCCCGCGCTTGCGGGGGGGCTGGGTGCCGTGGCAATGCTGGCCTTCCACCGCACGTCCGAGCCGCTCAGGGCAATCCACGGTCCTCCCGGAGTGGCGTTCTGCCAGTTCGTCCCGCCGTTGGCGGTAAGTTGCCACGACGTGTTGAGGGCGTTCGCCGTCAAACGCGCGTACATGATGTTGTCGGTGATCTGGTCGAGAGCGAGGGATTGGCCGATGTTGCCGGCGAAATTCAACTGGTTTTGGAGCACGTTGATGACGCGCAGGCCGAAGTCTGCGTCCGCGACAAACGCCCTCGAACCGGCGGCGACGACGCCGAGGGCTGTTCCCGGTGTGTCATAGCTGGAAACGAAAGCTGGAAAGTTGGGATTCGAGACATCGACGACTCGCAATCCGGCTAGACCGTCCGCAATGAAGGCGAAGTTTCCCACCACCGAAACTCCCTGCGCATCCCCCGGGGTCACGTGAGTCGCATAGAAAAATGGATTGGACATATTCGTGACATCGATGATCTCGAGATCTCCGTCCGCCAGATACACCGTGGACCCGACCACCGCCACGTGGGTTGCGTTCCCGCCCGGGGCGATATTCCCTTGGAACTGAAGATTGCCGTTCGCCGGGTTGATCGTGAACGTGCGCAATCCCTGCCCGCCATGAGCGACGAACACGTTCCGGCCGGAGACCGCGATTCCGGACGACACGTTGGGTATAGCGACGTTGTGAACCATGAAGGGAGAGGCCGGGTTGGAGACATTCAACACAACGGCGCCGCTCATTCCATCGGCAATATAGGCAAAGTTCCCGCTCACCGCGACGCCCATAGCGGTTCCGGGAGTATCGAACCCGCCCAGCAACACAGGGCTGGCAGGATTGCTCACATCGAGAATCATGAGACCGGAGGTGCCGTCGGCGACGTAAGCTCGCGTTCCGTTGACAGTGACGTCAAACGCAGTTCCCGGAGTGTTGTAGCTTCCGAGAGCCACGGGCGCGGCCGGATTCGAGATGTCGAAGATTTGGAGCCCGGAAGCATCGTCGTCGGCGATGTAAGCGATCGTGCCGACCACGGCCAGGCGGCGGGCAAAGTCGGGCGTGTCCAGAGATCCGGCCTCGTTCGGCACCGGCAACGTGCTCCGCGCGGCGATGAGCCGCAACCCAGGAGTCCCATCGGCCACGAACGCAATGCGGTTTGCCACCGCCACACCACCGGCATTTCCGGCCGTGTCGAACGATTCGAGAAGGGTCGGGACAGCGGGATTCTGCACGTCCAATACCTGGAGACCAGAACCCTGATCGCCCACAAACGCTTCCGTCCCCGAGACGCTGACGCTATATGCATCTCCGGGCGTGTCAAACGTTCCCACCATGGTCGGACTGGCCGGATTGCTCACGTTCAATATCACGAGCCCGTTTAGCCGATCCGCGACATACGCATACTTCCCAGAGACGTCGACGCCCTGGGCGGACCCGGCAGTATCGAAAGTTGCCAAAAGCACTGGAGCCGCGGGGTTGCTTACGTTGATGAGCTGAAGGCCGGATGCACCATCGGCGACGTAAGCCACGGTTCCCCGCACCTCGACTCCCGTGGCCACACCCGGCGTGTCGTACGTTCCCAGAAGTGTAGGGTTGTTCAGATTCGTGACATCGAGCATGACGAGCCCATTCGTGCCGTCCGCGACGTAGGCGACATAGCCGGAAACGGTGACGTCAAAAGCCGTGCCCGCGGTATTGAACGAACCGGTGAGCGTCGGATTACCGTTGAAGTGCACGTTCAGGATCTGCACGCCGGCCGCGTCATCGGCCACGAAGAGCTGGTCCCCGGCCAGCATGAGCGCGCGAGCCAATCCCGGCGTGTCATAGGAACCGTTGAACAAGGGGGTTGTGGGATTGGTCACGTCGACCACCACCACCCCTGCGGCTTCGTCGGCAACGTAGACGCCTTTGCCCCCAATAACGACATCAAGGGCGAGATTTGTATCGAAGGTGCTCTGCAACGTGGGCTGAAAGGGAAAAAACTGCAGCCGCCCCACGCTCGTGTTCCAGTCCGCGGTCGTGTTCACGGCGTCTTTGTAGGTAGTGTTGTCGAAGCTCTCCACGACGCGGTTCACGATCGCGCTCGAGGGTTCGGCAATGAGGAGGAGACATAAGGCGGCCACAATGGGCGCCCCCGGCTTTCCATGGAATGTGAACGCAGTGCGGACCCAGCTCATGTTCGGCTCCCCTTTCGTACCCGGACTCGATGTTGCAGGTGTTCAAGCCGGATGTCGTTCAGCCAAGAAATTCCAGACCCGCCGCCTCCCGCCCGACACGCAATCGCATCCATCGATCGAGGACGATCGTGCTTGCGGTGAGAACGCCGCAGGTGAGGAGTACGGCCGATGTGCGTCCATAAATGGACGGCGTCACCAGGGCGAGGACGGTAGCGGCCACCCCGGCCAGCATAGTAAGGGCAAAAATACGCGCGGACGAGAGTCCTTTGTCGATCGGCTTGGAAAAAGGCAGCTCCGGTTCGATCAGGGTCGAAACCTGGAGGAGGAGATGGCTCAGAAGCCCAATGACGATCAGATGGAGAACCACGGTCCGAACCTCATGGTAAAACCAGACCATGGCCACTCCGGTGACCAGAATGTAGGGCACGAGGAAGGTGATCACGAGCACGTTTTGGGCCGAACGAAGCAGGCGAGCCCGATCCGACGGGGACACGAAGACGATCCAGGAGGCCCGGAAGGCGTCGCTTCGCACCAGGCTGGATTTGAGCATGCTGGGAAACAAGAGCATGGCTAGAGAGACGAGCGGCATGCTCCGCCCAATGTCCCGGATCGTGGCGGAACCGGCCGTTTCCCCCTGCCGCAGTCCCATGATCAAATACAGGAGGGTCATGGGCAGGATGGCCAGAACGCCCATTTGAAACTTTGTGTCGTTTCGGAACTGACTCCATACGAGTAGGGCGACCGCCCTGGATTCTCCTCCCCGAAAGAGCCACGCGCCGCGCCCGCCATGACGGGCCGGCTTTCGATCTCCCGCCGTCATCATCGCCCCCAGCTCTTCCGCATAGTTCATGGAGAGCCGGCCCAGAAGAGCCACTCCCAGGGCGATGAGCACGACAATGGACAAGAGAGCCAGCGCCAGCTCACGACGCGAACCCGATCCCGAAGCCAGGTCTACGTAGCTGGCAAACCAGGCCGGTGGGCAGGCGACGAGCCAGGTCCCGCGATGCATCTCCCATACGCTTCGGGCCGCGGACGTGAACACACGGGTGATGAGGAAATATCCGCCGTAGACGAGCGTGCTCGAGGCGAGCTGGAGATAGGTCAGGGCAAGCTTGATCCGCCGCGGTCCCAGAGCCCGCAGAATCCAGACGTACATGGCCACCATGGAGAGCGCAGTGGCCGCGCTTCCGGCGTACACCCCGGCCAGCGTGGCCAAACCGATACCCACGCCATGCTTGACGGTGGTAACCGCGATCGGAACCCACGCAAACAGGGTCGTCATCGCGGTCGTGTAGATGAGTACGTTGGCGAGCCGGGCCGCGAAATAGGTGTGCGAGGAGACGGGGCGATAGCCAAGGATCGCATAGTCGTCTGGCGACACAATGGTGGCGTTGTAATCCAGAAGCGCGGCCGTCCCAATCATGAACATGGAGTACGACACCAAAATGATCGCCGCCAAGTAGAGATCCCGAACCGGGGCGAGCAGGATGGCGATGAACAGCCCCATCGCGGAATAGAGCACGACCTGAAAGAACATCGATCGTCGCCCCGATCCCGGCCGGCGGCCTTGCAAGGAGGGGGCGCCGCGGAAGTCGATCTTGAGTGCGGTCCGGGTCAGCACCTTCCACTGCTCGTAATCGATGCCGATTCGCTCGAACAGTGCGTTCACGCCCGATCCAAGGACGCGAGAAATTCGGCGGTCACCTGCCCCACGTCCCGTACCCCGGTGAGTTTCGAGAAGGCCTCTTCGAGCGAGCGTGTTTGAGTCAAGTGAACGATTTCGGCCGAAGTCCCGGCCGCCACCTGCCGTCCGTTCTGGATGATGACGATGCGCGTGCACATGCGCTCCACGACTTCCAGGATGTGGGAAGAGAACAAGATCGTCTTCCCCTGACCGGCCATTTTCTTCAGCAGTTCCTTCACGATGAGCGCGGTGTTCGCATCGAGACCGTCCAAAGGCTCGTCAAGGATCAAGACCTCGGGGTTGTGGATGAGTGCGGCCGAGAGCACGACTTTCTGGCGCATTCCCTTGGAAAATGTGGCCAGACGTCCCCCCGCTTCCTCGGTCAGGCTGAACAGATCGAGGAGCTCGGCCCGGCGGGTGGCCGCCGTCCCGGCATCGAGGTGATGGAGACAGGCCACGAACTCGAGATACTCCTCGGCAGTCAAGCTTTCGTAGAGCGCGGGGGTCTCGGGCACGTAGCCGATGCGCTTCTTGACCTCGACCGGCGTGTCCACGACGTCGAACCCGGCCACCCATGCACGTCCGGAGGTGGGACGAATGAGACCGGTCAGGATTTTGACCGTGGTCGACTTGCCCGCACCGTTGGGGCCGAGAAATCCCAGAATTTCTCCGGGAGACACGACGAGGTCGAGATCCGCGAGCGCTTGAACATCACCATAACTTTTGGCGAGTGCTTCGGTGCGAATCATGGGCGATCTTCGATGACCAGCGCCTCCATGGCGAAATATTCAGGCAATCCCAGCCGATCGACGAGGTGCGCGGTGCCCTTGTTGCGCTCCTCCACCCGCTGCCAGAACTCCCGCTCGTCTAGCCCCGGAAACGGGGCGCGATCCTTCTGGCTCTGGTGCTTGAAGATCGCATTTATTTTTTGCCGCAGCTCCTCTTCGGACATGGGGACGAGGAGATCCGCCTCCGCGATCGACCATTCTTGCCACGCGCCTCGATAAAGCCACACTTCCGGCGCGGGACCGGTGTAGCGTTCCAGCGCCTGATCCACCGCGTCCTTGCACATGCGGTGCGTTCCGTGGGGATCGGAGAGATCTCCGGCCACGAGAAGGATCTCGGGTTTGATCTCGATCAAGAGATCGAGAATGATTTCGATGTCGCGTTCCCCGATCGGATCCTTCTTGACCTTCCCGGTCTGGTAGAAGGGCAGGTCAAGAAATCGGGCTTGCTCGGGACGCATGCCGACGGTCTTGATCGCCGAAACAGCTTCTACTTCGCGGATCCGGCGTTTCAGTGTTTGCACGGGGTCGTTGTCCATCGCGCCCGGTTCTTTCTGGTCGAGGAATGTCTCCACGTCCCGGATCAAGGGACGCAGACGTTCCTTGCCATAACCGAAGTCGTCCATGGTGCGGCGCAGAAAGTCGATGTAACGGCGGACTTCGTGGTCGAACACGGCGAGATTCCCCGAGGTCTGATACGCGACCACGATGTCGTTCTGGTTCTGGAAAAGCTTTCGCAGAACGCCTCCGGTCGAGATCACGTCATCGTCCGGATGTGGCGCAAACAGAATGATGCGTCGGTTTTTTGGTAGTTTGCTCCGGCCGCGAACCTTGTCGGTGAGGGCGTTAAAGACCAGGCCGTTAAGCGGAGCCGCACTACCGTGCCGGGATAGCAACGCGTTCAAATGATGGTCTCGGTAGTCCGCCTCATCCAGCTTCAGTACGGATTTGCCGGTGGACTGGCTCAGCCACACCACGGCCTCAATTTCCGCTTGTGGTGTCCAATCGACGTCGCCCAGCTTCCAGGGTGTCTTGCACCGAGTCAGCTCCGCGCCCGCCGCGTTATCCAGGACCACATAGGCGTTGGCGTGTTGCTGCAGATACGTGGCCGCCACGGAGCGGTCGATATCCCCCTCCACGGCCCGCTTCACGATGGCGGCTTTGTGCTCGCCGGTGGCAATGAGCGCAATCTCACGGGCTTCGAGGATGGTCGCCACACCCATGGTGATGGCTTCGCCGGGCACGTTCTCCTGTCCGAAGAAGTCCCCCGCCGCGGTCCGGCGCGTGATTGTGTCCAGGACGACGAGTCGTGTGCGCGATGTCGGGCTCGAACCCGGCTCGTTGAACCCGATGTGCCCGGTCTGCCCGATCCCGAGGATCTGGAAGTCGATGCCCCCCGCCTCGGCGATCCCGCGCTCGTACTCGTCGCAGTGGGCCTCGATCGCATTCCGGGGCAGATCGCCCCGAGGAATGCGCACGTTTTCCGGACGGATGTTTACGTGCGCGAAGAGGTTCTCCCGCATGAACCGGTGGTAGCTGTGAACGCTGTCCGGAGCCATGGGGTAGTACTCGTCGAGATTGAAGGTCACGACCCGCGACCAGTCGAGGCCTTCGTCCCGGTGTAGCCGAATGAGCTCACGATAGATGCCGACCGGCGTGGAGCCGGTGGCCAAGCCCAAGACGGTGGGTTCTGGCCGGCGGATGAGGGTCGCGATGCGCAGGGCCATGGACCGGCATAGGGCATCGTAGGAGTCCGCGATCGTGACCGGGATACGTTCCAGGGCTTCCTGCATCCACCCATCGTAAACGAGCCGGCCCCCTCCTTGCGAAGGGGGCCGGGCCCTGAGATTCGAGATCTAAGCGCCGCTTACCAGCGGTTGCGCGGACGACCGCCGCCGCCGCCGGTTTCCCGGGGCCGGGCCTCGTTGACCTTGATTCTCCGTCCCTCGAAATCGTAGTTGTCGAGGGCCGTGATGGCCTCGTTGGCCCCTTCTTCCATCTCCACGAATCCGAAGCCACGGGGCGAACCCGTCTCCCGGTCGGTCACGAGTGATACGGAGATCACCGTGCCGTAGCGAGAGAAGATTTGCCGCACCGAGTCCTCGGTGGAGTTGAAGGGCAGATTACCAACGTAGATTCTCTTGGACATGCTTTCCTCATCGAGAGCGGCTCTCACCGCCCGTCTCTTTTCTGGTTATCTGTTCCTTCCCCGACGAATGACGAAGGAAGGAATGGACCGCTTTGGTCCAGTCAGATCGGAAACACCGGAACGGGGCGAACTCTCGGGGACAAACTGGAAGGGTATCCGCGTCGACTCGGGAGCTATCACCTGCGCGCCTAGCGCACCGGTCTGGAACACTACCAAGAATCGGCAAGCATGGCTAGAACTTAATTCATTCTCGGCACGATCCGTGAGCGAGCCCTTTTATTGAATAATGAAAACCCCTTTCAAGTCCTCGCTGCTGGAAATGGGACCGGGATCCTGGCCCCCCGACGATCTCCACGACGTGGCCCGGAACTGATAGGTGTGCCCCATCTCCAGCGACGGACCGCCGTACAATACGCTCACCGTAGGACTTCCGCTCACCCCCGGAACGTCGGGGTCGGACCACACGATGTTGCCCGAAGTGTCGAAGACTTCGAGCGTGTAGTAGTCCTCGCTGGAATCATCCGCCCATATGAAGGTGGGAGTGCCGATCACAGCGCTCGGACCGTCCCCGCCGCCGGGTGAGGTCACCGCCAAGGCACCGGTGATCTTGAACGAGGTCGGGAGCGACGTGGGGTTCCCGGCCACGGTGACCTCGACGATTTGGGTACCGGCGATGTTGGGATCCGGATCTCGTACCAGGTCGTCATTCTCGAACGCGGCCAGCACTTTGTAGGTGCCGTTCGGCACATTGTCGATCGTGAACGAGCCGCTCACGTTCGGAGAGCCGGTGCGAGGCGCCCGCAATCCAGGGGGCACATCCCCACGGACGATGACATCGTTGAAGGTCGACGCCACTACGAGCACGACTGAGGTCACCGAACCTCCGGGAGCGTTCACCATGTTCACGTTGCCGCTTACCGAGCCCAGGGGCGCACCGGATCGCGCGAGATCAACGTCCGCGGTTTGCGTGCCGTCAGTTACGTTCGCCGATACGGGAACGAACTGGGCGCCCGCCGCATAGGCGGTGACCTGGTAGGTCCCGGTAGGCAAGTTGAAGATCACATAGGGACCATTGACGGCGCTGACCGTGCTTCGGACCACCGGTCCCTCCGCCACGACCAACGCACCGTAGTCTTCGACGGTTCCGGAAATGCTGCCCAGACCACTTACGCTTTCGAGTGGCTCGAGCGCCACGTCGGTTTCCAGCCCGGAGACCACCAGCACCTCCCCTTGTCGCACTGCCCCGGAAAGGTCGATGGGGAGCGAACGTCTGATCCCGGAAGGAAAGGATTCATAACCCGCGGCGGCCGCGTGCAGCTTCACCGCCGAATTCCGGGCGCGGGACACGTCCAGCTCGTACGCGCCATTCACGTCGGTGACATCGGTGGTCGTGATCGGCTGGTCGTTCACGTCCTGGGCCGAGACGACCGCGTCCTGGACGGGCGCCCCCGAAGTGGAAAACACGTGTCCTCGCAGCATGACCGGGGCGGGGGGTTCATCTCCGCCGCAACTGGAGAGGCAACCAACGAAAACGACGGAAAGCATCAAATGCCATAGGGTTCTCACGTTCTGGCCTCCTCAGGTCACCCGGTTGGTTGCAGCGCAAAGATGATTCAAATAATCGCCCTCCATGTATCGGATGAAGTCAGCATTTCCATGAATTGTGGAACGAAACATTGAGCCAGGCCTGCGATGAATCCCCCACCGACGTGGGAGGCCGTCAATTTTCGGTAATCCGTCGGTTTCGGCCGTATCTCTTCCATCAGGTGGGGCATCCGTCCCCCCTCGTCTCCTAGTCCCGAAGGGGCCCCCTAATGACAACTCCTCAATTTACCTTGGCTCGATTCCTGACCGCACTCTCTGCCCCACTCATTCTTTTGCTTCACCCAAATATTGCCGTTGCGGTTTGTCCCACGGCGCCCCCCAACCTTACCGGTCACAGTGATTGCACTTGGGTAGGTCTGTCCTGGGGCCAAACCACCGCAGTATCTTATAACATTTTGCGACGAATCAATACAGTTGACCCAGACTGGGTAGGGATTCAGACAGTTCAAGCACCGAGCGTGACTGCAAGCATCCTTATTACCCCCGCCATGTCAGGGCAATATGTGGATTTTCGCGTCGATGCCATTGCAGGCCCCTGCGTTGTTCAAAGTTCAACCGTGGGGCTCTGGGTACAACCAGCCGTATTTGCTCAAGGAGTGACTGCGACCGCCCTCAACAATGGTTATGATGACGGTCTCATCAAAGTCAGCTGGACCCCACAGCAAGTAAATAATTGTTATGCCGACATCTATCGTGATAATGAGACGCAACCATTTGCGACCGCGGACCTCAGTTCTGGTTCACATACGTTTGTGGAAACGGTCTGTGGAGGCGCTCATCGTTATTCTATCCAGGCCAGGAACGGCACCTGCCAGAGCGCTAAAAGCGCTCAAACAGCTTCAGTTATTGCCGTCGTCCCTCAGCAGACAGATGTAGCCGCAATCAACCAGGGGTGCGACGTTTTACTGGGCTGGTATAACGTGGCAGGAGAAACTGGGTACAACATCTATCGTGGCGTTAACCTGACTTCCCGCATACTTGTTCACCAGGCGTCACAAGACGAGTCGACATGGATTGATATCAATCCTCCGAATATAACCTTGGTTTACTGGGTAGTGCCTTTTAATTGCTCCGGCAACGCTAGAGAAAATGGTGACGTTCGATACCCCGAGATCTTGCCAGAACCTACAGGCGTTACTGCTACTGACTGCACCGCAAACAAAATCTATGTTTCTTGGAACCCAGTCGCCAACGCGCAAGGCTACGTTGTATTCCGTGATGGAGTGCTAATCGCGAACGTGGTCCCTGATCAGACTGTTTTCATTGACGTCCCGCCGGATGCCGAACAACACCAGTATTGCGTTGGAGCCGTTCAATCCTGTGGCAATGGCCCAACGAGTTGCGACTCGGGATGCAGGTTGTTAGCGCCTCCCGCTCCGCCGCCCGGGCCCACTGCTGCCTGGTCCACGTTGGGCATTTCTGCTCGCATGGATGCGGCCATGTTGTATGACCCGGACGCCGATCGCTTCGTGGTCTTCGGAGGCGACGAGTTTCAGAGCTACTTCGACGACGCCCTGCAGTTGTTCCCCGGCTACTACAATGACGCCTGGCAGCCCATCTACGTGTCATCCACGCTTGAACGTCCGGCGGAGCGCAGTGGCCACACGATCATCTATGACCGGGCCCAGCGTCGTTTGATTCTCTTTGGAGGCAAGGATAGGACTGGTTACTATTTCAACGATGTGTGGGCGCTTCCTCTTTGGACTTTAGATGGCAATGGAGTTTGGCAACCCTGGTATGGGAGTTGGCAACGCTTAGTGCCGGGAGGGGCCGCGGTCCCGGGCCTCACTGACCATACCGCCGTCCTGGACATCCTGGGGAACCGCATGCTGGTCTACGGAGGCAAGACCCAGTCGAATCTCATATCTGACCAACTCTATGCATTGGATTTGCAGACGCCGACCTGGAGCGTCCTGAACATATCCTCGGCTGGAATAACCGGGCCCTTTGGTCGTCATAAGCACGTCGCCATTTATGCCCTAGATGACAACTCCATGTACCTATTCGGGGGAGAGCAATATCACAACGCGAGTACTACGCTGGCGTCTCCGACTCTATGGCGCCTCCGGCTGTACCAGCCGACTCTGCAATGGGAGCTGTTCTTGCCCCAGGTTGGCAGCTCGCCGGCCGGTGTGAATGGTGGCGCCGTCTACGACGCGGCTCGAAGTGAGATGGTGTTGTACGGCGGAAACGTGCCGGGGTCCCCGGCGGGAAGCAGCGTATATCGCGTGCCGCTTGAATTTCCAAACGGTTATCAGGTCGCACCGCTGACGATGAGCCTGCGTCGAGAGAGCTTCGCTTACGCTTACGACTCTCTCCGAAGCCGGATGTGGATGTTCGGGGGGACCGAGGGGAAACCGTCGTTGATTGTGGGGCCAATGCCCAGGAACGATACCTGGAGCCTAGCCCTCGGTACGAATCCGCAATGGATTTCGACGCATGTGAGGCCGTACGCCGGCACTTGGGTCAGAAATATGTCTTTGGTCTATGACGACCAACATGCGCGCACGATCATGTTCGGAGGAGACAACGGTGTTTACGGATCGTCATCCGCAACGCTTGTTCTAGGCTTGGCCGGATACCCGGATCAGTGGGCCATTCCTAATCTGACCGGAGGGCCGCCCAATCATCGATACGATCATTGCGCCATCTATGATCGCTGGGGCGATCGAATGATCATCTACGGCGGAAGAAATGAAGGCGGGGATCTGTCGGACCTCTGGGCCTTGAAACGCACCGGAGGGCAAGACCTGTCTTCCAACGACTACCAATGGGTTCCGCTGCCCAATACGGGGGGACCGGGGCCACTATCCGGACACTCGGCAGTGTTTGCGGACATCTCGCCCACGAATCGCAAGATGATCATCTTCGGGGGGCGGTCCAATGGCACGCTGCAGTCTAAGGTCTGGTCATACGACTTGATCGCCAACACTTGGCAGCTTCTTAGCACGACCGGATCGCCGAAGCCCACTGCTCGGGCTGACCATGCGGCTGTCTACGACTATCCGAACAAAAAAATGTTCATTTTCTATGGCCGCAACCTCGACGGCGTCACCGATGAGGTCTATTTTCTGGATCTCATTACGAACGTCTGGGCGAAGGGGCAGTTCACCGGTGCGAGACCCCTCCCTCGGTCCAACATGACGGTCGTTCTTAGTCCCTACTCGGATGCCAGAGCGATCATGTTTGGGGGAGACTCTGACGGAATTCTGCGCAGCGACACCTGGTCCGTCCGGGTGTGGGACATTCCCAGCACCTCGCAAAATCCCCCGAGCCCCGTCTCCTGGTCGCAACTCCCGACGCGGGGCACGACGACTCCGGGGGAGCGCCAAGGACATGCGGCCGTGTACACAGGAGTGGGCCACATGATGATGTTCGGAGGTGTTTGGCAGAATCCCAGCCCGACCTTGGATGAGCACTACAACGACACGTGGGACATGTATTACGACGCCGGGATGTTTGCGTCGCTCCGAGCCCGACCCGCCGGTGATCCTGATTCCCCATTGGTGGAGAGCAGCATCGCGCGGAAACTCGCGCTGGATATCGAGCGGATTTCACGATCACAAGTCCGCATGCGCCTTGCCCTGGATGGAGCTGCCTCGCCGTCCGGCGAAAATTACCAGCTATCCGTTTACGATGTGGCCGGACGTATCCGTCGCCATTTCCATCCGGACGAGATTGCGAACCGGGTCGAAATAGTCTGGGACATGACGGATGACCACGGCCGCCGCTTAGCGGCGGGCATCTATTTCATTCGCCTCAAGAGTCAGAACTCTTCGGTCACGCAACGTGTTGTGGTCCTGCACTGAGATTTCAAATGGACCGCGCCTCCCGCGTAGCGACCCCGTGGGAGGCGTGCCCTTTTAAAGTGAACCCAGCGTTATCGAGTATGCGGCCCACACCTGCGGCGGAGCCCCCTCCCCCATCAACTGGCGACGCGCCTGACTCAGTGCGGTCACAG
>Ga0075418_10002928_pt1 | contig 19501 bp, 22 predicted proteins | sample SoiMetdeltSBSDD2_FD_81776 | JGI IMG/M metagenome (GOLD analysis project Ga0075418, IMG submission 81776) | Bulk soil microbial communities from a Populus tree surrounding site in Tennessee, USA - Soil MetaG P. deltoides SBSDD2 | ecosystem: Environmental > Terrestrial > Soil > Tree plantation...
TCGGCCTGTTCGGTCGGCGGTTCGGCCTCACGAGCCTCGACGCGAGCGACGAGCAGGCGGACGAGATCCTCGCGGCCGGTGCGGCGGCCCACGTCGACGAGATGCTCACGCACACCGCGGCAGGCACGCCCGGCGAGGTCCGCGGCTTCCTCGAGGGGTTTCTCCGCCTGACCGACGCCGAGGAGCTCATCACCGTTCACCCCGCCCCCGACGCGGGCGACCGTCTCCGCTCTCTCACACTCCTCGCCGGGGCCATGGAGCCCGCCGCCGCGTAGAGAAAGCGGCCTCGTTCGGGGTCGGGTGCCGCCGAGACACTGACGCAACCTTGATCACTTCCCGGGCGGGGCGACAGGGCATCGTCTCAGCGGTCGCCTGGGGTGGCCGCGCCGGTCTTGCGGAGCGGGCGGCGCGCCTACGCCGAGGCGAGATACCGCGCCGGGTCGCCCACGAAGGCGCTCGCACACCCCGGCCTGCAGAACCAGTACGTCGTGCCCTCGTGCTCGACCCGACGGCGTGCCCGCGGTGACGGCACCGTTAGCCGCCCGGATCTCCCGCCGGTGTAGCCCCCTCAGCGGCGAAGGATCTTCAGGAGGACGGTCCCGTCGCTCCGGATCCCGGCGGCGTCGACGACCTCCACGTCGAGCGGGAACGCGCCGGGGGCCTTCGGCTTCCCGTAGATCGTCCCGTCGGGGCGCATCCGGAGCGGCGCGGGGAGCCCCTTGACCGAGAGTCGGTACGGAGGGGTGCCGCCGCTCGCCCGAAAGCGGTCGACGTAGCGCATCCCGACGCGCGCCGCGCGGAGCGGCCCGGCGACGGCGAGCATCGAGCCGCCCTCGCCGCACTCGTTCCCGCACGCGGCGAGGACGAGCGGACGGAGGAAGCTCGCGAAGGCCGCGCCGCCGACCCAGCTCATGTGGATCCCGTCGGTGAACCAGGCGTCGTGATCGTGGCTCTCGAGCTCCCAGTCGCCGATCTGGAGCTGCGGCCAGCGCTTCCGTGCCTCCCTGATCCGATCGTTGATCTCCGCCCAGCTCGTACGGCGCTCCCGAAGGGTGAGCCACACCACCCGGTCGACACCCGCGGCGACGAGCGCGCCCATGACGCGGTCGATCCCCGCGTCGAAGCCCTCCGGCGCGTCGTTGTAGCCGACGTCGAGCACGACGACCCGCCCGAGCGCCGGCCCGAGCTCCCGGATCGCCGCGAGCGCGCTCGGCGGCCGCTCGCCGCTGTAGACGCACCCGTCGGTGACGAGCCGGCGACACGTCCTGATGTCGATCCGGAGATCGATGCCTCGGGCGAGGTCGTCACGAGCATCCTGTTGCCAGAAGAGCACGCCGCCGACCGAGTCCGCGACGAGGGTCACGCGCGGCGCCGCCGTCACGGCCGCGCGCGACGTCCCGCAACTGGCGAGCAAGGCGAGAGCGGTCAGGGCGAGCAGGGCTTTGAGCGGCGTCGGCATGGGCGTTCGTCCGACGGGATCGTGCCGCATCCCTCGGGCGGAGCCTGCCGGGGGCTCTCAGGCATCTCGACGACCCGTTTTCCCGGGGGCGCGCGAAGGGTAAGCACTCCCCCATGGCCGCCCCGGCTGCACAGCGTGACTCGGTGGTTGACCGCGCGATGCCGATCTTCGTCGGCCTGCTCTTCGTGGTCTTCACGGTCGTCGCGCTCCTGCTCTTGTACTGGCTGCGCCACGTCCTGCTGATCCTGTTCATCAGTGTCCTGTTCGCGGCGGCCTTGACCGGCCCGAGCGAGTGGCTCCACGAGCGCCTTCGCTTTCCGCGCGGCCTGGCGGCCGTGCTGATCTACCTCGTCGTCTTCGCCGTGCTCGTCGGCATCGGCTGGCTGGTCGTGCCGCCGTTGCTCGGCCAGGTCGCGGAATTCGCCGACAAGGCGCCGGACTACGCCGATCGCTATCGAGGCATTCGCGAGGCGTACGGGAACCTCCGGGACGACTTCCCGGCCCTGCCGCCTTTCGACGAGCAGGTGTCGGACCTCGGCAACGCGATCCTCGACCGTGCCGGCGACCGGGCGGCCGCGCTCCCGGCCGACCTGTTCGCCCTGTTCCTCGATCTGCTCAGCGTCTTCGTGATCTCGCTCCTCCTCGTGACGAGCCGTTTGCGAATCCGCAGCTTCGTCCTCTCGCTCGTCCAGCCTGCGCGGCGCGATGACGTCGCCTCGATCCTCGACCGCACCTGGGCGCGGATCGGCGTCTACCTCAGGGCCAAGGCGATCGTGATGACGATCGTCGGCGTCCTGATGTACCTCTCGCTGATCGTGATCGGCGTGCCGTTCGCGGTGCCGCTCGCGATCGTGGTCGCATTCGGCGAGCTGATTCCGCGTGCGGGCCCATGGCTCGCGCGCATTCCGCTCCTCGCGATCGCGGCGCTCGACAGCCCGCGCGCCTTCGTGCTGACGCTGATCGCCTCGGTGGTGATCGAGAACCTCAAGGGGTATGTGATCTCGCCGGTCGTCGAGGGCGACCAGCTCGACATCCACCCGCTGCTCGTCTTCGTGGCCGTGCTCGTCGGCGCGAGCCTCGGCGGCCCGGCGGGTGCCTTCGTCGCCGTCCCGGCCGCGGCGATCGTCGACATCGTCGTCCGCGAGGTCGTCGTGCCCTGGCGCCGCTCCCAGCTGAGCGGCGGGACGACCGACGGAACAGCCCGTGTGGGCGGCCGGGAGCCACGTGTCCCGGCCGGGCGACGCCCGGCCGGCGCCTGAGCTCAGTCGCGCGCGCCGGCCAGGCCCGGCTCGAACCCCGAGCGGATCTGCCGGATGCGCGAGCGCAGGTCGGAGACCGGCGCCGCAGGGTTGAGCAGAGGGCTCGCAGGGAGGTCGCTCAGGAGCCTGACGCAGGCGACGGCGGCCACCGGGTCGAGCGCGAGCCCGTCGTCCTCGAGCTCGGCGGCGAGCGCGTCGAGCTCGTCGGCCACCGCGACGAGCCGCTGGTCGCCGGCGCGTCCCGGCTCGCTCAGGTTGCGGCGGAGCATCGCCGCGAATGTCCGGCGCCGCTCGATCGTGGCCTCCCGGCTCGCATAGGCACGCACCTCGGGAATCACGAGCGCGTCCCGCTCGCCGGCGAGCCGCTCGAGGAGGTCCCAGCGGAGCACGACTGCCCGGAGGCCGAGCGCTCCGACGCCGAGGCCCCCGAGGAAGAGCGGCAGCGCGAGCTGCGGGTGGACCTGCGTGACCGCGACCGCGAGCCCGAGCGCAAGGGCCGCGAGACCGAGAGCCCCGCACTCCTCCTGCCGAAGGGCGCCGAGGCGCTCGGCTGCGTCGTCGACTGCCCTCGCGTACATCACACCGTCTCTCCTCGCGATGCGTTACGAGACCCAACGTTTCCGTAATGGTCATTGTATTCCGAGACTGGTACGTTCCGCAAATGGCGGTTCGCTCTCCCAAGCTTCCCGGCCGCGGCCGGCCGCGGCGGGCGTCTGCCAGCACGGACATCCTCGACGCGGCCCTCGAGACCCTGGCCGAGCGCGGTTTTCAGGCCGCCACCATCGAGTCGATCGCGGCTCGGGCCGGTGTCGGCCGAAACACGATCTACCGCCGCTGGTCGTCGAAGGAGGAGCTGATCGCCGATGCCCTCCAGAAGCTCGTCGTCGACATCGACCTTCGCGACGGAGATGACATCCACGCGCTCCTCCTCGACTGGATCCGCGACTTCGTGCGGGTCTTCGGCGATCCCCTCTACGGGAGGATCCTCCCGGCGGTGCTCGGCGAGGTCCAGACCAACCCGGTTTTTGCGCGAATGTATGCCGAGCGGGTCGTCCAGCCGCGCTACGAGGCGCTCGTCGGGATCCTTCGCCGGGCGGCCGAGCGCGGAGCGCTGCGTCGCGACGCCGACGTGGAGCAGATCGCCGACCTGCTCGCCGCTCCGCCCTTCGTGCGCGTCCTCCGGATCGGGCTGCCGCCGATCACCGAGCACTACGCGGAGGGCCTGCTCGCGACGATTTGGCGCGGCGTCGCTCCCGAGCCCTAGTTCTCGCGATTCGCGCGGCGGGATTCGCCTGTCTTCTCGGCCGCGACGACGACAGGCCGGGCGGAGAGCGCCACGACCTCCCGCGAGACGCTCGGCCCGGACGTCTCTCGCCGGCGGCCGACGACGAGCACGGGCGCGTTGCGGCTCGCTGCGAACTCGACGATCTGCGGAGCGGGGTCACCCTCGACGATCTCGCCGTACGCCATGACACCGTGTCTGGCAGCCGCGGCGAGCGCGATGTCCAGGGCTTTGCGACCGAGCAACAGGTCTCGGCTCAGCCGATGCTCGTCGCCGTCGCGACGGGTGTCGGTCGGCAGACGCGGGCGCACGGACACGAACGCAACCGGAGCGCCGAGCTCACGCGCGAAGCGGGCGGCCCGCTCCGCGGTCGCGGGCGCCGTGCGCGGCTCGACCGCGGCGACCACCGGAGCCACGCGTGCGCCCCACACGCTGTCGCCCCGCGACCCCGACCTGGTCATCGGATATCGGCTCCGACATGAGTCACGAAGGCCAGGACGCCGACGAAGAGCGCAGCGGCGATGTACGCGACGGCCGCGGGCGATGCGACCGACGAGGCGAGGGCGACGCCGACCGCGATCCCGACGACCGCACACGGCACGGTGATGACGAGGATCCTGATCCAGGCGCGTCTCGGCTCGTCGACGGGTCGTTCGGCCGCTCGATCTGCGCGCCTCTCGTCCCGCAGCGACGCCGCCCGCTTCCATGTCTGCTCGGTCTCCATGCAACCGACTCTTGCCGCGACGGTGCAGCGTGGCAATCGGGCGCCGGCCCCATCTTCGCGTGGCGCGCAGGATCCGGCGTTGGGCGCCCCCACGCCGGGGAATGGGGCCGGCGCCCCATTGCCCGGGCGGGACGCGGGGGCGACGATGGCGATCCGTCATCCGACCGAGAGGAGCCGAAGGTGACAACGCAGCCGCTTGACGTCGACACCACGGTGCTGATCAGTGCCGCGGGCTACGCCCGCCTCGAGAGCGAGCTCGAGCTGCTGCGCACCGACGCGCGGCGCGCCCTGAGCGAGCGGCTCCGGGAGGCCCGGGAGGACGGCGATCTGGACGACAACCCTGCGCTCGGCGACCTCCTCGAGGAGCAGGGGCAGCTCGAGCAGCGGATCTCGCTCCTCGAGGCACGCGTGCGCTCGGCCGAGATCGTCGAGCCGTCCGCGGACGGTCGCGCCGGGATCGGCACGCTCGTCCGCGTCCGCGACTTCGCCGCCGGCTCGACGCACGAGTACGAGCTCGTCGGCCCACTCGAGTCGGACGTCGGAAGCGGCCGCGTGTCCGTCGAGGCGCCGGTCGGTCGAGCGCTCGTCGGGCGCCGTCCCGGGGACCGGCTCGACGTCGAGACCCCGCGGGGCGTCCTCGGGCTCGAGCTGCTCGAAGTGAGTCCGTCGCCGGAGGCGACGCTCGAGAGAGAGGCCGCCTGAGAGGGAGGCCGCAGCTTTCCGAGACCGGCCCGCCGCGCCTGACCCACGAGGCCGGGCCGGAGGGGCTGGCCGTGCCCGCAGCGTGGGCGGATACCGATGGCGGGCGCGGCCCCCCAACGCGTGAACGTCCCGTCAGGAGATCGTGAGATGAAGAACATGATCGGCCATGACCGCTGTCCCGTGCTGGTCGTCCCGCCCGGTGCGGTGCTGCCGTGACCCGGTCACTCGCGCGAGGGCGGACGGCGGTCACGGCTCGCGCCCCGAGCGCCGTGCACAGCGAGCCGCAGCTCCACAGCCACGTGGTGGATCGCCTGCCGAACGCGCATCCACTCGCACGGACGCGCGTCCGCTGCGACCGCTGCGAGTCGTTGTTGCACCTCCCGAGCAACAGCTGCATGCGAACCTGGGTCGAGACCGGGCACGGGAACTTCTGCGTCCGCTGCTTCGTCCTCGCGGCCGGTGGGCTCGTCCCTGCCGACCCGTCTCACCTCGGCGGCGTCGACTGCCTGCCCTCGAGCTTCGGGCTGCCGAGGTGACGACCGCGCTCGCGTCGGCCGAGCTGGTCGCCATGGACCCCCAGCTCTTCATCACCGCGACGTTCGTCGGCGTCGTCCTCGTGCTCGCGGCGTTCGTCTCGGTGCTCGTCCTGCTCGAGTCGCGCACCGGGCGGGGACCCGACAGATGAGCGCTTCGCGGGGGTAGAACTCCTGAGCGGTCTTCGAGATGAGTACTCCTCCATTTCCGCTCTTCTGGCGGGTCTTCGCGGTCAACGCGGCGCTCCTTGCGTTGGCGACCTTGCTCCTTCTCTTCACGCCGGTCACCGTCAGCAGGCCGGTTCGGCTGACCGAGGCAGTCGTGCTCGTGATCGGGTTCGGCCTCGCGCTGGCCGCGAACGTCGTGCTCCTGCGTCGCGCGTTCTCTCCCCTCGACCGGCTTGCGCGGCGGATGGAGACCGTCGACCTCCTCCAGCCGGGGCAGCGCCTGCCGACCGGCGCGCACGACGAGGTCGGACGTGTCGTCCACGCGTTCAACGAGATGCTCGACCGGCTGGAGACCGAGCGCCACGAGAGCGGGCGCCGCGCGCTCGCCGCCCAGGAGGCAGAGCGGCTGCGAATTGCTCGGGGGCTGCACGACGAGGTCGGCCAGGTGCTCACGGGCGTACTCCTCCAGCTGGACGCCGTCGCCGACGCGATCGCCTCCGACCGCCGCGACGAGCTCGTCGAGACGAAGCAGGCTGTCCGGCAGGCGCTGGAGGAGGTGCGGCGCATCTCGCGCGAGCTGCGACCGGAGATGCTCGAGCACCTCGGGCTCGTCAGCGCGCTCACGGAGCTCGCCAGCACGTTCTCGCGGCTCTCGGCCATCCCCGTCGACCGCCGGTTCGCCGCAGAGCTGCCGCCGCTGACCGCCGACGCCGAGCTGGCCGTCTACCGCATCGCCCAGGAGAGCCTGACGAACATCGCCCGCCATGCCGGCGCACGCGGGGTCACGATCGCGCTCGAGCCGGGCGTCGACTCCGTCGTGCTTCGGATCGCCGACGACGGGGACGGCTTCTCGGGAGGGGCGGTGCCCGAGGGCCACGGCGGGCTGCGCGGCATGCGCGAGCGGGCCGTGCTCGTCGGCGGCTCGCTCGCGATCGAGCCCGGACGGGACGGCGGCGTCGCGATTCGGCTCGAGGTCCCCGCCGCGCCGGTCGACGCGCCCGTGCGCGTGGGTGTCTAGATGCCGATTCCGCTCGTCACACGCATCCTGATCGCGGACGACCATCCGATCGTCCGCTCCGGCGTCCGCAAGGTGCTCGACGCCAAGCCCGACCTGGAGGTCGTGGCCGAGGCCGAGGACGGGGCCGAGGCGGTCGAGAAGGCGCTCGCGGAGGACGTCCACCTCGCGATCCTCGACGTCTCGATGCCGCGGATGACCGGCATCCAGGCGGCGGCGGAGCTGGGCAAGCGCAAGCCCGAGCTGCGCACGCTGATGCTCTCCATGTACGACAGCGAGCAGTTCCTCTTCGAGGCGCTCAAGGCCGGCGCCTCGGGATACGTGCTCAAGTCGAGCGCCGACGAGGACATCGTCGCGGCATGCCGGAAGGTGATGCGCGGCGAGTCGTTCCTCTACCCCTCCGCCGTGACCGCACTCGTGCGGGACTACGTGGAGCGCGGTGGCAACGACGCGCACTTCGACATCCTCACCCCACGCGAGCTCGAGGTCCTGAAGCTGATCGCCGAGGCCCACACGTCCAAGGAGATCGCGCAGCAGCTCTTCATCAGCGTGAAGACGGTCGAGCGGCACCGGCAGAACATTCTCGACAAGCTCGGGATGCGCGATCGCGTCGAGCTCACCCGCTACGCCATCCGACGCGGGCTGATCCAGCCGTAGCTCGTACATGAGCGACCACGGCGGCCACGCTCACGGTCACGGCCATGGCCACGGCGGCCACGCCGATCACGCGGAGATCTACCGGCGCCGCTTCTGGGTCACGCTGATCCTCGCCGTCCCGGTCGTCGTCTACAGCGAGATGATCCAGGACTGGTTCGGCTTCACCGCGCCGCAGTTCGCGGGTGACGGCCTCGTCGCGCCGGTCCTCGGCACGGTGATCTTCGTCTACGGCGGCTGGGTCTTCCTGGCGGGTGCGGTCGACGAGCTCCGACGGCGTGCGCCCGGGATGATGCTGCTCGTCTCGCTCGCGATCACGGTTGCGTTCGTCGCGAGCGCGCTCTCGGTGCTCGACGTGCTCGACCTGGAGTTCTGGTGGGAGCTGTCGGCGCTGATCGTCGTGATGCTGTTCGGGCACTGGCAGGAGATGAAGGCGCTCGGCCAGGCCCGTGGCGCGCTGACGGCGCTCGCCGAGCTGCTGCCGGACGAGGCCGAGCGCATCCGGGACGGTGAGACGGAGACGGTCGCCGTCGACGTGCTCGAGCCCGGCGACGTCGTCCTCGTTCGGCCGGGCGGCCGCGTCCCGGCCGACGGCGAGATCGTCGCGGGGCGGGCGGAGCTCGAGGAGTCGATGATCACCGGCGAGTCGAAGCCCGTGCCGCGGGCCGAGGGTGACTCCGTCACTGCCGGGACGGTGGCGACCGACTCGGCCATCCGCCTCCGGGTCACCGCCGTCGGTGAGGAGACCGCGCTCGCGGGCATCCAGCGGCTCGTGGCGGAGGCGCAGGAGTCGCGCTCGCGCACGCAGGCGATCGCGGATCGCGCCGCGGCGCTCCTCTTCTACGTCGCCGTCGGCGCCGCGATCGTGACCTTCGTCGTCTGGATGCTCCTCGGTGACGGCGACGAGGCGATCACCACGACCGTCACCGTGCTGGTGATCTCCTGCCCGCACGCGCTCGGGCTCGCGATCCCCCTCGTGATCGCGATCTCGACCTCGCTGGCCGCGCGCAACGGGATCCTTGTCAAGGACCGCCTCAGCCTCGAGCGGAGCCGGCTCGTCGACGTCGTCCTGTTCGACAAGACCGGCACGCTGACGCGCGGCGAGCATGTCGTCACCGGCGTGGGCGGGCGCGACCACGACGCCGTGCTCGCGGCCGCCGCCGCGGTGGAATCGGAGAGCGAGCATCCGCTCGCGCGCGCGATCGTGGCCGCCGCGCGGGAACGCGGCCCGCTCCCGGTGGCCGGCGACTTCCGGGCCATGAGCGGCCGCGGCGTGGAGGCGACGCTCGACGGGACACGGCTTGCCGTCGGCGGGCCGGGGCTGCTGCGCGAACGCGGTCTCGACGTACCGGGAGATCTCCGCGAGGAGGCGGAGGCCTGGCACCGCCGCGGCGCTTCGGTGCTCTACCTCGTCCGCGACGGGACGGTGGAGGGCGCCTTCGCGCTCGAGGACGAGGTCCGACCCGAGGCACGCGAGGCCGTCGACCGCCTGCACGAGCTCGGGATCCGGGTCGCGTTGATCACGGGTGACGCGCGGCAGGTCGCCGACGCCGTCGCGGCCGAGCTCGGGATCGACGAGGTGTTCGCCGAGGTCCTCCCCGAGGACAAGGAGCGACACGTCCGCACGCTGCAAGAGGGTGGGGCGCGGGTCGCCATGGTCGGGGACGGCGTCAACGACGCGCCCGCCCTCGCTCGCGCCGACGTCGGGATCGCGATCGGCGCGGGGACGGACGTCGCGATCGAGTCGGCGGGCGTGATCCTCGCCTCCGACGACCCGCGCGGCGTCGTCGGCGTGGTGACGCTCTCACGCGCCAGCTACCGCAAGATGCTCCAGAACCTCGGCTGGGCCGCCGGCTACAACATCCTCGCGATCCCGCTCGCCGCCGGAGTCCTCGCACCCTGGGGCATCACCCTGCCGCCGGCGGTCGGCGCGCTCCTGATGAGCGTCTCGACGATCGTCGTGGCCCTGAACGCGCAGCTGTTGCGGCGGCTCGATCTCCGGCCCTGAACGGGCGCATCGGCCGCCGGATGGGTGGCCGGGCGCGCGAATCTGCACCCTCGACCCGATGGACGCCGTCGCGCGTCTGGGCGATCCTGTGGTCAGAGAGCGATGAGCATTGTGCCCCTCGTCAGCTTCTTCACCGCTCGGCAGGCGACGCGCCGCACGGGCGCGACGGCCGAGCACACGTTTCGACGATCATCCACGGCAGAGGAGGTGACCGAGCATGGGCGCTGTTCTGATCCTGACGTTCCTCGTCCTGATCGCACCGCTGTCGTACCTCTACGGCGTGGACTCGCGCAGAGCATCCGACCGCGGGTGGGTCGCGACGGAGCGGTGAGATCGGGTCGTCAGGCGGGCGGCCACGAGGCCGCCCGCCTCGTACGAAAGGAGTCGGCATGAAACGTCTCGAGGGACGCGTGGCGCTCGTCACGGGCGCGGCGAGCGGGATCGGCCGCGCGACCGCGGACCGGCTCGCGAGCGAGGGCGCGATCGTCGTCGTCAGCGACCTGCAGGACGAGGCGGGCGAGCAGGCGGCGGCCGAGCTCCGCGGCGCCGGAGGCGAGGCGCTCTTCGTCCATCTCGACGTTACGGACGAGAATGGCTGGGCCGGTGCGGTCGAGCGCGTGCTCGCCGAGCGCGGCAGCCTCGGCATCCTCGTAAACAACGCCGGCCTCGGCGACCTCGCGCCGATCGAGGAGACGACGCTGTCCGACTGGGAGCGCACCGTCGCGATCGACCAGACCGGCGTGTTCCTCGGCATGAAGTCGTGCGGGGACGCGCTGAAGGCATCCGGGCACGGCTCGGTGATCAACATCAGCTCGATCTTCGGCACCTCGGGCGGGTTCGGCACCTCTCCCGCCTACCACGCCGCGAAGGGCGCGGTGCGGACCCTCACCAAGAACGTCGCGCTCCACTGGGCGACGGAGGGCGTCCGGGTGAACTCGATCCATCCGGGCTTCATCCGCACGCCGATCCTCGACCAGGCGAGGGGAACCGAGGTCTGGGACGCGATGACCGCGCTCACGCCGATGGGCCGCCTCGGCGAGCCGGAGGAGATCGCCGCCGCCGTCGCCTACCTCGCGAGCGACGACGCCTCGTTCGTCACCGGGCTCGAGCTGTACGTGGACGGCGGCTACATCGCCCGCTGACCGGCGGCCGCAGACACGCCCGCAAGAAACGGCGAATCGTCGTTTGCGGCGGAGTCTACGTGGCCGCTCGACGATCGCCGCCCGTCGGTCGCCGCCAGGGTTCGCTCGGCCGGCGGTTGGGAATGGTCGTCATGAGATGTCGGCGAGGAGGAGCTGAGAGGGATGTTCCTGCTTGCCGTCGTCATCATCGCTCTGGCGACGTTGTTCCTGCTCACCGCGCTTGCTCTCGGAGCCGCGGGCGAGATGCGCCATCCGATTCGATCGGTGCTCGTGATCGCCGCCGCGCTGATCGTGGGCATCGCCCTCCTCTACGAGTACGGTGTTGCCGGGTAGCAGCCCTTCGGGGCAACGCCAGGCACCTGTCGAGGCCCCATGAGCTCCGCCATCCTTCTCCCCGCCAGCTTCGCGATCTTGCTCGCCGGCGCATTGCTCTTCACGAATGCGATCGAGTGGTTCGGAAGCATGGTGAACCTCGGACAGGGCGCCGTCGGCAGCCTGCTCGCGGCGGTCGCGACGGCACTCCCGGAGTCGCTGATCCCGGTCGTCGCCATCATCGGCGCGGAGGAAGGGTCCGACGACGTCGCCGTCGGCGCGATCGTCGGCGCCCCGCTGCTCCTCGCCACGATCGCGATGGCACTCGTCGGCCTCGCCGCGGTTCTCTACCGCGACCGGCGGCCGCAGGCGCTCGCCCTCGACGTGCACGCGCCGACGCTCCAGCGAGACCTCGGCTTCTTCATGGGCTGCTTCGTCGTCGCGCTCCTGCTCGGGCTGGGGGCGTCGAAGCCCCTCCAGGTCGTCGGTGCGATCGCGCTCGTCTGCGCGTACGGCGCGTACGTCGCCTGGACGCTCCGCCACAGCGGCGAGGTGGAGTCGACGGAAGAGCTGAAGCCGCTGATCCTCGACACGACGCGCAGCGACCCGCCGACGATGACGACGGTGGTCGTCCAGCTCCTGGTCGCCCTCGGGGCAATCGTCGGCGGCGCCCACATCTTCGTCGAGCAGGTCCTCCACGTCGCCGACAGCGCGGGGCTCGAGCCGCTCGTGCTCTCCCTCGTCCTCGCGCCGTTCGCGACCGAGCTGCCGGAGAAGGCGAACAGCTTCTTCTGGGTGCGCGACGGCAAGGACTCGCTCGCGCTCGGGAACATCACCGGCGCGATGGTCTTCCAGTCGACGCTCCCGGTCGCGATCGGCCTCGCCTTCACGCCGTGGGAACTCGATCGGTACTCCATCGTGGCGGGGTGCCTCGCGCTCGCGGGCGGGCTGGTCGCCGTCGTCACCCTTCACTTCCGCCGCCGCTTCAGCTGGCAGGCGATCGTCGCGTGGGCCGCCCTGTACGCAGCCTTCGTCGTCTACGTCGCGGTGTCTTCCTGAGACGACGACGGGCAAGATGTGTCCCCGCGCCCCCGTAGCTCAGTGGATAGAGCAGCGGTTTCCTAAACCGCGTGCGCAAGTTCGATTCTTGCCGGGGGCACTCGCTCGTGGAGCGACTGGGTCGGGCGGTTTGCCCTTGGCCAAGCCGCTCGCGGTCACACGCGACTCAGACGCCGCCGACGGCGAACCGTTTCCTGAGCTCGCGTGCCCGCTCGTCGCTCGAGCCGTCATCGGCGGTTGGGGTCACGACGACGTTCTCGGGGTCGTCAGGGTCGTTGCGCGCGGAGACAAAGCGACTCGCGTGCGTCTCGCTGAGGTTGTAGGCCTTGTGCGGGACGTCGGGCGGGATGTAGCAGAAGGAGCCTTCGGCGAGCACCGCGACATGCTCGAGCTCGTTGCCGTAGAACAGCGCGACGGCCCCTTCGACTGTGTAGATCGCGGTCTCGTACCCGCGGTGCAAGTGCGCTGTCGTGCTTGCGCCGGGCGGAAATGTCGTGAGGGCGAGCGCGAGGCCTTGGGCGCCGACGCTCTGCCTGGAAATTCCGACGAGCGCCGGTACTTGTTGCGGGCCGACCGCGGGCTCTTCGGGGCGGAAGACCACAACCTCGTTCATGTGGCGGTCTCGTAGGTGAGGTATGCGGTCTCGAGCTCCGGAAGCGTCTCGCAGGGCGATGCCCAGGAGACCCGAGCACCGCGTGCCACGTTGCCCCGGTCGTCGGTCTCGATCTCCACCCCGTTGGCGCGCGCGACATCGAGCAGAAGCGTCGGCACGTATTCCGGGTCGACATCGTGGAGGAACGCGATCCCTGCGTCGAGGAGGTGAAACTCCAGGGTGCGGCGCGCGCGCACCCCGTCGCGAGCGTCGAGGGCGTCGACGGTAAGCCCGTCGAGTGTGAGGAAATCAGCTGGATAACGCTGCCTGACGGCGTGGATCCGCTGGTATCGATGCAGCTGGCGGTACATCGCGGCCACGAGCTCGTCTATGAACGGGTTCGTGAAGCTCTCGCGCTCGATGCTGTGGAACTCGCGATGACGGTCGGCAAACGCGTCAGCATCGTCCACGACCGCCTCCATCTGCTTCAGCGATCCGCGCAGCCGTGACAGGTCGGGCTCCGAGATGCGTGCGGCCTGTGCTTCGAGCAATGGTGGCTCGACCAAGAACCGCAGCGCGTAGATCTCTTCCCCCGAGCTCAGCGGGGTCGGTGCGACGACGACTCCTTGGTTGGGTGTGGAGACCACGAGTCCGTCTCCCTCGAGCCGGCTCAAGGCGGTCCGGAGCGGAGGGCGGCCGACTCCCAGGGACTGCATCAGCCGACCGTGGGCGAGCCGCTGCCCGGGGGGATACGCGCCTTCGACGATCAGGTCGCGCAGCCTCACGTACGCCGCCTGTGCCGTCCCTCCAGGGCGAATCGGGGCCCCTGGCGCGTTCGGCTTGCTCACCTTCCGAACCGTAGACAATTACGTCGCGGGACGAAGTGGATCCACTTTGTTGACACCTCGACGGCTGTGTGCGAAGGTCGAGCGGGGCCGATGACCGACTGGAACGCGATCCGCGCGTGGGACGAGGACTACTACGCGCACGTCTTCGTCGCGGCCGATGAATACGAGCATCTGGCGGTCGCCAGTGCTGACGGTGACTTCATCGAGCTTGCCGACGGCACGCGGCTGCTCGACTTCACCAGCGGCCTCCTCTGCACGAACGCGGGCCACCGGAACGAGCGGATCCGCCGCGCGATCGTCGAGGCGCTCGACCGGTACGGCTTCGTCTTCGAGGGTTACGCCACCGACTACCGCTCCAGGGCGGCGAAGCTCCTGGTCGAGGATCTCCTCGGACCCGACCATTGGGCGGCACGCGTGCGTTTCGTTTCGTCGGGCTCGGAGGCCGTCGAGCTCGCGCTCCTGATTGCGAAGCTGGTCACCGGCCGCCCGAATGTCATCTCCCGCGACTTCGCGTACCACGGCTGGACGCACGGCGCCCTCTCGCTCATGGGCCTGCCCGGCGCGCGCGGCATCCTCGCCTCGGCAGAGACAGAGGAGCTCAGGCGCCCGGCCGGCGTGCCGATGGCGGGTGTTCATTTCGCCCCCGCCCCGTACTGCTTCGACTGCCCGATCGGGCATACGTACCCCGCGTGCAAGCGCGGCGGAGAAAGCCTCGCGTGCATCGATGCGCTCGAGCATCTCATCCTCACGCTCGGGCCCGACACGATCGCCGCCGTGGTCGCTGAGCCGATCTTTGGCGTCGGCATGTTCCACCCGCCGGCCGAATACCTGCCCCAGCTCCGCGAGCTGACCCGCCGCCACAACATTCTCTGGATCGACGACGAGGTGATGACGGGCTTCGGTCGTACAGGCAAGCATTTCGCGTATCAGCATGCGCCGGGGGTGACGCCCGACCTGATGGCGGTCGGCAAGGGAATGGTGTCCGCGGCCCTGCCGGCTGGAGGCGTGGTGATGAGCCGCGAGATTGCCGAGTTCATGGCCGACTATCGCTGGGAGACCGTGAGCACCTTCGCCGGCCACCCCGTTGTCTCGGCCGCAATCTGCGCCAACCTCGAGTGGCTCATCGAGGAGCACGTCGCCGAAACAGCAGCGGCGTTGGGCGCCCATATGGGCATGCGGCTTCAGGAGCTCGCCGCATCCCATCCATGTGTAGCCGAGGCGAATGGTGCGGGACTGCTCTGGGCGGTCGAGCTCGTGCGGCCCGATGGTTCGGGCGAGCGGTTCGTCCCCGCCGACCGCCACGCGTTGCCGGTCGGCCCAAACCAGTTCTCGCCGTCGTACTTCGTCGCCCGCGAGTGCGCGAAGCGCGGCGTCGCACTCGCGACTGCGCCGCCGAACACGTTGCGGCTTGGTCCGCCCCTCACGACGACGACAGACCACATCGACCAGGGCGTCGAGGCGCTCCGCGACGCACTCGACGCGCTCGCCGAGGTTGCCGTGGGGCCCGCGGTCGCACAGGTCTAGCCGTGCCAGGACCCCCGGTCGCGGTCGCCACAGACAAGATCGTCGTCGACGGCCTGACCGTGGAGTTCGGAGACGACAGCGGCGGTGCGTTTCGCGCCATCGACAACGTCGGCCTCACTGTCGCGGAGGGCGAGTTCGTCTCGATCGTCGGACGCAGTGGATGCGGGAAGACGACGCTGTTCAACGTGATCGCAGGGCTGGCGCGCCCAACCGACGGGCACGTCCGCGTCAACGGCGAGCTTGTCGACGGCGTCGCGGGGCACGCCGGCTACATGCTGCAGAGGGATCACCTCTTCCCGTGGCGGCGAATGCTGGACAACGTCGTGGTAGGACGCGACGTGCTCGGCTTCGATCGCGCAGAGAGCCGGAGACGCGCCCGCGAGCTCTTTCCGCGCTTCGGGCTTCAGGGCTTCGAGAAGGCGTACCCGAAGGCGCTCTCGGGCGGGATGCGTCAGCGCGCTGCGTTGCTGCGGACGCTGCTGCTCGAGCGCGACCTACTGCTCCTTGACGAACCATTCGGCGCGCTCGACGCGATCACGCGCGGAGAGATCCACGCGTTTCTGCTCTCCATCTGGGACGAGTTCCAAAACACGGTCGTCTTCATCACCCACGACGTCGACGAGGCCGTGTACCTCTCCGACCGCGTGGTCGTGATGGCTGGACCGCCCGGCCGGATCGTGACGAGCGTGGACGTTCCCATCTCCCGGCCAAGAGACCACACGGAGGTCGTCACCAGCACCGAGTTCGCCCACGTCAAACACCGAGTGCTCGAGCTCATCGAGGGCGGTTGGCGTGGCTGACTCGCTCGCAGCATCGACGCAACGGACGCGCACGGACGGGCAACCGCGCAAGCGCGGGCGGAGCTGGACGCGACGGTTCCTGACGACCGTGTGCCCGGCCGTGGCGGTCGTTGTGCTGGCGCTGCTCGCGTGGCAGGCCTATGTCGAGCTTGCCGATGTGCGGGACGTCATCCTCCCGCCTCCTACAGCGGTCTTCTCGAAGCTGATCCATCAGTGGAGCGTGTTCCAGCCGGAGCTCCTGGTCACCGCGAAAGAGGCGCTTCAGGGCCTCCTGATCGCCACAGTGGGCGGGTTCCTGCTCGGAGTCGCAATCACCAGCTCGCGGATCCTGCGCGTCACGCTCTACCCGCTGATCATCACCTCGCAGGCAATCCCGATCATCGCGATCGCACCGCTCCTCATCACGTGGCTTGGCTTCGGAGCGTCCTCGAAAATCGCCGTCTCTGCGCTGATCGCGTTCTTCCCGGTGACGGTGTCGACCGCGGCTGGCCTCGCATCTCTCGAGGCCGGCGCGGTATCGCTGATGCAGTCATTCCCGGCAGGCAGGCTGCAGATCTTCGTGCGCGCCCGGCTCCCGAACGCGCTGCCGCAAATCTTCTCGGGGTTGAAGGTCGCGGCTGTGCTCGCGGTGGTCGGCGCTGTCGTCGGCGAGTGGGTCGGTTCGGACAGTGGGCTCGGCTACCTGATCGTGAGGCAGAACGCCCTGCTTGCGACGGACACCGTCTTCGCGTGTGTGGTCCTACTCGCGGGCCTCGGAATCGCTTTCTTCCTCACCGTCGTAGCGCTCGAATGGCTTGTCCTTCCCTGGAACCGCACATGACAGCCACTCCGCACAAAAGGAGGATCCAGTGACGCGTCTCCCGCACCGCCTGCTCGGGCTCGTCGGTGTCGTAGCGGTGCTCGCCGTCGCAGCGGTGGCGACTGGCTTCACCACGGGCGATAGCCCGACGAAGGTTGACTTCCAGCTCTCCTGGCTTCCGGGCGGCGACAACCTTGGATTCTGGGCTGCCCTGGACAAGGGCTACTACCGCCAAGAAGGACTCGACGTCAACATCCGCAGCTCCAACGATCCGACGCAGTCGATCAAGCTGATTGCGTCCGGCCAGCGAAAGCTGGGCATCGCGTACGTCGGCGACATCCTCACCTCCGCTTCGAAGGGAAGCCCCGTGCTCGCCGTCGCAGCGCTGACGAACAAGAGCCCGTTCGGCATCATCGCCCTGTCGAAGTCCGGGATCCGCAGCGCGAAGGACCTCAAGGGCAAGCGCGTCGGCGTGACGTCCTTGCCGATCGACCAGGCGTTCTTCAACTACATGCTCAAGAAGGCCGGCGTCTCCCGCTCCGACGTGAAGATCGTCGACCCAGGGTTTGGCGGCATCCAGCAGGTGATCCAGGGCAACCTCGACGCAACCTCCGCCGTCGCCGACTACGAGCCCGCCGTGCTCGAGTCAAAGGGGATCAAGGGCTACCGGTTCATCTACTACGCCCAGTACGGGACGCCCGACGCCCCGTTCTATGCCATCTCGGCCAACCCGGGATGGGCAAAGGACAACGGCGAGACGATCAAGAAGTTCATCCGAGCGACCAAGCGCGGATTCGCGTGGGCAACAAAGAACCCCAACCAGGCGGCCGCTCTCTTCGTCAAGCGGTATCCGGATCAGGACAAGAAACTCGTGGCGACGATCTGGACGAACGAATCAAAGCTCCACGGCACACTCAGGAACGACGTCGCCAAGTATCAGGCGCTGGCGAACTTCCTTCTCCGCGAGAAGATGCTCGATCGCAAGGTGAACGCGGGCACGCTCGTCACGAACACGTATCTCGGGAAACAAGGCTGAGCACGACAGCGCTGATCTGGTCCGACTCCTTCGGCGAAATCCGTGCGGGCGACGCCGGCCTCTTCCTTCCGGTCGACGGGTTGGTAGAGGCCGGCGAGACCCACGTGGACAACGAACGTCGCCTAGCTCGACTCCGACGACTCGTGGCATCCCTCCCTGTCGAGAACCGCCTGCGGCATCGAACGCCTCGAGCCGCGACCGACCACGAACTCGGCCGCGTCCACAGCTCGAAGCACATCGATGCGATGCGAGCGGGTGCCACGGACGCCGGTGATGGTCTCTCTCCCCTTGACCGCGACGCGTTCGACCGGGCCGTGCTGGGCGCGGGTGCAGCCGTCGTTGCGGTCGAGGAGGTCGTTTCGGGAGACGCCGACAACGCTTTTGCGCTCGTGCGGCACGCCGGCCACCATGCCGTTTCTGAGCGCGGCGGAGGCTTCTGCGTCTTCAACAACGTCGCCGTCGCCGCGCGCGCCGGCCAAGCGGATCACGAGCTCGAGCGTGTCGCGATCGTCGACCTCGACGTCCATCACGGGAACGGCACGGAGGCGATCTTCTACGACGACCCCTCAGTCCTGACCATTTCGCTTCATCAGGACCGCCTCTACCCACCCGACACGGGCTCCAGGTCGAGCGCCGGGTCAGGGGACGCCCTTGGACGAAATGTCAACGTCCCCCTGCCCGCCGGCACGGGAAACGGGGGCTACGCGTACGCCATGCAACACGTCGTCGAGCCCTGCCTCCGCAATTTCCGACCCCAGCTCGTCCTGGTGGCGTGCGGGTTCGACGCCAGCGCGTACGACCCGATGGCGCGGATGGTCCTGACCGCCGCCGGCTTCCGGAGCGTCACACAGCATTTGCTGTCGCTCTGCGACGAACTCTGCGGAGGCAGGCTCGTCATGGTCAGCGAGGGGGGATACTCCCCGGTCTACGCGCCTTTCTGCGGCCTCGCCGTGATCGAGACGATGGCCGGAGTCGATCCTCCGACCGTCGATCCGTTCGAGCCGTTTGTCGGCGGAGCCGTGGCGGACGAGTTGACGCAGGCGCAGGCAGAGGCCGTCGACCACGCGTACGCCGCCTGGGCCCGCTCGAGCCTGGAGGTGCCCCCTGTGCCATCCGGAGAGCGCCGCCAGTGAGCCGGATCGTCGACGCGCACAGCCACCTCTTTCCCGCCCCCTGGGCGTCGCACGGGCGCATGCCTGCGGACATGTTCGACGCGACAGGGTTGCTCGAGCGCCAGGAGGCGGCGGGGATCACGACCACCATCGTCTCCGACCCGCACATCTGGTACGGCGACCTCGACCCCGGCGACATCGCGCGGACACGCGAGTACAACGACTTCGCCGCCGAGCTGGCCCGTGACCACCCCGGCCGGATCCGGGCGCTCGGGACGGTGAGCCCGTATCGCGGCGAGGAGCATGTGCGGGAGGCCGAACGGGCGGTGACGGAGCTGGGGTTGGCGGGAATCGCGCTCGCGACCAGTGACGGCGGCCGGTATCTCGATGGCATACCCCAATCGTTCTGGGAGCTGGTCACCGCGCTCGATGTGCCGCTGTTCGTGCATCCCGGTGGCTCGGTCGTCGGCCAA
>Ga0075418_10002930_pt1 | contig 19497 bp, 13 predicted proteins | sample SoiMetdeltSBSDD2_FD_81776 | JGI IMG/M metagenome (GOLD analysis project Ga0075418, IMG submission 81776) | Bulk soil microbial communities from a Populus tree surrounding site in Tennessee, USA - Soil MetaG P. deltoides SBSDD2 | ecosystem: Environmental > Terrestrial > Soil > Tree plantation...
GCCTCGTCGCCCAGCGTCTGCTCCCGGCGACGGTGACGGGTGACGCGGTGCTGGGGGACATCGTCCTCGAATCCGGCTTTCTGTTCGAGGCCCGGGTCACGAACGAGTTGGGCGTACCCGTCCTCGGCGCATCTCTGCGCTTCGCGGTCCCGGGTGGGGGTGCCGAACTCGACACAGCAGAAACCGACGCGAGCGGAATCGCAATCGTGGCGCTCTCCCCCGCGCTCTACGATGTGACGGTGACGCCTCCTGCCGGCGCTGCACTTTCGAGCACGACGCTCACTGGGATCGAAGTCCGTGCCGACATTGCCGTCGAGTTCGTCTTACAGCTCAACGGGAACTCGACACCACCCCTCACCTCCTTCCAATCGCTCGCGCCGAATCCATTCCGACGTGCCATCGAGATCGGTGTGGCGGTGCACACTCCGGCCCTAGTGAGCATCGATCTGTACGACGCGGCCGGTCGCCGTGTCCGCACGCTCGCGCACGGCGAGCAGACGGCATCCAACTTCACCTGCGCCTGGGATGGCAGCCGCGAGGACGGCGGTCCGGCTCCAGCCGGCGTGTACTTCGTCGTGCTCCGGGCTCCGGCCACGACGGACACCCGCAAGATCCTGTTGCTGCGATAAGGAGGCCACGGTGAGCTTACGTCGGCGCATGCTTTTCACTCTCCTCGCGTTCGCCGCGCTGCTCGTTGCGGTCGGCGCGGTCAGCCTGCACACCGAATCACGCCTCCGCGATCGGATCGCCCGCTTGGACCCGGCGCTCAGCACGGTTCTCGCGTACGACAATGCTCGATTCGGGCCGGAATTACGGGCGCTGGCGGCAGATGTCGGCGAGGCGAGGCGCCTCGTCCTCGGCACGACTCTCGCTGCAATGGCACTCGCGTTTCTCGTCGCCGTCCCCTTGTGGCGTTCGATGGCGGAGCGGCTCACGATGTCGATGCAATACGTTGCCGCGCTCCGGGCGGCGCAAGCGGGCTTGCAGCGCAGCCTCGACGAGAAGGAGCTCCTCTTGCGCGAGGCGCACCATCGGGTCAAGAACAACCTGCAAGTGGTCGCGAGTCTGCTCGACCTCCAGGCGCGAGCGAGCGGCAATCGGCTCCTGATGGAGGAAGTCGAGGTGAGCCAGAGCCGCATCCGCTGCATGGCCCTGGTGCACGAGCAGCTCTACGGCGCCAGAGAGTTCGACCAAATCGGCACGAGCGAGTACCTGAAACGACTGGCGTCGCACCTGGTGGATTGCTTCGGACAGCCACCGAGGATCCGCCTGCGGCTGGATCTCGAGGATTTGCCTCTCGATGTCGATCGGGCGACGACCGTGGGGCTTCTCACCAACGAGCTTTTGTCCAACTCGCTCAAGCACGCCTTCCCGGCCGATCGATCGGGAGAGGTGCGGCTGATGCTCGCGAGTCAGGAAGATGCATGCGTGCTGACCGTGGCCGACGACGGCGTCGGCATGCGGCCGCAGCCCGAGAAGGCCGGGTGCTTGGGGCTGAGCCTGGTCACGACGCTCGCCAGACAGCTGCACGGCTCGGTGTCGTTCGAGTGCATTCGTGGCACGTCCGTGCGCATCGAGTTTCCGATGGAAAACACGTTGGAGCAAAAGGCGGCCTCCTGATGACACTTCGACTGTTCATCGTCGAGGACGAGATCCTGGTGCGGCGGCATCTCGAGACGATCGTGCGCGACTTGGGATGGGAGGTCGTGGGCGGCGCAGCGTGCCACGCCGAGGCGATGGCCGGCGTCGCGAAGGCGGCACCGGATCTCGTGCTGATGGACGTTCGCCTCTCGGGCGATGGGGACGGCGTCAGCTTGGCGCGTGAGTTGCGCGAGGTCCACGACATGCGCTCGATCTTCCTCACCGCATACGCCGACAATGAAACTCTCCGGCGTGTCGAGGAAGTGGGCGCGCTCGGCTACCTGGTGAAGCCCGTCATGAGCGCCGACATCGGCGCTGCACTGGCGAGCGCGCGCGCACAGCTCGAAGAGCTGCGCTCCATGCAGGAATCGGGGCTCCGACGGGTCCCAGCGCGAGTGGCAGTCACTACCAAACCTCCCGCATTTCAGGATCTCGTGGGTGCGAGCCCGGTCATGCAGCGTGTTTTCGAACAGATCGTCGAACTGGCGCGACTCGACTGGACGGTGCTCGTCGAAGGCGAGACGGGCACTGGGAAGGAGCTCGTGGCACGCGCTCTCCACGCTTGCAGTCCGCGGCGTCGCGGCCCGTTCGTTGCCGTCAACTGTGGTGGGCTCACCGACTCGCTCCTCGCCAGCCATCTGTTCGGGCACCGGCGCGGAGCATTCACCGACGCCGTCTGCGATCAACCGGGGCTGTTCGAATCAGCGCATGGCGGCACGCTTTTTCTCGACGAAATCGGCGACATGTCCGCCACACTGCAGAAGACGCTGCTGCGCGTGCTCGAGGAACGGCGGATCACCCGGCTCGGCGATGCACGCTCGCGCCCGGTGGACGTGCGAGTGATCGTGGCTTCCCAGCACGACCTCGGCGAGGAGGTGCGCGCGGGCCGCTTCCGTGCCGATCTGCTGTTCCGGCTGCGCGTCGCGCGTCTCCGACTGCCGGCGCTGCGCGAGCGCCGAGAGGACGTGCCGCTGCTCGCGACCTGGTTCCTCACCCATGCACGCCGTGTCGTGGGGAAAGCCATCGGCTCGGTGAGCGATGCGGCGTTGCGCGGCATGGCGGAGTACGACTGGCCCGGAAACGTGCGCGAGCTGCGACATGCGATCGATTTCGCCGTGCTGGCGTGCCGCAGCTCTCGACTCGAGATGGAAGACTTACCCGTCGAGATCCGGGAGGGTACGCTGCGTGCAGAACCGCTCCCGAACCCTGGCACCCGCCGATTCTGGACACGCGCCGAGCGCGAGCATCGCATGCAGCAACGCCTTCTCGACGCGCTCGCGCGAACGGGAGGCAACCGCGTGCAGGCGGCACGGCTCGCCGGCGTGAGTCGTGCCACCCTCTACCGCTGGCTCGCACATCTCGAGTCGACCGACGCCGATGCATGATATGGAGCGGATTCAGAAGCGCGCCGTGAGCTCGAGCCGGTTCCAGATCGCGTCCTCGCGGCGCGGGTTGAAGGCAGCACCAGGGCGAAAGAACGCGAAGGTCCACCCGGCGCGCAGCTTGCCCCACAAGGTCGGCGCCGCCGTCGTGACCTCGACGGTCCAGCCGAGATCGCGGCTCTCGCCGTTCGGGCGCGCGGGCGGATCGATGAGATTGCTCCCCTGCAGTTTGTCGGTCGCCGCTTGCTGCCGGTAGCCGTGCCAGACGACCTCGACCGAGGCATCGGCCCATGGTTGCATTCCCGCGCCAAGCGTGGTGACCTCGATATTGCTGAGCTCTGGGTCGAGAAGCGAGCCGTAGATCTTCTGCGCCACGACACCGCCGAAGCGAGCCCAGTTGTCTTCGTAGCCGGTCTGCCTGAAATTGCCGTCGACCCCGTCGGACGTCGACGCATCGCCCGAGCCCACGGCATACCCGGCCGTGACCACAGGTTTGCCCGGCATGGAGACGTGCCAGGTCGCACCGGCGTCCAAGCCCCATGCGCGCAGCTTGCGATGTTTGTCCTCTCCGCGCATCACCGCGGCATCGAGCCACGGTCGCAAGCCACCCCGCACGATTCCCCAGTAACGCCCGCCGATCCACACGGGCTCGCGATTGCGAACCGGGTCGCGATCGCTGCGTGCCAGCGCCCAGGCCGCCACATGGCTGCGCGAATCGAAGTACCAGCGCGCCATCGCGAAGCCGTCGGTCCAAGTCTCGAAGGCGGGATTGATCGGCAGGAAGGGCCGGATGAACGCTCCCTCGAAAACGAACGAGCCCGGTGCGTAGAGCACGATCCGCGCCGCGTCCAAGTACTCGTCGAAGATCCACTCGCGCGGGTCTTCGAAATCCTGACGGCCGAGCTGCAGCGCGGCTCGGAAGGTTCCTCGGGTGCGGAACAGCACGTAGAGCTGCGAGACATGCGCTTCGATCCGGTCGTACGGCAGCCTTCTATCCGCCGTGGCGTAACCGCGCAATCGCACCTGCGCGAAGCTCCAGATTGGATCGGACCAGTAGCTCGCGAGGCCAAGGCGCAGCTCCGACAGAGCCTCGCTCGTATCCGAGTCGAACCGCGGCGAAAGATCGAAGTCGCTGCGCGAGCGCACGTGCCCCCGATAATCGCCGATGAGCTCCAGCTTGTCGCCCGCGAGGGTCACCGTCGGGTCATTACGGTCACGACGGGCCAGGTCGGGGAAGAGCGCACGCTCGAGCGGTGATTCTCGCAGCTTCGGAACGTTCACATCGGTGGCTGCGACGAGCAGGATGCGCAAGCCGGAGACCTCAATCGTGTCGGGCGGCGCTCCGTCCACGGCGGCGCGCGTGATCGTGCCCTTGATCTTGTCGCTCGCCTTGATTGCATGGGTGCGCAGCTGATGGATGGTCCAGGCGCCTTGCTCGTCCACGTCGCAGCTCACCTCGATTCGCTGACCGGGTCGCATCCCCGCGAGGTCGGTGCGCGTGCTGTCGGCGTCGTCGAATTTGCTGTCCTTGGTGAGATGCATGGGTACGCCATGGACGACGAGAGAGCGCATCTCGACGTCCACGGATTCGAGGACGCCACGCAGCTGCAGGCGCCGCGGTTGCCCGAGATCTTCGATGTCACTTGCGACAAAGATTCCATCGTCGCCCATCACGCCAGAAATCTCGAGCGATTGACCCGCATGGGGCTTGATCTTCACGTACTCCGGCGCCTGCGCATGCGAATCACGCGCATCGCTCGCCATGCTCGAGAGGAACATCGCCAGCATCGCCACCCTGGCTGGCGACTGCAACGATCGCGCCGCCCGCTGCAGGAGTGCCGGCACGAGGTGGCGCCAGCGCGGGCGCAAACCGTACAACACAGCGAGCCGCACCAGTGTCGCCGCTTCCCACCAGCTCGCGCGTGCGGAGAACGCGTGGTCGCAGGCGCCGTACCCGCGCTCGAAAGCAGCGGCACCTGGCTCGACCTGCGCTGCAAACGCGGGCATCTGAGTGGCCCGCAGCGCCACATGAGCCGTGAAGTTGCCGTGGTCCCGTGCCGGGTCGCCGCGTGCGAGCCCATCCCAGTCGAGGACGGTGACGCGCTCCGCGGCACAGAGGACCTGCTTGTCGTAAAAGTCGCCGTGCACTGCGGCCTCGCTCACGGCCTCGAGGTCCACAGGCCGCTCCGCTCGCACGGCGTGGCGAATGGAGCGGAAATCTTGCGCCCACTCCGGGAGGAGCTCGCACGCGAGATCGACAAGACTCTCGAGTGGACGCAATGAATGCTCGACGTACTGCGGCGGGAGGGCTTCCCTTGGCAGCGCGTGCAGCCGCGCGAGGGCGAGTCCCGCTCCCTCGCATCCCGCGGCGAATTCTCGGGTGGCGATGAGATCGAGCAGGGACCGACCCGACACCTCTTCGCTCACGTAGAGGCCACGTCCCGCATCGAGCAGCAGGGGCTTGGGAGCGAGATCCGTCGCGCCACCCATGGTCAGCGCACGAATCGCGCGCTGGATCCCCTTCATGTGCCCCGGCCGAAACGACTTGGTGACGAGACGGGGCGCCGTCGGACAGAGCGATCCTGCCCTGGGGTGATGTCGAAGGACGCAACGGCGCTCGAGCCGGTAGCCGAGCAATTGAGGCACGAGCGCCCAAGCATCCTCGAGCCCCGGCACTCCCGCGCCGCGCAAGAGCACGAGTGCGTGCTCGGCCCGCACGAGCTTCGGCAAGAGTGGCAGTTCCGGATCGAATGGGAAGATGGGCACGACAAGCCGGAGATCTTCGAAGCAGACGACCTTGGCGGCGTGTGTCGCGACGTAACCGGGCCAGACCTCGGACGCGCCCAGGAGATGTCCCCCGAGGACGACCCACTCCGGAACTCGGGACCCCTCGCGGTGAACCTGCGCACTGACCTCCAGGGTGAGACCACCTTGCTGGCGAGGGAAGATGCGCGACACCTGGAGGTCTTTGAGCTGCACCGGCCCGTCGCGTACGTGCACGAGACCGAGCTCGAGGCCGTGCCGCAGGAATTCGGGATCGCACGCGGCATCGAAGCGTGCAAGATCGAGCTGGCCGATCACACGCGCCCCTCCTGCACCACGCGGTCGAGCCAGCGCAGTGCTTGCAAGTGTTCGCGTCCGCGCATCAAGTAGGCGTACAACTCGCCGTGCCGCTCGATCGACTCCACGAGGGTGCCCTCTTCGACGACACGCCCCTCGCGCAAGAAAACCACCCAGTCGGCGAGATCGAGAAAGTTCAGCCGGTGCGTAATCACGATCAACGTGCGTTCGTGTCCGAGCTTGCGGAGGGCGCGCTTCGCCGTGGTCTCGGCGTGGACGTCGAGACCCGTGGCCGGCTCGTCGAAAACCATGATGGGACTGAGACGCAGCGCCGCGCGCGCGAACGTGATCCATTGCCGCTGCCCGCCCGAGAGCGTGTGACCGCCCTCCCCGACGAGCGTGTCGTAGCCGTCTCGCAGCCCGTGGATGAAATCATCGGCACCCACGAAAGCCCCGGCCGCTTCGATCTCCTTGCGCGTGGCATGACGCCTGCCGAACGCGATGTTCTCGGCGATGGTGGTTCGGAACAGGAAAGCTTCCTGCGCCAGCGGTGTCACGAGCTTGCGCAGACTGGGGATCTGGAAGCCCCGAATGTCGTTGCCGTCGAGCAGGATCTGTCCGCTCGCGGGCTCGTAGAAGCGCATGAGCAGCTTCGCCATGGTCGACTTGCCAGCGCCCGTGGATCCGAGGACGAGCGTCGTCTTGCCGCGGGGCATGGAACAGGACACGTCACGGAGAACGGGCTCACCGTTCAGATACGAGAAGCAGACTTTCGCGAAGCGCACCGCACCTTCCACGGCCGGATGCGGAATCGGGTCGATGGCAGGACTCGACTCGACTGGAAGCGCCAGGATCTCGAGGATCTTTTCACCACGCACGGTGGCCTTGGCGGTGCGCGTCGACGCCCGAGCCACCCGCTGCAGGGGCCGATAGAGATGCCGCACGTAGTTGAGGAAGACGAGCAAGTCCCCCGGCGTCATGTGGCCGTCGCGAACTCGCATGGCACCGAGTCCGAGGACCAGACACGTGCCGATGGCGTTCATCATCTCGATGCTGCGCTGGTAGTTGGCCTCGAGCCGCGTGGTGCGCAGGTTGGCGCGCACGTCGCGGTCAGTCGAGCGCGAAAAGATCTTCTCGCGCGCCTTTTCTTGCACGAAGCCCTTGACGTGCGCGATCCCAGCCAGCGATTCCTGCAGCGAATCGACGATCTTCCCGTACGAGTTGCGCTGCTTGCGGGCGGCCGCCTTGATGCGGCCCGAGAAGCTGAAGGCGGCGATGACGAAGAGCGGTGCAATGGCGAGCGCGGCCAGCGCCAGCTGCACATCGAGCCAGAACATGATGCCGAGCATGCCCAGAATGAGGAAAGCCTGGCTCGCGAACGTGACCGCATTGTCCACGAGTAGCTCTTGGACGAGCTGAACGTCGCCGGTCAGCCGCGCCATGATATCGCCCGTCTCGCGATAGTCGTGCCACGACTGCGGCAGCCGCTGGGTGTGCGCAAAGAGCTGGCGTCGGATCGACGCCACGATCTGGTGTCCAGCCGTTTGCGACCGCACGCTGGCGAAGTACGACAGCGCGCCATTGAGCGCAGTGAGCGTCAAAACTGCCGCCGCGGCGCCGGCCACGACCCACTCCGGATCGTGGGCAGCGAGCCAGCGTGAGAACCACTCGGAGCGTGCGCCGGAGGATGGTGAGAGGACGGAATCGAAGACGATCTTGAGCGGCCACGGTGCGAGCAGCGCGATACCTGAGACCCCGATCGACGCCAGAGCGCTCTCGGCCAGGGCTCGGCGATGCGGGCGCAGGTGCACCCCCATCGTGCGCCAGATGCGCATGTACGAGCCGAGATCGACGCGCAGCCTAGAGCGAATTCGCAACATAGGTCTCCACGCGGGTCTCCGCGCGCGACGGAGACCCCTTGCCAAGCGACTCGAGAATCGCGCCGACGCTTTCGATGCGATGCGCCCAGGTGTGGACACGCGCGGCGGCTCGTGCCGCATCTCCCAATCGCACTCCGAGCGCGGTGTCATCGCGCACGCGCAGCAGTGCGGCACCGAGCCCGCGGGCGTCGCCTGGCGGGACGAGGAGTGCCGTGCGCTCGTGCTCGAGGATCTCTCGCACCTGTCCAATGGCCGATGCGACGATCGGCCGGCCGGCGGCCATGTACTCGAACACCTTGAGCGGTGAGAAATAGAAGCGCTCGAGATGCGGGTATGGTGCGACCAGTACGTCCATGGCCTGCAGCAGCTGCGGTGTGGCGTCGTGCGGCACGGGATCGAAGCAACGGAAACGACCTTCGAGGCCGCCATCTTTCGCCCGCTGCTCGAGTGCCGGGAGCGCCTCGTGGCCGGCGCCGACGATGCAGAGCGACATGCCGGATGCGGGCCCGAGGCCAGCGACCGCGTCGATCAAAAGCTCCACTCCATGCCAGGGGCGCACGCGGCCGAGAAAGCCGACGACGAAGTCTCGAGCTCCAGAGGCTACGAGCCGTTCCCGCCAGGCGCCGACGCGATCGCTGGCAGCGAAGTTCTCGATGCGCACGCCGTTCGGGATGACGCTGACCTTGGCGGACGCTGCGATCCGGAGCACGTAGTCGCGCAGCTCGTTCGACACCACGACCACGTGATCCGCGGTGGAGAACAAGTAGCGCTCGACGTCATGCGCCAGCTCCAGGTCCTCGAGCCGCCGGAACTCCGCCGCCTCCTCGACGAGCGGCGAATTCACCTCGAGCACGTGCGGGATGCCGAGCTTTTGCGCCAGCATCCTTCCCCCGGTGTTGAACAGCGAGTAACGCTCGTAGATGAAATCGAAGCCGCGTGTGCGATGCAGGTCTCCGAGGATTCGTTGCACGGCTTGGATGTGAGCGCCCTCGGCCTCACGCGAAGAACCCTCGCCGAGCACCGGCAGGCGCGGCAGTGTCAACACGGGGTACGCAGGCACGTACGGACTCCCGTGTTCGCGACTCGCGACCACGAGAGTCGGCGACCAACCCGCCGCCTGCAGGGCTTGGGAGAACTCCTGCAGATGCACGGACCCGCCCTTCGTGCCGCCGAAGGGCAGGCCGCGGTCCGCACAGAGGACGAGAACGCGCCGGCCAGACTCGGTGGTTTGCGCCGGCACGGGCGGCTGTCGCCGGACGCAATCACGAATGACTCCGAGGAGCTCACCGGCGTTGCGGTGCAGATCGAACCTGCGCTCGGCCTTCTTGCGCCCCGCCTCGGCGACTCGGCGGCAAAGCTCGGGAGATCCGAGCATGCGCTCGAGGCCCTCTGCGAGCGCCACAGGGTCTCCAGGTGGCACGAGGAAGCCGTCGGTCCCTGAATCGACGATCTCCGGAATGCCCGAGAAGTCCGTCGACACCACCGGCAGTCCGCTCGCGAGCGCTTCGAGCAGCACCGTCGGCAACGCGTCGCGATTCTTGTCCGGGCCGTTCTTGCACGCGAGTGCGAGAACGGTCGCCCTCTGCATGAGTTCGGCGACCTCGTGCTGGGGCTTGGAGCCGCAGAACACCACGTCGCGTTCGAGCCCGAGGAAGAATCGCTTCTGCACCAGCGACGGCTCGCCGGGACCGTCGCCGACGACGAGGCAGTGGAAATCGATGCCGCGCTGCTTCAGCAGCTTGCAGGCGTCGAGTAAGTCATCGAAGCCCTTCTTCGGGATCAGGCGCCCGACCGACAGGATCAGATTCGGCAGCCGGGCAAGGCGTGGATTCGGCGCGAAGAGGTCGAGGTCGATGCCGTTGTAGATCACGCGCACGGCATCCGGGTCGAGATCCGGTTGCTGCTGCAGGAGATGACGCCGGTTGAAGTGCGTCACGGTGATGACCCGGCTCGCGGCCATGAGTTTTTCGCGCAGGCGGTGGTCGGACATCGAGTAGGCGAAGATGTCCTTGGCGTGGGCGGTGAAGCTGAACGGCACGCCGGAAACACGCGACGCGAACCAGGCCACGGTGCTCGACATGGTGCCGAAATGGGAATGAATGTGCTGGACTCCCTCCTGCAGCACCTTCACACCCAGCCAAGTTCCCCACAGGATCTCCGGCAATCGCACCGAGTCGCCGCGCTCCAGCGACTCGCGCAGGATGTCCCAGAAGCACGCGACGCGCGGCCCGAGCACGGGCCACTCGGCCGACAGCCACTCGTGCCAGTTGTGCAGATCGAGCTCGTCCAGATAGTGGACTTTCGCATTCAACTGCGAGGCTTGAGCATGGAAGCGCCCCTCGCTCGGCTTCAGCCACGCGTACACCACGACCTCCACGCCCCGGCGCTCGAGCTCCAGGATCTCGTTGAGGATGAACGTCTCCGAGAAGCGCGGGAAGCGCTTCAAGACGTATGCGACCTTGAGCTCGGCGCTGTGTTCGATCATGCGAGACCTCCAACTTCGGCGGTAGCCAGGAGCTCTCCACAGAGCGAGGCGGCACGCTCGGCACCATCGAAGCGGAGCCGGTTGGCCGTGCGAGCGTCGCGGAGCGGTGCGCAGCCGCTCTCGAGCTGGGCCTCGACCGCGGACAGCAGGCGTTCGGGATCGAGGTCCTCCGGGTGCATCAGCTCGACGAGCCCCAGCTCGGCGAGCCGCTCGGCGCGCAGCAGTTGCTCTTTGCGATGGAGAATGCGTGGAATGACGAGCGCGCGCTCCGCGACTGTGAGCACCTCCGTCATCGTGTTGTATCCCGCCGTGCACACGACGAGATCGGCGCGGCTCGTGTAAGGGCGTGTGGACGGCACGAAATCCCGGAGCGTGATCGGAAGGTTGCGTGCGGCCGTGGCGAACTGCCGGGTGAATGCTTCGGGAACGAGTGGCCCGGTGAGCACGACACTCCAGAAGTCGATGCGGGAGCGGAAGCGCGACAACATCTCGAGCCAGCAGTGCAAAACATCGAGTGCTCCGTCGCCGCCGCCAATGGTCACGACGACGAGTGGCCGCGGCAGCGCGTCGAGAAACGAAGCCTCCCTTTTTCCGTCCGCGGCCCCATGCGTCACATAGCCCACGAAACGCGTTTTGGCCGCGATCTGCGGCTCGAAGCCGTAGGCCGCGATCGGGTCGAAGATCTCCTGCATGCCATACACCAACACCTGGTCGTAAAGCCGTGCGAGCACCATTTGCGTGCCGTCGTGCGCCCAGTGGCTGCGCACGCTCGTCGGATCATCGACGATGTCGCGCATTCCCAGCACCCGGAGGCAGCTGCCGCGCTTCGCCAGGTGATCGAGTGCCGGCAACATCTCGTCCCCCATTCCGGTCGGTGCGTGGTCGACGACCAGGAGATCGGGCTCGAAATCGTTCGTCGTACGGAGCAGGATCTCGCGGCGCAGGGCCGTGATCTCGCCGCCGGGCAGGTCGAGGGAGCGAGCCGCGTAGCGCGACGCCCCGACCTTTCGTACAGACGGCAGCTTGAGGTAGTCCATCCCCGGGGGCACGGCGAAGCCATGCACGACGGGCGAGCCGGTGGCGAGGAGGAGCGAGAGTTGCGGGTCCCGGTCGAGAAGCGCCCGCGCCAGGTTCAACGAGCGGCGCAAGTGCCCGAGCCCGAAGCTGTCGTGCGAATAGAGGAGCGCCCGCCGGCCGGACGTGGAACTCCGCCGGCGCCGGTGCCCGGCATCTTGCCGGCCACGGATCGCGCTGCCATGGCCGTTGCCGGATCGAGGTTCGGCACGCGCGCTGGCGAGGTCGACAATCTCGGCTGAGCGCTCGCCCGCGCGCCGCCGCATCGCTGTCGCGAGCGCGAGCCGGATCTCGGGCGTTCTGAACGGCTTCATGATGTACGCCGCGGCGCCGGCGGCCTCGATACGCGACACCGTGTCGTCGTCGGCATGTGCCGTGACGAAGACGACTTCGGATCCGTGGCGTGCAGCCATTTCGCCTGCGGTCGCGATCCCATCCAAGTCCCCGGGAATGCGGACGTCCATGAGGACGAGGTCCGGCTGACTCACCGCGGCGCATGCGAGTGCTTCCGCACCGTCTGCGGCCGTGCCGCAAAGGTCGTAACCCAGATCGGCGACGAGCCGGGCCAAGTGCAGCTGCACGACCGGTTCGTCCTCCACCACCAGCACGCCAGGCATCGCACATCCTTTCGCGGACCTTCGTTCGTTTGCATGCACCATCCCGCGAACGAGCCAATTGCATAGCCGGCGCCATGTCGCACATCACGCCAGCAAGATGTGTTCTTGCAGGAAGTTGGACGCCCGGTTGAGAGTCGATTGCGAGGTGGCGTTCGTCACGCAGTGTCTCGAATTGTCTCGTGCGGCGTGGCCCTCGAGACATCCCGAAACAGTGCGGCTGCACGCCCGACAGGCGGAGCGGCGCCGCGTCTGGCCCGAAGGATGCTTTCCCCAAGGGGCTCATGTAGTTTGCAGGGATCAGAGTCACAGGCCTGTGATCATCGGAGATCTGTCGATGAGCTTGAAGCGAACACAAGCCAAGATCGTGGCGTTCCCGCGCACGAATGGCGCCCGGCTGCGATCGAAGCCCGTGACACGCTCGGATGACCGGTGGTCCTACGTCGCCATGCTCTTGATCGTCTGCCTGTTCATCGTCGTGTTCGTGAATTCTGTTCTTCGACGCGCAGCAGAGACCTTGGCCGGGTCAGGGGACCCGTGGAGCCAGGAGGGACCTTGAATCGCCGCAGAGCTGCAGCGAGAGTGCGACCGTGAGGGAATTCACTCGCGAGGACAACCGCACGCTGCAAGTAGCCGAAGGATTCCGGCAATTCCTGCTGCAACATCGTCCTCCCACGTCGCCGAGGGCGGACTGGAGTGAAGCCCAATACACTGCGGCAGCGAAGAAGAAGCGCGCTCGCGCCAGCCGGCTGATCGAGTCATTTCGGCACTGGTGCGGATCGCTGGAGGGCGTCGCGCTGCTCGATGTCTGTTGCGGCGACGGCAGCAACTGCCTGGCGCTCGACGAGCAGCCCGTGAAGATGGTCGTGGGCATCGACCTCGAGCTGCCGCTTTTCGCGTCCACTCCGAGGGGCGAACAGGTTCGGATGTTGGCGTCTCGCATCGGCCAGGCCTCGGTTTCACCGCCGCAGGGTCACCGGCATTTTGCCCAGATGGACGCGACCGCGCTCGGCTTCGCCGACGGCACATTCGACGTCCTCATGTCCCGTTCGGCCACGGAGCACATCCGGCCCATCGACAGGGCGCTCGGTGAAATGGTGCGTGTGGTGTGTGACGGCGGTTTGATCTATCTGGGGATCGATCCGTATTTCTGGCTTCGCGGCTGCCACAAGCGCGGCGTGGTGGACATTCCGTGGGCGCACGCGAGGCTGTCGTTGGCCGAGTTTCGTCGCTTCGTCGTGGCCCATGAAGGTGCTCAGGTTGCGCTCGAGCGCTGCCGGCGGCTGGAGACACTGAATCGGTTCACCGTGGCGGAATGGAGGCGGCGGATCGAGCAGATGGGCTGCGAGATTCTCGAATGGCGACAGCTCTGGTCGTCGTTGGGCGAAGAGGTGATGGCACGACACCCGGATGTCCTGGATACGCTGCTGCCGGGCGTGACCGAACAGGACCTGCTCTGTGAACGCATCGAGGTCTGGCTGCGCAAGAGATCAGGCCACGTGTGAGCGGCTACCTTCCACAGGGAGCCATCCCGCGGCGATTGGCCGGGCCAAGCGTTTACATGGTGAGCTGCAAGCGGCTCTGGAAGAAATGCGTCCCGCCTCGGACGTCGAAGCGGTCCAGCTTCCCGTAGCCATAGGTGAGCTCCAAGCGAACGTGATCGGACATGTGCCAATTGACCATCGGCGTCAAGCGCCAGAACTTGCCGCCGCGCAGGCTGCCGCCGTCGAGATCGATGTACGAGAATCGCAGCACGGCCTCCACGGCGCCCGGACCGCCCTCGAACAGCGTCCGCGCCGGCGACACCGATTTGAAGAACCCTCCGACCGTGTTGTAGGCACGTGTCTCTCCGGTCAGGATCCACGTGGCGACGACATCGCCACCTTGAAACACAGGATCGCCAGCCGTTTCAGATTCAACTTTCTGGAACCAGTACTCGTTACCGAACATCCATGGGCCAGACCGATAGTAGGCCTCCCATCCGGCCATGGAGGTGTGCCGCGCAGCGAACGATCCGGTATCGACGAAATAGGGCGCGGGATTCGCCTCGGGGCGGGCGCGGATCTGCAGCAGGTCCTCGTCCACGTTGCCATATCGGCCGTTCACACCGACGTGGAGCAAGGTGCGATCGTCTTCCGAGAGGATCGGCAACCACGCGACCCGGGCGACGACCTGGTTGTCGTAAGTGGAGAAGGCCTGACGTGCATTGTACGAATCGAGGTAGTACCCGAGGTTCCAAATCAAGTGCCGCTTGGGCACGTAGCCCAGCCACTTCACTCCGTCGCCCAGGATGGGGATGGTCGCATCGCTCATCGACGATCGCTCCATCGTCCATCCTGCATACCCGGACATGACCTTGTTGAGCGAGAATCCCTCCTTGGTGCGGCCGATGAAGAAGTGGCCCCACAGCTCCGGCACCGCCACCATGACGCCGGTCTCGCGGAACAACCAGTCATCGGTCGCGCCGTCGTACATGATCCCGGCCGACCAGGAGATCGGTCGCTTGGTCTTGAAGCGACCCCGAAGGAGAAATCGGGTGTCGCGCACTTTGGTGTCGGGCTCGAGATCGAACTGCTGCTGGCTCGCGTCGTCCTGGGAGTACGCGGCGCCCTCGTACAGGAACCCAGCTCCGAGCCGGATGGTGAAGTAGGGGCCTTCGTACTCGTTCCAATGCACCAGCTTCCGCCGCGGCTCCGACGACTGTGCCTCCCCCGCCTCGATCGTTTCGTCGAGCGGCGAATCGGCCTTGGTCGAGTCCTGAGCGCTGGCGGCATCGGCCAGCAGCAATGAACCGATCAGGCCGAGCGCCATCCATGTGGCTCTCGGCCTGGTGGCTGACACGCAATCGGTCAGCCGAGCGGTTCGAGTTCGAAGTGCGACGATCACGCTCCTAGTAGCGGTTGAAGTAATCCTGCACCTTCTTCGGATCCGACGACTTCATCAGCGCGAGCTGCAACAACACGCGCGCCTTGGACGGATTGAGCTCCATCGAAGCCACGGTTCCGATCTGATCGTCGTTGACCTCGATATTGCGGCGGACGATGCCGCCGTTGACGCGTGACGAGCGCACGACGACCACTTTCTGCGCGATCACTTTCTTGACCGCTTCGAGCGCCGGCGCCGTCATGTTGCCGTCGCCGACGCCGGCGATCACCAGGCCCTTGGCACCGTTCTTGGCCGCGTCGGTGATCACATCGGGCGACATGTTCGCATGAGCATAGATGATGTCCACGCGCGGCAGAGACTTGCCGTCGCCGATCCCCAGATCGCTGGCTTTGGTGTGAACTTGCGCCGGGCTCCGGTACCAGATGGTGGAGCCGAACAGCACGGCACCGACCAAGCCGGCTTCACCGGAGCTGAAGGTGGCAACGTCCGTCGTGTGCGTCTTGATGATGTCGTGCGCCGAATGCACGTCGTCATCGATAGCGACCAGGACGCCACGCCCGCGTGCCGTGGGATCGGCGGCGATGGCGACGGCATTGTAGATGTTCAGCGGTCCGTCCGCGCTCATCGCGGTCGAGGGCCGCATCGAGCCGGTCATCACGACGGGCTTGTCGCTCTTGACCACGAGCTGCATGAAGTAAGCCGTCTCTTCCAAGGTATCCGTGCCGTGCGTGATCGCGATGCCGTCGACATCCGGCGTGGCGAGGAGCGCGTTCACCCTCGTGGCGAGCTTCAACCAGACCTCGTCGTTCATGTCCTGGCTGCCGATGCTGGCGACCTGCTCGCCGGTGATCACCGCGATGTCCTTGAGCTGCGGGACCGCTTGGATGAGGATGTCGACGCCGACCGCGCCGGACTTGTAACCGGCCTCCGTTTGCGTGGCGGCAGCACCCGCGATCGTGCCGCCCGTCGCCACGATGACGATCTTGGGCTTCTTCGCGCCCTGGGCCAGCGCGCCCGTCGCGACCATGGAGGCCGCGCTCACCAGACACAGGATTCGCAACGCTTTCATCATGATTTCCTCCTTGTTGCTAGATCCGTCACTTCTTTTTGTATTGGGTGGGATCGAGTCCGGTCAACTTGATCGGGTCCAAGAGCTCCTTGATCTGCGCCTCGGTCAGGAGCTTCTTCTCCCGAATGATCTCGAGAACCCCCTTGCCGCTCTTGTAGGCCTCGGAGGCCAGCTCCGTCGCCTTGTCGTAGCCCAGCACGGGATTGAGCGCGGTGACGATCCCGACCGTGGTTTCCATGTAGTGCGCCAGCATCTTCTCGTTCACGGTGATGCCGTCGATGCACTTGGTGCGGAATGCGATGGATGTCTTGTAGAGCAGGCTCTGCGATTCGATCACGGCCAGACCTGCCAGCGGTTCGTAGGCGTTGAGCTGCAGCTGTCCGCTGTGCGCCGCCAGGGTGACGGCGTAGTCGTTCCCCATGACACGGAAGGCGACGATGTTCATCACCTCGGGCATGACCGGGTTGACCTTGCCCGGCATGATGGACGAGCCCGGCTGCATCGCCGGCAAGTTGATCTCGAACAGCCCGGCACGTGGCCCGGAGGTGAGCAGGATCAAGTCGCTCGAGATCTTCGACAGCTTGATCGCCAGGCTTTTGAGCGCCGAGGAATAGACGACGAACCCTTGTTGGTCCCAGGTCGCGGCGATCATGTCGGTGGCCGGCACGATGGGTTTGCCGGTCAGCTTGGCCAGGTGCGCCGCGCACTTCTCCGGATAACCCTTCGGCACGTTGATGCCGGTGCCGATGGCGGTCGCACCCATGTTGACCGCGTAGAGGTACTTCTCCGCGTCGCGCAGCAGCTGGATTTCCGACTCCAGCCCGGCGGCGAAGGCGTGGAACTCCTGGCCGACGGTCATGGGCACGGCGTCCTGCATCTCGGTGCGTCCCATTTTCACGATCTGCAGGAACGCGTCACCCTTGAGGCGGAACGAGCGCGCCAGCTGTTGCATCTCCGCGATCAACTTGTCGTTGCGCAAGAGAAACGCGACCTTGATCGCCGTCGGATAGGAATCGTTCGTGGACTGCGACATGTTCAAGTGATCGTGGGGCTCGACGATGGAATACTCACCCTTCTTGTGCCCGGACAGCTCGAGCGCGATGTTGGCGAGCACTTCGTTGGCGTTCATGTTGGTCGAAGTGCCGGCGCCGCCCTGGTACCAATCGACCAGGAATTGATCGTGGTACTTGCCGTCGATCACGGCCTGGCAAGCCTTCTCGATCGCGGCCAGTGTTTCCTTCTTCATCGCGCCGGATTCGGTATTCGCCCGAGCCGCCGCCAGCTTGACGATGGCCCAGGCCTCGACGAACCCGGGGTAGTGATTGATCGCAACGCCGGAGAGCTGGAAATTCTCCAGCGCGCGCGCCGTCTGCACGCCGTAGTACGCCTCGGCGGGAATCTGCTTCTCGCCCAGCAGGTCCTTTTCGGTTCGGAACTTCTCCTGGGCAGCGCTGGGATTCGTCCACGCCGCGGTCAACCACGCGACGGCAACGAGCACCGCAGGCCCACGAATGCGAAACACACTCATCGCTCTACCTCCGGTCGATGAAACTCCATGATCGGGAAAGTGAAACCTGGAAGGAGCAGGACCCTGAAGGTAGCCGTGCGACCCGAGCGTGCGCGCGTGTTCGAGAACGGTCGATGAACGAGCTGCAAGTCTGACCCGCTTCCAGCGATGGCGCCTGCGGGCCAGTGTAGTGTGTCGCAAGCGGGTTTACAACAACGGCAATTGCGGAGGCGGATGTGGTCTACACGAACAATTCGAGGACTTTGGTTATGAGGGTTCGGTGATTGAGCCGCCAGGTACTCTTATATCGACCGGATGGGAACAAAGAGGATCGAGATCGAGTTCAACAGGAAGCTCTTTTGGCGAGCCCAGAGCCGCGAGACGAGGGAGCGCACCACGGGATCCATCCTTCACAGCCAACGGCGCACTCGTTGCCTGTAGGCGCGATAGGAGTCTCCGAACTTCGCTTCGAGATACGCTTCTTCCCGCACGATGACGCCGAAATGCAGCCCCAGCACGAGCACCGGAAGGAGCACGAGGCCCCAGCTCGAGTGCAGGCCCAACGCCAGGCCGACGAGTGCGATGGACATCCCGAGATACATCGGGTTTCGCGTGAAGCGATACGGTCCCTGGATCACGATGGTGGTGGATGGTCGACGCGGGCTGACGTTGGTTCCGGCGCGCGCGAAGACGATGCGGCCCCAAATCGCGAGCGCGACTGCACCGAAGAGCAGGGACCAGCCGATCCAACGCGGAACGGCGCGCCAGGGCCACGCGATCGGGGCGATCCAATGGAGGCCGAGGGTCACGATCAATACGACCAAGAAGAACAAGGGCGGGAAGACCGCGACCCGCGGATGATCGCTACCTTGATTCGAAGTCACCAACACGCACTCCCCCGACGATCGCAACGATCAGCCCCGGCGGCAGCAGTCCACGGACGGTTGGATGCGCCATTCCCGCCGTCCCACTCTGAGCAGCTAAATGCCGCACTTCCTCATGGATAAACCTGGTCCCACCGTGAGACGTGCCCTCCGATGACCCCGCCCAGCATCCCTCCGATCAGCCCACCAAATGGAACGGCTACAGCGACATAAGCAGGATGATATTCTGCTGCAAGATAGACGCTCGCAACCGTTGCAACTAGGACAGCGCCAAGAAACACTCCAGTCCAGACTCTCGTCCGACGCTGCCAAACGGTGGCGACTGATGTTACCTCAACCGTCGTCGTCTTGACATCCTGAAACACCAGTCGGTCGTTCTCAAGGCGGTGAAAAGGACCCTCGAGAACTCGCCCCTCGATAAGCTCGACTCGCAGTAGCTCCGATGGCCTGACTCCCTCGAGAATGATTGCGAGATTCCTTGCCTGGTGTGCGTCAGGCGTTTGGGGCCCCTGGGCCGCCGCATGAACCGGGAGCGCCAGCACAACCGCGAGTGACACGATGGAGTGCACCGCTGGACACCTCCTCGACTCGCGATTCGTTCAACCAGACGTTCAGCGCTCGAGGAACTCTTCGAGCGCCCGCATTCTAGGCGAACGAGAGCGAGCCGAGAATGGGCGGCGACCCCACATCGAGGGTGGTGCGCCTCCGGTGAAGTCCGCAATACCCGCGACAGGCAGGCCGACCGCAGGATGACGCCGATCTCGAACGGCCTGCGTCGATTGAGAGACGAAAAGTCCGGTAGCTAATTCCACGCGCATGTTCGCCTCAGCGGTCCCCTGCCACTCGTACTCGCACCGTCGCTTCGGCGCGTGCTCCGTTTTCGTCGATCACCTCGACGCGGTAGAACCCGGGAGCTGCGGGCCGCCACACGGCCTGCCCGCTCGTCGGCTCGCGCGGCACGGGCCGTCCGCTGACGTACCAATCGGGCACACCAGCGCCGCCGCGCGACGCGAGC
>Ga0075418_10002932_pt1 | contig 19489 bp, 16 predicted proteins | sample SoiMetdeltSBSDD2_FD_81776 | JGI IMG/M metagenome (GOLD analysis project Ga0075418, IMG submission 81776) | Bulk soil microbial communities from a Populus tree surrounding site in Tennessee, USA - Soil MetaG P. deltoides SBSDD2 | ecosystem: Environmental > Terrestrial > Soil > Tree plantation...
GCATCGGCGCCACGTACCGGCACGACGTCGTGTCCGCGCACCGTTATCTGGCGGACATCCTGGACAACCCGCCGGCGGCGAAACTGTCGGCGCCAATCACCGTGATCGGCGCTGCCGACGATCCGATCACGTCGGAGCTGCCGCAACGATATCGGGACTGGCACATCCTGGCGGAGCAGGTCGACGTGCACGTCCTCGATGGGGGCGGCCATTACTTCTTGCGTACTCGTCCAGCGGAAGCAGCGCGGATCGTGCTGCGCGGCAGCGAATGACTCACATCGTGGTCACTAGCTCGCGGTCACCAGAAAGGAGTTCGTGATGTCAGCCTCATCCCCTCAGGCGTCGCAGCTCGACTTGGAGCTGCAGTCCGGCAAGCCACCGATTCTCTGCATCGAGGCCTCGGAGGACGCGGTGGGGTGGGTGGCCGAGTACGGGGTCGCGCTGCGCTCCGTCGTCACCGAGCACGGATCCGTTCTCGTCCGCGGCCTCGGGCTTCGTGACGCGGCACAAGTCGGTGCGGTCTTCCAGCGCCTGGGAACGGGCCTGATCATCGAGAAGGAGGCGTTCGCGTCTCGCAAAGTCTATGCCGACGGCATCTACTCCTCCTCGACCTGGCCGTCGAACCAGCCCATGTGCATGCACCACGAGCTGAGCTACCTCTTCGAGGTCCCCGGCCTCATGCTGTTCGCCTGCCTCACGGCGCCCACCGAGGGCGGCGCCACAGCCGTGGCCGACGCGCCGACCGTGCTCGAGGCGCTGCCGGCGGACCTGGTGGCGAGGTTCGAGCGCGAAGGTTGGATGCTGACGCGAAGCTATAACGAGGACATCGGGATGTCTCACGCCGAGGCGTTCGGGACCGGCGACCGTAGTGCGATCGAGAGCTACTGCCGCGCCCACAAGATCGAGTTCGAGTGGCAACCGAACGGTGGATTGCGCACCAGGCAGCGTCGTCGTGCCATCGTGCGCCATCCGGGCACCAGTCAGAGCTGCTGGTTCAACCAGGTCGCCTTCCTCAACCAGTGGACGCTGGAACCGGAGGTGCGCGAGTTCCTGGTGGAGATGTACGGCGTGGACGGGCTGCCGTTCAACACCTGCTTCGGCAACGGGGACCCGATCGGCGAGGACATCGTGCAGGCCGTCAACGAGGTCTACGCGCGGCACACCACGCGCGAGCCCTGGCAGGCCGGCGACCTGATGCTCGTCGACAACATCCGGACCGCACACAGCAGGGAAGCCTACAAGGGACCGCGCGAAGTGCTCGTCGCGATGACGGACGCCCTGCGCTTGGACGACTGCTCTGCAACCCCATCGAGGTGAAGGAATGACCCTTTCCCGTTCATCTACGCAGGGAACTGCAACGCCCGCAGCCGTTTCCATACCACCCTTCTCGGTGATCTCCGGGAGCCAGGTCCAACAGGCGCTGCAGGGAAAGGAACGCCAGATCGTCGATCTGGTCGAAGCCACGTACCGGCTTCATGGGGCCGGGGACTCGGTGAACCCACCGTCCTACTTCCTGCGTTTTCCGGACCGGCCTTCCTCCCGGATCATCGCGCTGCCGGCGTCCCTCGGCGGAGACGTGCGGGTGGACGGCCTGAAGTGGATCTCCAGCTTTCCCGAGAACGTGGCGGCGGGAATCCCACGGGCCTCAGCCGTCCTGATTCTCAACGACCACGACACCGGCTACCCATTCGCGTGCCTCGAGAGCTCGATCATCAGCGCGACGAGAACGGCCGCGTCGGCCGCGCTGGCTGCTGACCGGCTGAGCGGCAACCGGCCGCGCCCGAAGCGCGTGGGGTTCTTCGGTGTGGGCCTGATCGCCCGCTACATTCACACCTTCCTGGTGGGTACCGGATGGTCGTTCGAGGACATCGGGATTCATGACCTGTCGTGGGAAAGTGCGGCTGGCTTCCGTGGCTACCTGGAGCGCTCGGGCGCGACGGGCCGGATCAGCGTGCACGACAGCGCCGAGGCGCTGATCCGCTCGAGCGACATGATCGTGTTCGCCACGGTCGCGGGGCAACCGCATGTCAGCGACGTGTCATGGTTCGATCACAACCCCCTGGTATTGCACATATCGCTGCGGGATCTCGCACCGGAGATCCTGTTGTCGTCGACCAACATCGTCGACGACGTCGAGCATTGCCTGAAGGCCGACACGTCGCCACACCTGGTCGAGCAGCGGACCGGCAACCGGGACTTTCTGCAGGGCACCCTGGACGACGTGATGGCCGGCCGAGTGAAGGTTCCGGCGGACCGACCGGTAGTGTTCTCGCCTTTCGGGCTTGGAGTGCTCGACCTCGCCGTGGGCAAGTTCGTTTACGACAGTTTGTCGAATGCGGGCGAGCTGCACGTCGTCGAAGGTTTCTTTCACGAAGTCCGGCGCCACGGATAGCTGGCGTTCTGCTCCTTGGAGGACACCATGAGAATCATCTCGACTCCTTATGAATTCCACGAAGAAGACCTCTACGTCGACCTCAAATCAATCTTCGGGCAACCCCTCTTTCTGAAATGCGAAGGCTTCAACCTCGCTGGGTCGGTCAAACTCAAGTCGGCGATTGCGATGGTGGACGCTGCCGAGAGGGAAGGAATTCTGAAGCCGGACTCCATTCTGATTGAATCGTCGTCAGGGAATCTGGGCGTGGCACTCAGCCTGATTGCGGCGAGTCGGGGCTATCGGTTCCTGTGCGTGACGGACCCCCGCTGCAACCCGTCGACCCGGCTGCTGATGGAGGCCCTCGGCACCGAGGTGCACATCATCACCGTCCCGACGCCTGAAGGCGGCCTCCTGGGCGCGCGCCTCGACTTCCTCCGCGATCGGTTGGAGTCCGATCCCCGGTATGTGTGGCTCAACCAGTACGCCAATCCGAACAACTGGAAAGCGCACTACCGCACGACGGGGCCGGCGATCACCAAGGCGTTCCCGAAACTGGACGTGCTCTTCGTGGGAGCCGGGACGTGCGGCACGCTGATGGGTTGTGCGCGGCACCTGCGGGAGTGGCATCGGCAGGTACGGGTCGTCGCGGTGGACGCCGTCGGGTCTGTGACCTTCGGCGGCCCACCGCTTCCCCGTCTGATTCCCGGACTGGGCACGGCCGTGCGACCCCAGATCGTCGACGAGTCCTTCGTCGACGAGCTGATCTACGTGGAGGAGGCGGACACCATCCGCGCCTGCCGACACATGGCCGCGCATGGATTCCTGTTCGGCGGGTCGACCGGCACGGTCGTCAGCGCCGCGATCGACTGGCTGGAACAGAATGGCGAGCCCGGACTCACCGCGGTGGCCCTCTCACCGGACTTCGGCGAGCGGTACCTCGAGTCGGTGTACCAGCCGAGCTGGGTGATGGAGCACTTCGGGGTGGAGGCGCTCGAGCCCTGGTTCCAGCGACGCTTCCAGCTGGGCGTGGAGGAAGACATGAGGGTGAGCGCATCGGGATGACGTCGCATTCGAACGCGGGGCGGGCGTAGTCCGCAAGAGCCGTTCAGTCCAGCCAAGGAGGATTGCGTTGCTGGTTTTGATTGCTGACGCGTTCCATAGCTCGCTGCCGGACCGGCTGCGCGCTCTCAATGTAGAGGTGACGGAGGACCAAGCTCGTCAGGCCGAGGCCGAGGTCCTCCTGATTCGGAGCAGGACACAATGCACCCGCGAGTACATCGACGCATCTCCGGCGCTGAAGCTGATCATCCGCGGCGGCGTCGGCCTCGACAATGTCGACCGGGCGTACGCCGAGCAGAAGGGCATCGCGGTGGTCAGCACGCCGGAGGCGTCGAGTATCGCAGTCGCCGAGCTCACGATGTCGCTGATGCTCAGTGCCGTGAACCAGCTCGTGGTCGGCCACAACGGCATGGCAGCCGGAAGGTGGCTCAAGAAGGAACTCCATCGCACCGAGCTGTTCGGCAAGACACTCGGCCTGATCGGCCTCGGCCGCATCGGCTCGGAAGTCGCCAAACGCGCCACGGCATTCGGAATGAGAGTCTTCGCCTTCGATGCCTATGTGGAGGAAAGCGACATCGCCGAGCTGGTCGACTTCGAGACCCTGCTCTCCAGCGCTGACGTGATTTCCTTGCACACGCCGTTGACCAGCGAGACGCGTGGAATGGTCGATGCCGAGTGCCTCGCGAGATGCAAGGCCGGAGTGGTGATCGTCAACACCGGACGAGCCGGCTGCGTCGACGAGGCCGCCATGGCCTCGGCGCTCGAGTGCGGTCACGTGCGCTGCTACGCCACGGACGTCTGGACCCAGGATCCGCCCCCGGCCGATTGTCCGCTGCTCCACGCACCCAACGTCCTGATGGTCCCGCACGTCGGGGCGTCCACCCGGGAGAATCTCCTGCGCATCGGAGAGATCATCGTCCACAAGATCAAGCGCCACCGGGAGTTGGAGCGTGTGCAAGAAGATGGATGGGCCTTGCGGTGATGACCCACACCGGCGCTCTTCAAGCCGGCGCCACGAGGGCCACCGCCTGCGCCGCGATGCCTTCCACCCGCCCGAGCGCTCCGAGGCCTTCGGCCGTGGTGGCCTTCACCGAAACACGGTCCTCTTCCACCTGCAGCACCGTCGCCAGGTTGCGGCGCATCTGGGGCAGGTGCTCGGCGAGACGGGGCGCCTGGGCGATCACGGTGCAATCGCAGTGCTGCACGCGGTAACCGCGCTCGTGCACCAGCGCCACCACGCGGCGCAGGAGCTCCAGGCTGGAGACGCCGCGCCAGCGTGGATCCGAGTCGGGGAAGTGGGTGCCGAGATCGCCGAGGGCGAGGCTGCCGAGGAGGGCGCTCGCCAGCGCATGGGCGAGAACGTCGGCATCCGAGTGCCCCGCGAGCCCACCCTGCGGGCTCGGCACCTCGACGCCGCCGAGGACGAGGGGCCGCGCGGCATCGAGGCGATGGACGTCCCAGCCCTGACCGATGCGGAAGTCCACCTTCATCGCTCCGCCGTTTCCGCGCCGTCGAGCCAACCTTGAGAGTGGGCGCGCCAGATCCACTGCGCCCGTTGCAGGTCCTCCGGCCCGGTCACCTTGAGATTCCACCACTCGCCGGGAACGAACTCGAGCTTCGCCTCGAGACGCAGCACCAAGGTGCCGTCATCGCTCGCCTCGAAGCCGTCGGCTTCCGCCGCGGCGTGCGCCGCGCGCAGGAGATCGACGGTGAAGACCTGCGGTGTCTGCACTGCCCAGATCCCGGTGCGATCGACGTGTGCCGCCGCGACGTGGGCGGCGGCTTGGGCTCGCATCAACGTTTCCGCCACCGGGAGCGCCGCGGTCGCCGCGCCGGCACGCCGTGCGGCAGCTACCGTCCGCGCCACCAGAGCCGCGGAGAGGAAGGGGCGCGCCGCATCGTGGACGAGAACGTGGGTCACCGCCGGGGGCAGGGCCTGCAAACCGAGGCGCACCGAGTCCTGTCGCCGCGCTCCCCCTGCGACCACCGCAGACACCGCCTCGCTCAACGCCGCCGCCGCCACCGCTTCGGCGGCACGCTCCTCCCAACCCGCCGGGACCACCAGGACGGTGCGAGCGATCTCCGGCGACTCCGCCAACACCGCGAGGGCGTGGAGGAAGAGCGGCCGGCCGGCGAAGGGGAGGAATTGTTTCGGCACACGGCCGCCCAGGCGTTCGCCCCGTCCCGCCGCCACCAGGATGGCTCCGGTGGCGGAGCGCATGGTCGGGACGCCGCTCATCCGCCGCCCCCGCGGGCGTAGAAGTCCGCGATGCACTCCACCACGTACTCGCGCTGCGCCTCGCTCAGTTCCGGATAGAGAGGCAGCGACAGCACCTCGGCGGCGGCGCGCTCGCTCTCCGGGAGCAAGACCTCGCCGAGGCCTTCGAAGCAGGGCTGGTGGTGCAGCGGCATCGGGTAGTACACCGCGGTGCCGACACCCTGGGCTTGCAGGTGCTGTCGCAACGCGTCGCGCTGCTCGGCGCGCACGGTGTATTGATTGAAGACGTGGCGGGTCGAGTCTGCTGCCGTCTGCGGCGGTTGCACCTGGGCGGAGAGGCCGCGAGCGGTGAGGCGACGGGTGTAGTCCGCGGCGTGGCTCTGGCGCTGCCGTGTCCAATCATCCAGATGCCGGAGCTTGAGGCGCAACACCGCGGCCTGCAGGGCGTCGAGCCGGGAGTTCATTCCCACCACGCTGTGCACGTAGCGCTCGGCTTCGCCGTGCACCCGCAACCGCCGCAGCAGCGCCGCCTGCTCCGCATCCTGCGCCGTCACCAGTCCGCCGTCGCCGAATCCGCCCAGGTTCTTGGTGGGGTAAAAGCTGAAGGTGGTGAACGGCGCCATCTCGCCGGCACGGCGGCCGCGGTGTTCGGCGCCCAGGCTCTGCGCCGCGTCCTCGATCACCGGGACGCCGTGCAGGTCGGCGATCCCGGCGATGGCGGTCATGTCGGCGCACTGCCCGAAGAGGTCCACCGGCACGATGGCCTTGACGCGAGCGCCGAGCGCCCGCTCCAGCGCATCGGGGTCGAGGTTGAAGGTTCCCGGCTCGATATCGACGAACACCGGCTTGGCGCGCAGGAAGGCGATGACCTCGGCGGCGGCGATGAAGGAAAAAGCCGAGGTGATCACCTCGTCCCCGGGTCCCACACCGCAGGCCAGGAGCGCCAGCAGCAGGGCATCGGTGCCGTTGGCACAGCTCACCGCGTGCTCGGCGCGGGTATAGGCCGCCACCTCCGCCTCCAGGGCTTCCACCTCGGCACCGAGGACGAAGCTCTGCGACTCCAGGAGGCGCAACACGCAGGGTTCGATCTCGTCACGGATCGTCGCGTATTGGGCGCGTAGATCGAGTTGCGGCACGCGCACGGCGGCTCTCCTCGGGGTCCGGGCTGCGGGCATGGTATACTGCGACCGAGCCCCCCGGAAGTCACGGAGGCTTGGTTGCGACAGCGGATGGCGGCATGGGTGCTGGCGCTCGTGGCGGGCGCCGTCCCTCCAGGCGCCGCGCGTGCAGACCCGGCCGCCCCATCTCGAACCGTACAGTCCGACCCCCACTTCGCCGCCTGGCGGCTCGCCCAGAGCGAGGTCGCGGCGCGCGCTCGCGCCATGGCCGAGGCCGGCGGCGCCTGCGGCGCCGACGATGCCCTACGCCCCCTCTTGCGGCGCGCGCATGCAGCACGCCGTGACCTGCGTGCCACGCTCGCCTCCCAAGGACTCGCTGCGGCGCCGGCGCCTACGGCCGGCCCCTGGCCGTGGGGTCCGGGAGCGGGAACGACCACCCGGCTCGCCGCCGTGGACAGCATGGACACGGCGGTCCTCGTCGACGACGGCCGCCTCGTCTTCCTCAACGTCAACACCGCGCTGGAGGTGGACCCGTTCGAAGCGGCGCAGGCCTTCTACCACGACTACGACGACGAGTACGACTTTCTGCTCTTGTTCACCAACTTCTACGCCGAGCTCGCCGGCGGCCAGCTCCTCGCCTACCATCTCGCCGTGGCCAACGCCGTCGAGGGTCTGGGCTACAAACACATCTACGGCACCGATCACTTCAACGACGGTCCGGACTACACCGGCCGCACCGCCCTCGGCAGCCTGCAGAGCGTCCTCAACCTGGCCGATGTCCGCGGTTATCCGGACAGCATGACCAGCATCTACTGGCGCGACTACACGCCGCCCACCTTCATGTCCCACGAGATCGGCCACCGCTGGCTGGCGCGGGTGCGCTTGTGCCCGGGGGGCGGCCCGGAAAACGCGCTCCTCGGCCGGGGTGGCGTGCACTGGTCCTTCTTCTTCGATTCCCGCGCCTCGGTGGTGGAAGGCAACGCCTGGGAGGGCACGCCACCGGACTTCGTCTCCGGCCCGCCCACCATCGCCTACAGCCCCTTGGATCTCTACTTGATGGGAATGATGGCGGAAACCGAGGTTCCTGCCGGCTCGCTCTGGTACATGGCACCGCCGTACGACTGCTCACCCAGCGTCGATGCCCGCGGCAACCCTTGGGCCCCCGAGTCGGGGCCGGTGAGCGGCGTCCTCTGCAGCGGCGGGCGCATCGATTTCGATCTCCCGTGCCTGCACGAGGCGAACGGCGTCCGTTCCCCCGCCTACGAAGAAGCGCAGAAGTCCTTCCGGGTCGCGACCATGCTGCTCACGCTGCCGGACACGCCGGTGACGCAGGCCGATCTGGACAAGCTGGTGCGCATGCGCGCCGCCCTCGGGGACTTCTTCTCCACCCAGACCTTGGGCCGAGGCAGCCTCGACTTCCGCACCCATCCGGTGCCGGCCTGGGTGGGCTACGCCCACTTGCCCCAGGGGGACGTGGAGGACCCGACCCAGCCGATCCCCATCCACACCCGCGTCACCCTCGAGCAGCGCAGCCTGCCGACGACGCTCGGCGACGTCCGTGTCTTCCTGCACTACAGTGTGAACGGCGGTCCCTTCCAAGAGCTCGAAATGACGCGGACGGACGAGGAGTTCACCGCCGCCATTCCGCCCCAACCGCTGGACAGCCAGGTGCGCTACTACCTGCGCGGCACCACGGTGCTCTCGTCGCACGAAACCTTCTTCCCTGCTGACGCGCCGGCGGCGTCCTTCCTCTTCCGCATCGCCCCCGACACGACACCGCCCACCATCGCCCACGTTCCGGTGCTGCGGCACTCGCGCAACACCGATCCGGCGCTGCTTCGCGCCGTCGTCACCGATGCGCACGCGGTGGCGCAGGTGCAAGTGGAGTACGGCGCTCTAGGCGGGCCGACGGCGCTGCAGGACCTCGTCCGCCAAGGCACGACGGACGTGTGGGAGACGCGGCTGCAGGTGCCGGGGGAGCTGCAGGTGGGGAATCACCTCGACTACCGCATCGTGGCCCGCGATGTGGCGGTGACCCCGCACGTGACCCATGCACCCGCCTCGGGTTTCACCCAGATGCAGATCACCTTGGTGCAGACCGATGACGCGGAGGGGGACGACCCCTTGTGGACGCACCGCTCGCTCCGCATCGAAGGAACGGACGAATGGCACCACGACGAGCGGCAGAATACGACCGCCAACGGCCGCTTCTGCTGGAAGGTGGGCCCCACCAACGTCAGCACCAACCCGCGCTTGGGGGAGATGGCGTTGGAACAAGACGCGGTGCTGGAGGGGCCGGCGGTCCTGCTCAAGGAAGGATGGGAGCTGCGTTTCAACCACCGCAATTACCTCCGTACCGCACCCCCGCAAACCGACGGCAGCGCCTTGGACGGCGCCGTGGTGCAGATCCAGTTCGCCGACAATCCCGTCGAGGTGGCGCAGGACACCTGGTGGTTGGTGGAATCGGACGATGGCTACACGCACCAGTTCGGCTACCTCGCGCTCGGCAATCCCTTGCAGTGGTGGCCGTGCTGGTCGGGAAACTTCGACGCCTGGAGGCAGGAGCACGTCTCCGAGAACAACTACGCCAACTTCACTGGCCAGAGGATCCGCTTCCGCTTCCGCGTCTCTTGCAGCGGACCTTGGCAAGGCACACGGGGCGGCGCCGGCTGGTACGTCGACGACATCGAGATCGATCCCGGCATGCCCGTCCCGGTGACTTTGGAAGAGTTGCAGGCCCTGCGCACCGAAGAAGGCGTCCACCTGCGCTGGAAGGCGCGCGAGCTCGCCGCCGGCGACCGCTTCCGCCTGAGCCGCGCTCTGATGGGGGGCGCCTCGACGCCTCAGACTGGGCGCTTCGAGCCCCTCGCCACGGTCGACGCCGATCCCACGCAGGAGGAGTACCTCTACATCGACAAGGAGGCTTCGCCGGGGCAGGCGTATACCTATCGCCTGACCCTGATGCGGGGCAGCGACGCCACGAGCCGCGAGATCAGCATCGGCGCCGCGGCGCTTCGCTTCGCCCTGCACCCCAACCGGCCGAATCCTTTCAACCCGGCGACGGAGATCGTCTTCGATCTCCCCGGGCGCGCCCCCGCCTCACTCGTCGTCTACGATGTGCGCGGCGAGCGCGTCCGCACTCTCGTCACCGGGACGCTCGAGGCCGGACCGCACCGCCTCACCTGGGACGGCACCGACGACCGCCGCCGCGCCGTGGCCTCAGGCCTCTACGTCGCCGCCCTGGAAAGCGAAGGCCGGCGCGCCACGCGCCGGCTGCTGCTGCTGCGCTGAGCCCAAGTCCCCGCTTAAGGATCTGAACGAGCGCTCTGCTAGCGCTCTCCCGACGACTGCGGGCTCCGGTTCGTGCCCGATGGCATCGTCGAGGGCGAAATCTCGTAGATCGTGATCAGGCCGAAGCGCTGCACTGGGACGATGCTGCCGCGCTCCCGCCACCCTTCCACCCGAGCCGCATCGAAGAAAGGGTGGCGGTCTGGCACCACGAGCCAGCGGACGCCTTCGGCGCGGTACACCCCGGGATCAGCCAGGCGCTCCGTGAAGGCACGGCGCCGTTGCAGGAGCTTGGGCGGGAAACCGAAGTTCACCGTCGTGGGGTCGAGCTGCATCTGCGGCAGGCCCCCAAGCTGGGCGTAGCTCGGCGCGAGCTCGGGCGGACAGAAGACCAGGTCACCAGCGCCGACCTGCTTGCGCAGCCAAGCGATGGCGGCCAGGTGCTCCGGGTCCGGCCGCGGTGTTTGGTAGTAGTAGAGGGACGGGATCTGCGAGCGTAGGGGCGACACGGCGAAGCAGCCGAGGAAGCCGACGCCGGGCAGAGCAGCGAGAGCCAGGAGAACGAGGGCCATCGGTTTGCAGAGCCGCCGGGGCGCTGCGCCCCAGAGCCGCGCGATCGCCGTGCCCGCAGCGATGCCGAGCGCCAGCAGCGCAGCCGTGCCGAACTTGACGATGTCCCACGAGTTGGCGTAACGGAAGAGATTCAACACCAAGATCCCTCCTGCGCTCACGCCCGTGAGCACCAAGCCCCAGGCGACATCGCGCCGCAGGAGGAGAACGAGCCCGACGATGCCGAGCGGCAGCGTCGCGCCGAAGCTCGCCAGGGTCCAGAGCGCATTCGTGCCGGCATGATGCGTCTGGCTCCACAGAGAGAACTGGACGCCAGGCTCGAGGTCCGGCACGGCAGCGAAGAAACCACCGAGCCGGCTGGCCACAGCCAGCGTCGCCGCGGCTCCGGTGACCCAGGCTGCCGCCTGCCAGGGCGCGCGGCGCCAGGCGAGCGCGCCCAGCACCAGGGCGAGACCGGGAAGCAAAGCGATGAACAGCACGATCTGACAGAGCGAGAGGAACAGGAAAAGAACGATGAGCGCGCCGGCTCGCCAAGCCGTTCGCCCCGGTCGCCGATCGAGGGCGAGGCCGAGAATGGCGAGCGCCAACGGGATCCCGGCCGACCAGGGATGCTGGAAGAAGTACGACGCGAGCGAAGGGTTCAACAGCGCCGGACCGACCTTGACGAGACCGAGCCAACGCTGCAGTCCCACCGGCTCGCGGAGCGGGGCGAAAAACCAGGGAACCGGCCCGGCGAAGAACAGTGCGAGCGGAACGATCCAGCCGCGGCCGGCACCTGCCAGCCGTTCGCCTCCAATCCAGGCGAGACACAAGGCGTAGAACCAGGCCGCCACCGTCAGCACGTCGATGGACCTTTCGATGGAAAGCCGCGTCAGCGAGCTCAGCATGGCGGCGAGCAGGTCGAAGCCGTAGTGATAGCGGAGCAGGTAGACCGGGAAGGTGCCGTGCCGCGGCGGATAGATCCCGTTCTGGATCTGCGCCGCGATCGACTGGTGTCCGACTTGGAGCAGCTCGTCGTGGAAGGAAAAACGGAACGCGGCGGGGGCGAACCAGAGCGTCGCAGCAATCGCCACGACCCACAGAACGAGCGGCAAGCGCGGCGAGTGTTCGTGGCCGCCTCGATCGCTCCAGGCCAGCCACGCCCCGGCGATTCCCACCCACGACGTCCCGAGCCACAGCCCCCAGGTGAACGAATGGGCCACGAGTCCCACGCTGTGCACCGCGAGTGCCCAGGCCGCCACAGCCAGGGAAGGCGGAAGGAGCCTCGCCAGGGTGGGATCGAGAGTCACCCGACGGGCGGCAGTGCGGGCCCCCAGGAAGGCGGCGGCGACGAACGGAAGCAAGACGAGCACGGCGAGGGATTGTGGCGGCGTGGGATCCACGAGCGGCTCACGAGATCCCGCGCAACAGGTTCTCGAAGCGGGTGTACTCGGCGAAGAACTTGAGCTTCACCTCGCCGATGGGGCCATTGCGGTGCTTGCCGATGATGACCTCGGCGATGCCCTTGAGATCCTCGGGGCACTCGCGGTCGTAGACCTCTTCCCGGTAGAGGAAGAGCACCACGTCGGCGTCCTGCTCGATGGCGCCGGACTCGCGCAGATCCGAGAGCATGGGCCTCCGGTTGCCGGTGCGCGACTCGACGGCGCGGGAGAGCTGGGAGAGCGCCATCACCGGCACGTCCAGCTCCTTCGACAGCCCCTTGAGCGCCCGGGAGATGGAGGAGATCTCCTGCTGCCGGTTCTCCTGCCTCGCCGCCGATTGCATGAGTTGCAGGTAGTCCACCACGATGAGGCGCAGACCCTTCTCCATCTTCAGACGCCGCGCCTTGGCGCGCATTTCCAGCACGTTGATGGCCGGAGTGTCGTCGATGTAGATCGGCGCATTGGTGAGCAGGCTCGCCGCGCGCGTCAGGTTCGGCCACTCGTGCTTGGAAATGACGCCGCGGCGCAGCCGGTAGCTGTCCACCCGCGCCTCCGAGCACAGGAGCCGCAGCGCCAGCTGCTGCTTCGACATTTCCAGGCTGAAGATCGCCACCGGGTGCTTGCCGTCGATGGTGATGTTCTGCACGATCGAGAGCATGAGGCTCGTCTTCCCCATCGAGGGCCGCGCCGCCACGATCACCAGATCGCCGTTGTGCAGCCCGGTGAGCATGGCGTCCAGGTCGTCGAACCCGGTGCGGGTCCCCGTCATGGCCTCCGGGTTGTGGTGTAGGTTCTCGATCTCGACGAAGCTCTGCCGCACCACGTCCTTGATGTGCACGAAGCCCTCGCGCACGCTGCCCTCGCCGACGGCGAAGATGCTGGCCTGCGCCTGATCCAGCAGCTCTTTGGTGGGCAGCCGGTCGGCGTAGCCTTCCTGGATGATCTCCTTGGAGGCGGTGATGAGGCGGCGCGCCAGGTACTTGTCGTAGACGATGCGGGCGTGGTGCTCGACGTTGGCGGCCGTGGCGACGCTGTCCAGGAGGGTGGAGAGGGCCAGGCCGCCGCCCACGGCGTCGATCCGGTCCATGCGGCGCAACTCGTTGGTGATGGTGACGATATCCACCACCTCGCGGCGCTCGAAGAGCTGGACCGCGGCCTGGAAGACGAGGCGGTGGTTCGACTTGTAGAAGCAGTCCGGGGTGAGGACCTCCAGCGCCCGGGGCAGCGCCTCCGCTTCCAGCAGGATGGCGCCCAGGACGGCCACCTCGGCCTCCAGGGAGTGCGGCGGCACCTGTCCCGGAATGACGCGTTCCGGCAAAGCCATGTTCTTGCTCTGCTTTCTCTGGCGACTCTGGGGAGGATTCTAGCGCAGGGGACGCGTCGCTTCAGGAGCTTTCGGAGCTTCGGTCGAAGGCGCGCCGCACCTTCTGGATATCTTCCCATACCGGCCGCTTCCACTGCGGGTTACGCAGCAGCGCCGCCGGGTGATAGGTGGGGAAAAGCGGGATCTCGGCATAGGTGTGCTGCCCCGACCTAAGGCTCGCCATGGACTCCTGCCGGCCGAGCAACGTCGACCCGGCGTGACGCCCGAGGGTGCAGATGACGCGCGGTTGCAAGAGCCGCACTTGCCGGTCGAGGTACGGCCTGCAGGCGGCGATCTCGTCGGGTTCGGGGTCCCGGTTGTTCGGCGGCCGGCACTTGACGATGTTGGTGATGAAGACGTCTTGCCGTCGCAGCTGCACGGACTCGATGATCTTGGTGAGCAGCTGCCCAGCGCGGCCGACGAAGGGTTCGCCTTGCGCATCCTCATCCGCCCCAGGCCCCTCGCCAATGAAGAGCACCGCGGCGCCCTCCGGTCCGACCCCAGGGACAGCTTGGGTGCGCGTCGCGTGCAGCCGGCAGCGGGTGCAGGCGCGGACCTCGGCTGCGACCTTGGCCAACGAATCGATACCGCCGGCAGCGAGCCCCGCTTCGGACGCGCCCGTGGCCGTCACCCCTGCCGCGGCGCCGCTCGACGCCGAGAAAACGGCTTTCTCACCCGCATCGAGGCGCTGCTGCAGGTAGCGACGCAGCAGTTCGACCGCATCGGGAGGCGCGGTGCTCACGCTCACGCCCCGGCCGGGGTCCGGCGCTTCGCCCATGCGTTCTCCACCGCGTCGAGGACGATCTCGGCCACCACCTGCTTGTCGAGGACGGGTGTGGCCTCGACCAGACCTTCGGCGTTCCAGATCCATACTTGGTTCGTGCGCTGTTCCGGCCCCGTGTCCGCACCGACGCGGTTCGCCACCACGAGATCGAGGCCCTTGTCGCGCAGCTTCGCCTGCGCCGCCGGGCCCGGATCCGCCGCGGTCTCGAGGGCGAAGCCGACGAAGAGCCGCGACTCCTTCAGCGGCCGCAGCTCGGCGAGCACGTCCGGCGTCGCCTCGAGGTCGAGCTGCATGGCGGCGCGGCTGCGCTTGATCTTGTTTTCTGCCACCTGCCGCGGCCGGTAGTCCGCCACCGCCGCCGCCATGAGCAGGATGTCCGCCCGCGGCAGCCAGTCGCGGCACGCTTGCAACATCTCCGCCGCCGATTCGACGCGGCGGCTGCTCAAAAGCCCCGCGGGGATCTCGAGGGCGCTGGGTCCGGAGACCAAGAGCACCTGCGCCCCGCGCCGCGCCGCAGCGGCCGCCAGGGCGTACCCCATGCGTCCGCTCGAGCGATTGCCGACGAAGCGCACCGGGTCGATGGCCTCCCAGGTGCCGGCGGCGGTGACGAGCACGGTGAGACCGGAGAGCGAACTCCGTGCCGGGGATGGGAGCGTCTTAGGCCCGGGGTGCAGGAGCTCCCGCGCCGCCGCCAGGATCGTTTCGGGCTCGGCCATGCGGCCTTCGCCCTCCCAGCTGCAGGCGAGGCCGCCGCGCTCGGGGTCGACGAAGTGGTAGCCCAGGGCGTGGAGGGCGCCGACGTTGCGCTGGTTGATCGGATTGCGCCACATGTGCTCGTTCATCGCCGGCGCCACGAGCACGGGACAGACGACCGCAGAGATGAAGGTGGTGACGGCATCATCGGCGATGCCGGCGCAGAGCTTCCCCAGGAAGTTGTAGGTCGCCGGTGCCACGACGACGAGGTCGGTCCGCTCCGCCAGGTCCACGTGCTCCACCGGGCCCGTTTCGTAGACGCGCTCGAAGGTGCTGGTGACCACGCGGTTGCCGGAGAGCGTCTCGAAAGTGAGCGGTCCGACGAAGCGCTGCGCCGCTTCGGTCATCACCACGGACACCTGCGCCCCGGCCCGGACCAGGCCGCGGGTCAGGTACGCCGCCTTGTAGGCGGCGATGCCGCCGGTCACGCAGAGGACGACGCGCCGGCCCTGGAAGGGCTCGGCGGCGTTCGGCGCCTCAGAGTGCGGATTCGGACTTTTCATCCTGCGTGCTCTCGAGCGGCGCCGCGAACGCGGTCTGCTCGTCGATATAGACGAAGTCCACGTCCCCGCGCCCGACCCGCTTCAGGGCCCGCGAGGTGACTTTCTCCTTGGACTCGTCCCGCCCCACCATGCGCATGACACTGTTGATCTTGCGCGCTTCCCGTGCCGCCACCACCACAGCCTCGTACTTGTTCAAGACCACCTTCGTCACGTTCTCGACCGGTACGTACGCCATACTCACAGCCCCGTGGGGCCATCCCTCCATTCCGAAACCTCAGTCGCAACACGGCGCCGCGCCTTTGCCGCCGCCACGCGCCCCCTAAAGCGCCTTGGCGCTCTGCGCCCCTCGCCGTCGTCTCAACGCCCCGATGGGCTTTCCGCTCGCAGCCAAGCGGCGACCACGTCGGTGCCGCCCCCAGCGTCCTGCAGACGCTCGCGCCGCAGGCTTTCGGCGCGGTAGATGGCGACGAGAGCTTCCTGCGTCTCCGCCACCGTGTCGTTCACCACCACGTAATCGTAGTCCGACAGGTGGCGGATTTCTTCCGGCGCCCGTTGCAGCCGGCGGCGGATCGTCTCCTCCGCCTCGGTGCCGCGCTGGCGCAGCCGCTGCTCCAGCACCTGCAGCGATGGCGGCAGGATGAAGACGAGCACCGCGTCCGGGAGCCGGTGTTTGACGTTCACGCCCCCCTGCACGTCCACATCGAGGAGGATGGAGAGCCCTTGGCGGAGCGTGTTCGAAACCTCCGCCTCCAGGGTACCGTAGCGGGCCCCGTGCACCTCGGCGTGCTCGAGGAACGCCCCCGCCCCCACGCGCTTCTCGAACTCCTCTTCCGCCAGGAAGTGGTAGTCCCGTCCATCCACCTCGTGCGGCCGCCGCGGCCGCGTCGTCGCCGAGACCGAGAAGCGGAGGTCCGTGAAGGTCTGCAGCAGACCCGCCACGAAGGTGGACTTCCCCGCCCCCGACGGGCCCGAGAGCACCATGACGAAGGGCTTCCGCCGCACGCGACCCCTTTGCGACGGACGGCGGCACGAGCCGCCCCATCCGTGTTCACTCCAGGTTCTGGATCTGCTCCCGCAGCTTCTCGATCTCTTCCTTCATCTTCAGAACCTCGTGGGTGATCTCGAGCTGCGTCGTCTTGGAGCCGATCGTGTTCACTTCGCGGTGCATTTCTTGCAGCAGGAATCCCATGCGCCGGGCACCTTGGTCGCGCGCTCCGATGGCGGTATGGAACTGCTGCAAGTGGCTGCGCAGCCGCACGCACTCCTCCGTGATGTCGCTGCGATCGGCCAAGAGCGCCACCTCTTGCGCCAGTCGCTGCGGCTCCACCTCGCCGCCGTCCAGGAGCCGTGCCAGCCGTGCACGTAGCGCTCCCCGCGCTTCCTCGGGAACCCGGGGCGCCCTCTTCTCCACCCGCTCCAAGCAGTCCTGGATGAGCCCGAGCCGGCGGGCCAGGTCCTCGCCGAGGCTGCTCCCCTCGCGCGCCTTCATCTGGTTGGCCTGCTCGATGGCGCGGTCGATGACCTCGAGCAGCAGTGCTTGCACGGCATCGCCGTCCAGCTCGCTGTAGCCGCGCACGAGCACCTCGGGTTGCGCGAGCAACGACGCCACCAACGGGGCGACGAAAGCCGGAGTGTGCACGGCGCCGTCGCCGACACCGAGCTCCGCCGCCAGCTGGCGGATGACGCCGCCGTAGGCGCGGACCAGAGGCTGGTTGAGCGCGATGTCTTCCAGCTCTTCGCGCGACTCGAAAGCGAAGCCCAGACTCACACGGCCCCGGTCGATGCGCTCGCGCACCCGCGTCTTGATCGTGTCCTCGAAAGCGAGAAGCGGTCGCGGCAACCGGAGCGAGACGTCGAGGTACCGGTGGTTCACCGAGCGCAGTTCCACGCTGATCTTGTAGCCGTGGCTCTCGGCTTCGGCGACCCCGAACCCCGTCATGCTCTTGAGCATGCAGGCCTCCGTCGGGGGAGCCCCCCAATGTAGGCGGCCCGCTGGCGGGGTGTCAACGGAGCCGGCTCCAGCGCTGGAGCGGCGACCCGGCCCTGGGACTGGGCCGCTCTCTCGATGTCTGCGGCCGCTCGGAAGCGTCCGCCTGCCCCGCAGCTCCTGGCCATCGGCGGCGCTTCCTGACGCCGCGCCGGGGATGCGCACGGATGCCCCACGGAGTCCCGGCCCCAGGAAGGTAGAATGCGCCTGCCCTGCGTCGACCTGGGGACGGGAGTCCGAGGCATGAGCCAGCTCTATTTCAAGCAACACCTGGCCGGACGCGACTTCGCCCAGAGCGACGCGGCGGCGACCCAGATGCTCAACTTCGTCTACGCCATCGGCGATGCGGCGAAGCGCGAGTGCGTCCTTGTCGATCCGGCCTGGGACGTGGACGGCTTGCTCGCCCTCCTCGACGCCGACGGCATGAAGCTGGTGGGCGCTCTCGCCACCCACTATCACCCGGATCACGTGGGTGGCAGCATGTTCGGCTTTCAGGTCGAGGGGCTGCAGCGGCTGCTCGCGCTGCGACCCGTGCCGGTGCACGTGCACCGTGCCGAAGCCGAGGGCATCCGCGTCGTCACCGGGCTTTCCACCAGCGACCTGGTGCAACACGACGGCGACGACACCTTGCCTGCCGGCGACGTCCCGATCCGCTTCTTGCACACGCCGGGCCACACTCCGGGCAGCCAGTGCTTCCTCGTGGACGACCACCTCGTCGCCGGCGATACGCTCTTCGTCCAGGGGTGCGGCCGCGTCGACCTTCCCGGCGGGAACGCCGAGGAGATGTACCGCACCCTGACGCAACGCTTGGCCCAGCTCCCGGACACGGTGGTGCTGTACCCGGGCCACGATTACGGCGACCAGCCCACCGCCACTCTCGGCGAGCAACGGCGCACGAACTACGCCCTCCGACTCGGCAGCCTCGACGACTGGCTGCGGCTCATGGGCGGGACGGCCTGGTGACCGAACGTGGATGCCGTCCTGCTCGCACGCTTCGTCGCAGCGCAACGGCCGCGACTCGAAGGCGCCAAGGTGCAGCGCCTGGTCTGCGTCGGCGATGGTCTCGTCCTGGCGCTCGGGACGCGGCACGGCACGGCTGAGCTCGGCCTGCTGGGCGCCCTGGGCGCTGCCTGGGCCTACTGCCTGCACGGAAGGGTTCGGGAGGAACTGCACGCCGAACTCGGCGCTCTCTACCCTGCTCTCGTCGCTCCGGCGGGAAAAGAGCTCGGTCTCCGCCTCGACGATGCCACCGCGCTCGATGCTCTCCGCGCCTGGCTCCTGCGCCCCGCCGCCGCTGCCCCTGACTGGCTCCAGCTCGAAGGAACGGAGATCCGCGCGCTACGCACGGCGCCCGAGGATCGCCGGCTCTGGCTCGAGTGCGAGCGCTTGCGAACCAGGGAAACGGAGCGCTTCACCCTGGTCGCGGAGCTCTTCGACCGCGGCGCGAACTTTCTCCTCCTCGGACCTGGTGACGTGCAGCTCGCCAACTGGAGCGGCCGGCGGCCGGCGCCGGAACCGGGCTCCGGGCACATTGCCCAGAAGGACAAGAATCCGCCCTCATCCAGTGCCTCCACCACAGTGGGCCTGTCTCCTGGAGCCAACCCAGCTGACGGCGACGGCTCCGACAACGCTCCCTCCCTCGCCGCCGTGGCGCACCTCACCTTGGCCGCGGCTGCTGCCGCCGCACTCGCCCGCACACACCGGCAGTCGCTGCAGCGCGAGGCCAAACGCGTGCAGAAACTACTCGGCAAGCTCGAAGCCGATGCAGAACACACCAAGCAGGCTGAGGCATGGCGCCGTCAGGCGGAGCTCCTGAGCGCCAACCTGCACCGGGTGCAGCGCGGCCAGGAACAGCTCGAGGTGGAGGATCTGTACACGCCTGGCGCGCGTCTCACCTTGAGCCTCGATCCGAGTCTGGCGCCGCACGAGAACGTGGCGCTCTTCTTCAAGCGCGCTCGCCGCGCCGCGCGCGGTCATGCCGCGGTGGAAGCGCGCCTGCAGGAAGCCCGTGCCGCGGCGGACGCACTGGACGCACGCCTCGCCGTCTTCCC
>Ga0075418_10002933_pt1 | contig 19485 bp, 17 predicted proteins | sample SoiMetdeltSBSDD2_FD_81776 | JGI IMG/M metagenome (GOLD analysis project Ga0075418, IMG submission 81776) | Bulk soil microbial communities from a Populus tree surrounding site in Tennessee, USA - Soil MetaG P. deltoides SBSDD2 | ecosystem: Environmental > Terrestrial > Soil > Tree plantation...
CCAAAAGCCGCAGCGTAGCCAAGTGCGCCGAGCCCGGTCGATCCACCCATGATCATCCGGAAGGGCCGCATGCCTTGCGACTCGAGCTCGAGCGCGAGCGCATCGCTCGCCGCTTCGAGGACATTGTCATCAGTCGTCTCGATGTGCTGCATTCGTGCGCCGGCGATGCGGCTGAGCCGGATGTTTCCGGTATCGCGCTGCGGCTGCGGACCGCCCAGCACCAGTCTCACGTCCATGCCGAGTACCGCCCCGGCAACTGCGACCGCGCAGCACCAGTTCGACTGATTGCTCCCGCAAGTGACCAGCGTGTCGCTGCCGAGCCTGCGCGCTTCGTGCAGCAGGTATTCAAGCTTGCGGATCTTGTTGCCGCCGAAGCCGAAGCCGGTCTGATCGTCGCGCATGCAGTAGATCGACGTGCCGAGCAGCCCGCTCAGCCTCGGCAGCAGGCTGATCGGCGTCGGAGTGCGTGCGAGGTTGACGCGGCGCGCAGGGGTGAGATGCGCGCGCAACTCGCGCATGGATTCGACAGGTAACATGACTTCTCCGCAGCGACGCGCTACATCCGCCTGAGCATCCGGCCCTGGAGCTTTCCGGTCGACTGGCCGCGCTCGAACGCGACGTTGCCGTTCACCAGGATCAGATCGATCCCCGTCGGTGACAACTCCTGCTCTGTCCATGTCGCGCGGCTGTGCAGCTCGTCAGGGGACAGCACGAGCACGTCAGCCTTGGCGCCCGGTGCGAGCGTCCCGCGATCCAGGCCGAGCGATTGCGCGGGCAGACCCGACATCTTGTGGATCGCCCGCTCGAAACTCATCTTCGGCGGCGCACCGACATGCTCGGCGAGCACTTTCACGAAGGAATCATAAGAGCGTGGATGTCCCGGCCCGGGCGCGCCGTCGGTGCAGATGTTGACGTAGTCGGCGGTGACGAACGCGGCTTGCACCGCCGGCGCCATCAGGAAATGCGCCTGCTGCGGCCCGGCATAGCCGATATCGTCGATCATCACGCTCGCGTACGGCTTGCCCAGCTGCTGCGCCACCTCCGAGAGTCGCTTGCCGGAATACGGGCCCGAGGTGAACAGGATCGCCTGCGCACCGTTGCGCTCGGACACACGCATTCTGATGTGCGCCTCCAGCTCCGCGCGTCGGTCGCGCACTGCCTTCGCATATTCTTCGCGTCCCCTGGCCCATTCCGGATACAGAAACACGAAGTTGCTGGCGCTCGCAGTCCACGGATAAACGTCGGCAGTTACGTTCTTGCCGCGTGCCCGTGCGCGTGCCAGTTGATCGAGCACGGCTCGCGCCTCCTCGACGCGCTGGCCGGCGACGATCTTCAGATGCGAGACGTGCACGTGAGCGTCGATCTGCAACAGCTCGTCGATGGCCTTGCCGATCTTGTCGAAGTCCTCGGAGCGCATGTGGCTCATGACGATGCCACCGCTCAGCCCGACCACGTCGCCCAGCGCCTTCTGCTCCGCGACCCGCGAATATCGACCCGGCGCGTACTCCAGACCGAAGCTCAGACCATAGGAGCCGGCCGCCAGATCCTGGCGCAGCATGTCCTGCATGGCTGCGAGCTGCGCTGGCGTCGGCAGCGGCTCATTGCCAACACCTGCCCGCATCCGCAGCGTTCCGTGTCCTGATAGCGTCGCGATGTTCACTTCGCTGCCGTGCTGATCGACCTTGCGCATCCATTCCGCAAGTGTCGGTGCGTTGTCGTCGCCAAGGTCCGCGGTCGCTCCATCCTGCCCGAGCACGACTGTTGTGATGCCCTGGTAGAGGAAGTTCGTGAACGACTCCGTGAGCGGGTCGCCGTGTGCATGCGTGTCGATGAAACCGGGCACGACGAGCTTGCCGGCTACATCGATCGTGCGTCGCGCCTGCACCTGCTTCGCTCCCAGGTCCGCGACCACAGCGATGGTGTCGCCTAGAATCAGCACATCCTGCTTCACGCGCGGTCCGCCGGTGCCATCTATGACTGTGCCGTTGCGAATCCATACGTCGTAAATCGCATCGCTCGAGACGCTGTGCGCGCGCGACGACAGACACATTGCCGCGCTGATCAGCAGCGCAGCCCAGAATGTTCGCTCACGCGTTGGCATGCTCAACGCAGTACTTCGACTCCGGCCCGCTGCAGAACCGAGAATGCGCCACCGCCGGCAGTGTTGAACGCGGCGATGATGCCGCGTCCGGTCTGGGGATCGATGTAGAAGTACGAGGTGAAGCCGCCCTGCCCGCCCGTATGGCCGATCAAGCGAGGCGCGACGTCGTCGAGCACGAAGAATGCGTAACCGATGTGCCCGTGACCTTCGTCCAGCGGCAATTGCGGCTGCCACATCTCCTCGAGGCTCGATCGACGCAGCACGCTATCGAAGCGCTCCTGCTTTTCGCGATCGCCACCGCTTGCATTCGTCAGGAACGCGATGTACGTGGCGACATCATCGAGCGGCGAGTTCCAGCCGCCGTTGGGAATGGTGATGCCGGGATTGAATTCGGCGCCGTAGTCGACCACCTGCTTCCTGCCGTCCCTGCCGGTCTCGACGACGTAGCGATGCGAGCGATGCGCGCGCAGATACTCCGGCGTGTAGCTCACATAGCTGCGGGACATACCGAGCGGCATGAAGATGTTCTTCTGGATGTAGTACTGCCAGGGATCGCCGGTCAGGGCTTCCAGAATCCGCGCGGCATAGATCCATGCGGGATTCGAATAGCTGAACTTGCTGCCGGGCGCGAACTCGACCTTCTGGTACGGCATCATCGCCACCAGCTGTTCCCAGCGGGTCGGCTCGAACGGCTCCCAGTCCGCGCCCTCCTTGTAGGGCCAGGTCGCGGCCTGGAATCCCGCCGAATGGTTCAGCAGCATGCGGATGGTGATCGCGTCCATGGAGCCGAATTCGTTGTGCATCTGGCGCAGCTCGGGCACCAGCCGCGTCACCGGATCATCGAGCAAGATGAGCCCGCGGTCGCGCAGCTGCATCATGGCGATGCCGTTCAACGTCTTGGTGATCGACGCCCAGTGAAAGATCGTATCGTCGTCGACCTTGCGGTGGTGCTCGCGGTCCGCGTAGCCGTAGTGGTGACGCGCCACGATGCGCCCGCCCTCGACCAGCGCGACACTCCCGCCGACGATGTCGCCTTTCGCGAGCGTCGCGTCGAAGGTCTCGACGAACCGATCCCACTTCGCAGGCAAGCGCTGCGAATCTGCCTGCGAGGAACCGCAGGTCAGCGCGAGCAGGCAGCTCGCCACGCCTGGCGCCAAACGCCGGACACGTTGTCTTGCGCTCATCTCATTACCACTGCTTGTTGTAGCGCAGCGCCACGAAACGCCCGGTCGCATCGGCATTGAACACGTCGAAGCCGATGTCGAAGAAGAACGGCGTCGAGGCGCGCGGCGGATCCTTGTCGAAGACATTGCTGACGCTCAGCGAGAGCTTCGAGCCGTCCAGGAACCGGGACTGCGTGCGGCCGGTGAAGTCGTAGCCCAGGTTGAAGTCGACCGTCGTCCACGAGCCGATCGGGCGGTCGTCGCCGAAACTGGGGTTGATGTAATCGTCGGAGTAGTTCACCGCTACCGACGTGTTCATGCCGCCATGCTGCCAGGTCCCCAGGAGGCGGCCGCGCCAGTCGAGCGGCTGGTTGTAGGTGTCGATCTGATCGAAGGTCTTGCTGCTGCTGGTGAGCGACGTCAGCAGCTCGCGCAGATGCGTCGCGTTGAGATCGAAGTGAAACGAGTCCGCACCGGCGGTGAAGCCGTAGCCGGCGGCGAAGTCGAAGCCGCTGACCTGCGAACGCGCGGCATTCTTCTGGCGGAAGTCGACCACGTAGCGCACGCCCGCGGCGCCGCTGCCAACGAAATCGATATAGAGCCAGCCCTGCTCGATCAGCGAGTCGAGGAATGCCTGCGCCTGTGCGTCGCTGCCGATCTCGGTGACCAGATCGCCGAACTCGTCACGGCGCGAGAGCAGGTCGAGATCGAACGGTGGGCTGCCGATGCGGTTCGTGTAATCGATGTCGAAATAGTTCACCGACAGCTCCAGCCCCGGCAGTGACTTCGGCCGGAAGGTGACGCCGAATGCCTTGCTGTCAGCCTCTTCGGCGGTGAGCTCATCGCTCCCGAGCAGGTCGAAGATCAGCGCCTCGCCGACACCGTCAGGTGCAGTGATCGCATCGGTCGAGATCTGCTGGCCGCGGGTCGCGATCGACTTCTCCGCGACCGTCGGTGCCCGGAATGAGCTGCTGATGCTCGCGCGCAGATCCAGACTGTCGATCGGGCTCCACACCAGGCCGTAGCGCGGATTGGTCGTGCTGCCGAAATCCGAGTAGTCGTCGTAACGCCCGGCCAGCGACAGCTCGATGCGCTTCGCCCAGGAGAAATTCTGGCGCGGGCCGACCACGGGCACGTACAGCTCGCCGAACAGCGCCTTGACTTCGCGTGCATCGATGGCACGAACCTCGAATCGCGTCACCGGGATGAGACGCGTGCGCGTGGAGTTCACCTGATCCGAGCGGTAGCTCGCACCGAGCGCGAGACGTACGGTGCCGCCGGGGAGATCGAACAGCGGGCCGTCGCCTTTCAGGTCCAGCGTCCAGGTGTGATAGCGGTCGTTGTAATCCCTGACGATGAGCAGCGGATCGCCGGTCGCAGCATCCTCGACCGTGAAATCAGTCTTGGTCTCGACGCGCGCCAGCGTGCCGTCCAGCGAGATGCGCCAATCCGCAGTCGGCATGTAGCCGAGCCCCAGCGACGCACTCCACTTGTTGGTGGTCGGCGTCATGAAGTCGCGAATCGAGCCGTCATCGGCGTCCATGGTCGCGACTTCTTCGTAGGAGTACAGCACGTTGCTGGAGAAGTCGAAATTTCCCGGCAGGCGCTGATCGAGGTTGAACACCAGGCTGCCCATCTTGCGCTTCGGCAGCAGATAGGTCGGGCTGACCGCGCCGGCATCGACCAGAAAATCACGATCGCCGGCGTCGAGCGGATCGCGCTTGTACAGCTCCGCGACGACCAGCGCATTGCCCGAAGACCACGCGTGGCCGACCAGCTGCGAGAGACGTTGCTCGTCGAGCCCGCCCTGCGTGGCTGCGCCGTACTGGATGCCGCTCTCTGCGCCGTCGAAATCCTTCCGCAGCAGGATGTTGACGACACCTGCCACCGCGTCGGCTCCATAGATCGCGGATGCACCGTCCGTCAGGATCTCGACGCGCTCCACTGCTGCGAGCGGGATCGTGCTCACATCGACGAACTGGCCTTGTCCCGACGGAGCAATGCGCCGCCCATTGACGAGCGTGAGCGTCGAGACCGACCCCAGGCCGTGCAAATTGAAGCCGGTGCCGCGGCTCAGGTTCTGGCCGAAGTTGGCGGCGGCGCCGAATGGAGCCGCTTCGGTGGCGCCCGCCGGCCCGCCTTTGAACTGCAGCGGCAGCGCCTCGATGAACTGCGTCATGTTGGTGTAGCCGGAGCGCTCGATGTACTGACGGTCGAAGGCCATCACCGGCACGGTGTCGTTTTCGACGCCGCGGATGTGCGTGCCCGTGACGACGATTTCACTGATGACGTCGCGACGCTGAGTCGCAGCCGTGTCCTCGCCGTGTGCCGAGCCTTCCACCGGCGGATCCCATTGCCCGCCTGTGCTCGGAGAATTTCGGCGGTCCGCGTCGCGGATCGCGACGGTCTGGGCGTCGATGCGCTCGAAGGTCAGGCCGGTAGAACGCAGCAGCGTCTGCAGCGCTTCCTCCGCGGTGTACGTGCCGGACACCGGCGTGGCTTTACGACCGGCCGCGATGCGCGTGAAGTAGGCAATCTGCAGACCGCTCTGCGACGCAAACTCCTTGAGCGCGGCGTCCAGTGAAGAGCTGCGGAAATCGAAGTCAAAAGTAGGATCCGCGCAGGCGACACCCGTGACGAGCAAGAGCGCATACAGCGCAGCGCGTAGTTTCATCTTTCATCCCCAGTGGCGAGCGACTCGCTCGGCTCGCAGGAGATGACGGGTACAGGGGGCAATTTTGGCTACCGCCGATCAGCGACAGGTACGAGCGCGATGCTGCCGCCGGTCGGCTGAATCGGCTCGATCTTGCCGGACAGCTCGAGAAATCGCGCGAGAGCGAGCGGCTGATCGGCGTCGAATACGGCACTGATGCGCTCGTTCGCAAGCTCCGAGGGCTCCAGCACGAGCTGCACTTCGTTGTAGCGATTGAACTCCGCGACGACTTCGGCAAGCGGCTCGCCGTCGAAGATGAGACGGCCGCTGCGCCACGAAGTGACCGCGGCAGCATTGGCTACGCGCGCCGTTCGCACCTTCTTGTCAGCGGCGACATCCGCGCGCGTACCGGCGGTCACGTGCACAGCGAGGTCCGGAACGACCGTAGGGGCGGCCACTGCAACTCGCGCAGAGTCGACGACCGCAACCTCCCCCTCGATCACCGTGACGACTGTTTCGCTCGGCTTTCTGCGCACGACGAATGAAGTCCCGACAGCCTGCGCGATCACTTCAGCGCTGCGCACCCGGAACGGGCGGGCGCGATTCTTCGCGACGTTGAACAGAGCCTCGCCATGCAGCAGCCTCACTTCGCGCACAGCGTCCGTGAAGCTCACCCGAACGGCGGTGTCGGTATTCAGCACGATGGTCGAGCCGTCGCTCAGTCTGAGCGTGCGCTGCTCGCCGACTCCCGTCGTGTATCGATTGGCGAGCTGCAGCTGGAACCAGATGAGCCCGGCGCAGGCCAGCAGTGCGCAAGCGGCCAGGGCACTGATCACGCTGTGGCGGCGAGCGCCCGCGCCGCTGTGGGAGGACGAACCGCCAAGATGCACGACGTTCGTCTCCGGCTCCGCCAGCAACGCCGTCACGTCGAGCCGTCGGCTCGCGTCGACCTTGCTGAGCGCAGCCCAGGTTCGCTCTATGCCGAGATACGCACTGAGGTGGAGCGGCGAGCGCTTGAGCCAGCCGACGAACTCGAGCTGCTCCTCCGAGGAGGCGTCGTTCGAGCTCAGCCGGACGACCCACTCCGCCGCTTCCTCAGCGATAACGTCAGCGCTCTTGTCACGCACGGTCTTCGCCCATTTGCTGGTGGCAGGCCGCCAGGCCACGCGCGAGATACTTCTTCACCATGCCAACCGACAGCTGCATGTGGGTGGCGATCTCCTGATACGTCATGCCGTCGCGCCGATGCATCAACAGAACGGCACGCTGCTTCGGACTCAACTTGCTGAGGACGCGCTCGAGCTGCCGGATCCGGCTGTCCGGCTCCAGGCTGTCAGCCGGATCGCCGCCCTGGGCGATGAGCTCGTGCAGATCGTCTTCGGAGTGCTGCAGCCGGTTGCGGGCGAGCAATCGCCACTCATGCGCAGCATGGGCGGCCAGGTGGATGACGAAGGCGCGCGGATTGCGGATGAGCCGCAGGTCCTCCACACGCAGCAGTCGTAGGTAGACCTCCTGCGCGAGGTCCTGTGCCTGGTCGCCGTGGCTGAGCCGCGAGCGCAGAAAACGCAGCAGGTCGCCGCCGACCGAGGCAACGAGCTGCTGGAACCATTGTTCGCGATGATCTCTGAGCGGGTCTGCCGACATGATCGGGGTCCGATCATATAAGACGGGTCGACCCCGGCAAAAAGGCTACCCTCACCCCCAGACTTCGCTCATGACCCGTGCGAAGTTGCCCCCCAGTATCTTGCCGATCCGGGCGTCCGGATGGCCACGCGCGGACAGCATCGCGGCCAGCATCTCGAAGCGCCGCACGTGGTTGAGGTCGGGAATGAACGTGTACAGGTCCGCCGGCCGGCCGCCCTCGAAGATGCCCTGCTCGACCATGCCCGCGATCATCTCCCGGTTCTGCTTCTCGAACTCGGACGACCGGTCGATGGCGGAGAGCGTTGCGTCGGTGCCGAGGCCGACATGATCCTCGCCGCAGACGTTGATGGCGTGCTCGATGTGCTCGATCAGATCGCTCGCCATCGGCTGCGTGTCCCTGCGCAGGTAGGGCCAGAAAATGATGCCGGCAACGCCGCCCTTCGCTGCCATTGCACGCAGCGATTCATCCGTCACACAGCGCGGCAGATCTGATACTGCCGCGCAACCAGTGTGACCGATGAGCAGGGGTGCTTTTGCTGCTGCAATGGCCTCGCTGGTGGTGCGGCGGCCGGCATGGGACAGGTCGACCACGATCTTGTGGTGCTCGAGCGCCTCGATCACCTTGTAGGCGAAGTTGCTCAGGCCGGCATTGCCGGGCTCCATGCAACCGTCGCCGACCAGATTGCGGCGATTGTGCGTGAGCTGAATGACGCGCACTCCGCGCTTGTGAAACAACTCGACGCGATCGAGATCTTCGCCGAGCGGCGAGGTCTCCTGAAATCCGTAGATGATGCCCAGCTTGCGTTCGCGCTGTGCCCGCTGCAGGTCAGTGCCCTTCAGCACGAGCGTGAAGACATCCGGCCGCGCGATGATCTGCTGGTCCCACTCCGAAAGCGCATCGACCGTGCGCCGATAGGCCGCATCATCGAACCAGAATGCGCCTTGCGGAGCGAGACTGAGGCGGACGGCAGTCAGGCCGCTTTCTCGCGCATCTGCCAGTTCCGCCTCGCTGAAAGGCGGGGCTCCCGTTCCACCCATGCGACCCAGCCCGCCCAGGCCGTCGATCGAGGTCGCCTTCTCATACGGCGGCCAGCGCAGCGAGCGATTTACCGGCGGGTTGAACATCGTGCGCGAAGCGGCCGCACCACTGGCCTCCGGGTGAAGTGCGGCGGCGAGTGCCACGGCGCTGCCGGCGGCAAATTCGCGTCTATTCATCGAGGACCTGCTGGCGACCTTACCTATATATAAGGTCAAGACGGGCTATCGGGCATAAATGGCTACCCCGACCTCCGGCCGGCGCGTCGCGGATCGGAAAATACTCTCGCCAAGGCGCAAAGGCGCCAAGGGAAGAAAAATCCGAGAACAGGATCTCTTCTCTTCCTTGGCGCCTTCGCGCCTTGGCGAGAGTTATCTCCGGTTCCGAGAAAGCTTATTTGAAAAAGACCAGCGCCTTGCTCAGCGTGATCCAGCCGCCCCACGCAAGCGGCACCGCAACCGCAGCCCATACTAGAAGGAGCAGCACGCTGGAGCTGGGCGCCGCGGGTGTGGGATTCGACGGCGCGGCGGCGGACGGGGAACTGGATGAGCGTGCGGGCGAGACGGCGCGCTCCTTCGCGATCTGCTCCTCCGTCATGTGATGCTTCGGATTGACGGGGCGCATCAGCAGATTACAAATCAGCCCGAGCAGCAACATGCCGGCAAGCACATACATCGTGACGTTGTACGCCTGATGTGCCGGCACTCCATGCGCGAGCTGGAACTCGCGGATGTAGTTGACGACCACCGGACCGAGAATGCCCGCGACGGACCACGCAGTCAGCAAGCGCCCGTGGATCGCGCCAACGTGCTGCGTACCGAAGAGATCGGCGAGATAGGCAGGCACGGTCGCGAAGCCACCGCCGTACATGGTGAGAATCACGCAGAAGATCGCCACGAAGAAGCCGATGCGTCCGGCCTGGCCCGCGATCGGGGCCGAGACGTACAACGCGAACCCGAGCAGAAAGAAGATGGTGTACGTCACCTTGCGGCCGAGAATGTCCGAGGCCGACGCCCAGCCGATGCGTCCCGCGATGTTGAACAGCGACAGCAATCCGGCAAATGCGGCCGCGATGGTTGCCACTTGCGCCCGGTCGTTCGCCGCCAGCTCCGCGAGCCTCGCGGGGATCCCGAGCAACTGACCGCCGAAGACCTCCTGCAACATCGGCGAGGCCATGCCGATGACGCCGATGCCCGCGCTCACGTTGAGGCACAGCACGCCCCACAACAGCCAGAACTGCGGCGTGCGAATCGCCGCGTTCACGTGCACATGTGCCGATGTAACCAGTGGCTTCTCTGTCTTCACGGCGCCCGATGGCGGCTGCCATCCGGACGGTGGCAAGCGGTAGCCGAAAGCTCCCAGCATCATCGCAGCGAAATAGATCGCGCCCAGTACGACGAAGGTCTGCCAGACGCCTACTGCAGCTTCGCTCGCGAACAGGTTCATCAGTCGGTCCGCGAGCGGCGCGCCGATCATCGCCCCACCGCCGAAGCCCATGATCGCGAGTCCCGTCGCAACACCCCGGCGATCCGGGAACCACTTGATCAGCGTGGAGACGGGCGAGATGTAGCCGAGCCCCAGTCCGATGCCGCCGATCACCCCGGACCCGAGCCACAGCAACCAGATCTGATGCACGTAGACGCCAAATGCCGAAATGAAAAGTCCGCCACACCAGCACAACGCTGCGACGACACCTGCCTTGCGCGGACCTGCGCGCTCGAGCCAATGACCGAATATCGCGGCCGCCGACCCGAGGAAGACGAAGAACAAGGTGTACGTCCAGCCGAGCATCGAGACGGGCCAATCGCAGCGCGTCGAGAGCACGCGTTCGACGAAGCCGACGCCTTCGCAGCTGACCGGCTCATGCACGCCGATCGCGCGCGCCAGCGGCAGCCAGAACACGCTGAAGCCGTAGGCCATGCCGATCGAGAGATGGATCGCGAGAGCTGCAGGCGGTACGAGCCAGCGGTTGAACGTGCGGGACGCTATCGTGCGCTCTTTGTCGAGCATTATTATTGCCTCGCGCGCATCATGCGCCTTTACTGCGTTGCATGCCGAGAGCGGAGACCTGCCATGATCAAAGTGAGCGTCATGTATCCGAACACACCGGGTGCCCGATTCGATCACGACTACTACCGCGACAAGCACATGCCGCTGGTCAAAACCCGGATGGGCGAGAACTGCAAATACTATACCGTCGACAAGGGACTGGCGGGCGGCACGCCCGGCGCGCCGGCCGTGTACGTCGGCATGTGCCACATCTTCTGCGATTCAGTCGAAGCCTTTCAACGTGGCTTCGGTCCCCACGCCAAGGAAATCATGGGCGATATTCCCAGGTACACCGACCTGCAGCCGGTCATTCAGATCAGTGAGGTGGTGGTCGGCAAGGAGTGACGACGGGGGTCCGTTCCCGTCGCCCACCCAGTTCGATCTTTACTTTTCGTGCAGCGAATGCGCCATTTCCTGGTGCTGCTCCAGCGTCGGCAGCGTCGACGCGGCGAATTGCTTCAGGTCGTCCGGCATCTGCGACTGCTGTGAGGCGGATTCGAACAGTGCGACTGCCTTGTCGTGGCCGTTCGCCATCGCCTGCACGTATGCACGATCGAAGTCTTCGCCCTTCAGACTCTGCAGCTTCGTCTTGAGCGACTCGTGCTCCGGATCCAGCGATTGCGGCAGCTGCAGGTTTTCCTTCGCCGCAATGGCCTTCAGCTTCTTGTCCGCGGCGCTATGGTCCTTGACCATGCGCTCGGCATAGGTGCGCACGCTCTGGTCCTGAGTGTTCTTGAGAGCGATCTGACCCAGCTCGATCTCGGCCTTGCCGATGATCGCGGCCTGTGAAGCAAACGATTGGGGTGTCACCGCCTTGCTTCTCTTGCTGGCGTCCGTCACTTCACGCTGGTGAGGCGTGGCAGCGGACGATGGCTCTGCACCCGGCGACGGAGTCGCCTCCTGCGCGCTGCTCGATGTAGCGTCCCGCTGGTGAGGGCTCGAGGCGGCGCTCGGAGCGGTCGGATCGTCCGGAGGCGGCGGCGTTTGCGCCATCGCGCACGTCGCCGATCCGACAGCTATCAATGCCAGCAATGCGGATGGTCGCGTCATGTGGTGTCTCCCGCGTAAGCAAATGGAAGTGGCGCCTACGCGCGGCGCCAGCGTGAGTCAGTTCCTACGCACGGATCGCGGACCTGCCCACAAAGTTCTAAGTCACGCTGGCTGCGAATGTTCCGTTGGCGATTGCACAGTCAACTAGTTCGGTCGGGACGGGCACTGACCCAGTGCCTTCGCGGTCACGCGCTGAAAGAAAGTCATGTTCTTGCCGCCGAGCTTCACGTTGAGCGTACCGACCATCAGTCGTTCACTCACATGCCAGCTTGCATTGCCTGTCGTTCCATGTCCGCCATCGCACACTAGAAGGAATGAGATGGCGTCAGCGCGCCGGCTCTCGTGCTCCAGCTTGCAGTCCGCGAGCGAGGCAGACTTGAGGACCGGAAATGCCGACGCGAGATCCTCCCCTGTCAGGCAACGATTTTCCCGGGTGATGGTGTAGCGGAGGTTCTCCTCGAGATGCGGCATGCTGGTCTCGGTGATGACCTCGTAGAGTCTGGCAGGCATCGTCTCCGAGGCGGGCACGCTGACGGCGATGAGCCCCAGCGTGCAGACTGCCAGTCGCGCGGCCACGTTATCTCGCGATCAGCTCGACACCGGCCTTGGCGACCTCGGACAGACCTTCGCCCCCAGTGCCGGCATGCTCGATGATCTGCCTGCGCATGCGTGGATCCCAGTAACGGCGCAGATGATTCGCGACGTTCTGCGCAGCCTTCGCGGGATCCTCGCCAACAAAGAAGGCGCTGATCTCGTTCACCATGTCTACGAGATGCTGAGGATCCATCAGCGTTCAGTCCTGCAAGCGCTGCGGATGTGCATACACGACGTGGCGATCCGCGCGCGCAAAACCGATGAGCGTCACACCGGTCTGCACGGCCAGATCGATGGCCAATGCTGTCGGCGCAGACACGGCCACGACCAGGGATACACCCACGGTGGCGGCCTTCTGCACCATCTCATAGCTCGCACGGCTGGTGACGATGAGATAGCCCCCGCTCAAGTCCGTTCCAGCCCGAACCAGCGCGCCGATCACTTTGTCCAGCGCGTTGTGCCGGCCCACGTCTTCCCGAACCAGCTGAATGCCCTTGCCGGGCAGCGCCCAGGCCGCTGCGTGCACGCTGCCCGTCCGCTGATTCCAAGGCTGCAGCGTATTCAGTTTCGCGAGCTCCGCATGGACCTCCGCACTCGTGACGCGTACTCCGTCGCGCACTGGAGCAGGATGTCGAATCGCCTCTTCGATGCTCTCGACGCCGCATAGACCACACCCGGTGCGGCCCGTGAGATTGCGCTGGCGCTGCAGGATCGCCGAAAGGCGCTCGCCCGTGATGTTGAGATGAACCGCCAGGGCATCGCCGTCTTTGACCAGCTCGACGCCGCGAATCTCGCCCGCGGCCTCGACGATCCCTTCACTCAAGGTGAAGCCGACGCCGAGATCTTCCAGGTCCGCAGGTGAAGCCAGCATCACTACGTACGGCAGACGGTAATAATGAAGAGCGACCGGCCGTTCCTCTGCCACGTAGTCGGTCGCCAGCTCGACCGCGCCGGCGTGCTCGCGTTGCACGCTGACCTCACGAATGCCCGGCTCAGACCTGAGTGACACGCTTGCCTCGCAGGACGCGTTGCCGCTCGCTGATTTCGCGGAACCGCTTCTGCCACAACGCCGGCTGAGTGACCTTGATGACCTGCACGGCCGTGACTTTGTACTCGGGACAGTTGGTCGCCCAATCCGAGTTCTCGGTCGTCACCACGTTCGCGCCTGACTCGGGGAAGTGGAAAGTCGTGTACACGACGCCGGGCTGCACCCGGTCCGTGACGACAGCGCGCATCACAGTGTCACCTGCGCGGCTTGCAACGCCGACCCAATCGCCGGTGCTGATGCCGCGCGTGTCGGCATCGTGCGGATGGATCTCCAGACGATCTTCGTCGTGCCACACCACGTTCTGCGTGCGTCGCGTCTGGGCGCCGACGTTGTACTGGCTCAGGATGCGGCCGGTCGTCAGCAGCAGCGGATAGCGGCTGTTCGAACGCTCGCTGGTCGGCACGTACTCGGTCACGAAGAACTTGCCCTTGCCGCGGACGAATTCCCCGATGTGCATGGTCTCAGTGCCGTCGGGCGCGTGCTCGTTGCACGGCCACTGCAGGCTCCCGAGCCGATCGATCTTGTCGTAGCTCACGCCATGGAAGGTGGGCGTCAGCAATGCAATCTCGTCCATGATCTGCGACGGATGCTCATAGTGCATCGGATATCCGAGCGCATTCGACAGGCGCACGGTGACCTGCCAATCCTCCAGACCGGCGAGCGGTTGCATGACCTTGCGTACGCGCGAGACGCGCCTCTCCGCGTTCGTGAACGTGCCGTCCTTCTCGAGGAAGGAAGAGCCCGGCAGGAACACGTGCGCATACTTCGCGGTCTCATTCAGGAACAGATCCTGGACGACGACGCATTCCAGGGCAGACAGCGCCGCGGTGACGTGCTGGGTGTTCGGATCAGACTGGGCCATGTCCTCTCCCTGGACGTACAGGCCCTTGAAGCTGCCGTCCAGCGCGGCTTCGAACATGTTCGGGATCCGCAGGCCCGGCTCCGGTTCGAGCATGACGCCCCACGCCGACTCGAACAGCGCGCGCGTCGCCTGATCCGAAATATGCCGGTAGCCGCTCAGCTCGTGCGGGAACGAGCCCATGTCGCACGAGCCTTGCACATTGTTCTGACCCCGCAACGGATTCACACCGACGCCTTCGCGACCGAGGTTGCCGGTTGCCATGGCGAGATTGGCGATGCACATCACCATGGTCGTTCCCTGGCTGTGCTCCGTTACGCCGAGGCCATAGTAGATGGCCGCGTTGCCCGCTTTGGCGTACAGGCGCGCCGCGGCGCGGACCTGCTCTGCAGGGACGCCAGTTGCATCCGCCGTGGCCTCCGGCGAGCGATCCGGATGCGCAACGAAGGCCTTCCACTTCTCATACGAAGGCTGCTCGCATCTCTCCGTGACGTAGGACTCGCGCGTGAGTCCCTCGGTCACGACCACATGCGACAGCGCGTTCATTATCGCGACGTTCGTTCCAGGACGCAGCTGCAGGTGGTAGTCCGCCTGCACGTGCGGTGCGCGCACGATGCCGATGGTGCGCGGATCGACGACGATGAGGTGCGCGCCCTGTCGCAGCCTCTGCTTCAACTGCGAGGCGAAGACCGGATGACCCTCGGTCGGATTGGCGCCTATCAGCAGAACGACGTCAGTCTTCGCGATCGACGTGAATGCCTGCGTACCGGCCGACTCGCCCAGGGTGTGCTTCAAGCCATAGCCGGTCGGTGAGTGGCACTCGCGGGCGCAAGTGTCCACGTTGTTGTTGCCGAATGCCGCGCGCACGAGCTTCTGGACGAGATACGCCTCTTCATTGGTGCAGCGGGAAGAAGTGATGCCGCCGACGCAATCGCGTCCGTACTGTGCCTGCAGGCGCTTGAACTCGCTCGCGGCGTAGTGGATCGCTTCGTCCCAGCTCACTTCGCGCCAGGGATCGGTGATCCTGGCGCGGATCATCGGCGTCAGGACTCGATCCTGGTGCGTAGCGTAGCCATAGGCGAACCGGCCCTTGACGCAGGCGTGACCGTGATTTGCCTTGCCGGCGCGGTCGGGCGCCATGCGCACGACTGTTTGCCCTTTCACTTCGGCCTTCAACGAACAGCCCACGCCACAGTACGCACAGGTGGTGGTCACCGCCCGATCCGGAACGACCTCCGCGAGCAGAGCTTTCTCCTGGAGCGCCGTCGTGGGACACGCCTCGATACAGGCGCCGCACGAGACGCACTCCGAGGCGAGGAAGCTTTGTGCCTGGCTCGCGACGACGCGCGAGGCGAATCCGCGTCCCTCGATGGTCAGCGCGAATGTACCCTGCACTTCATCGCACGCGCGCACGCAGCGCGAGCACACGATGCAGGCATTCGGGTCGAACTGGAAATAGGGATTGCTGTCGTCGACCGCCGCGCCGCTGTGGCGGGCGCCATCGGCCCCATAACGGTTCTGCGTACAACCGATTCTGCGCGCCATCTCTTTGATCTCGGTGCGCACAGGGGTCTGGTCGCTGACGAGCTCGGCCGGATGATCGGAGAGATAGAGCTCCATGACACCGCGGCGCAGCCGCTCGAGCGTCTCGCTCTGCGTCTTGACCTTCATTCCCGGCGCAACCTCGGTGGTGCAGGACGCCGGATAGCCCTTGCGACCTTCGATTTCGACCAGGCACAGACGACACGAGCCGAAGGCCTTGAGCGTATCGGTCGCGCAGAGTTTGGGAATCTGGGTGCGCGCGATCGCGGCAGCGCGCATCACCGACGTGCCGACAGGCACCGTGACGGGACGGCCATCGATCTCGAGGGTGACCGAGTCAGCTGCTTCGCTGGACGGAGTACCTAAGTCGTAGTGATCGAGAGAGAACATTTGAACGCTACCTCGCAGGAGGTTTCAGAAAATCATCCCTGAAGTGGCGCAGCACGCTGCGCACCGGAAACGGAGTCAGGCCGCCGAGACCGCACAGCGAGCCTTCTGCCATCGTCTCGCACAAATCCTCGAGCAGCCGCAGATTTCCTTCGCGATCGACTCCGTAGCGGATGCGGTCAATGACCTCGACGCCACGAGTCGAGCCGATGCGGCATGGCGTGCACTTGCCACAGGACTCTATCGCACAGAATTCCATCGCAAACCGCGCCATGCGCGCCATGTCGACAGTATCGTCGAAAGCCACGACGCCGCCGTGCCCGAGCAGCGCGCCGATGCCGCTCAGTGCCTCATAATCGATGGCCGTGTCGAATTGCGAAGCAGGAATGTAGGCGCCCAAGGGACCGCCGACCTGGACTGCGCGGATCGGACGGCCCGACGCCGAACCGCCGCCATATTCGTACAGCAGGTCCCGCAAGCTGAGGCCGAAAGCGCGTTCGACGAGACCGCCGCGCTTGATGTTGCCGGCGAGCTGAATCGGCAACGTGCCGCGTGAGCGACCGACGCCGAAATCACGATAGAACTCCGCGCCGCGCCTGAGAATGATCGGCACGCTCGCGAGCGAGATCACGTTGTTGACGATCGTGGGGCGTCCGAAGAGGCCCTTGACGGCGGGCAACGGCGGGCGGACCCGCACTTCGCCGCGGCGGCCCTCCAGGCTCTCGAGCATCGAGGTCTCTTCTCCGCAAATGTACGCACCGGCGCCCAAGCGCACTTCCAGATCGAAGCGACGGCCGCTGCCTGCCACGTCCGGACCCAGGTACCCGGCGTCGTAGGCCGCGAGGATCGCCTCCAGCAGCGCGCGCTCGGCGTGCGGATACTCGACGCGCAGATAGATGTAGCCCTGCGTCGCACCCACGGCAAGAGCAGCAATCGTCATGCCCTCGATCAGCAGGAACGGATCGCCTTCCATCAGCATGCGGTCGGCAAACGTTCCAGAGTCGCCCTCGTCCGCATTACACGTGACGTACTTCTGCTGCGTCGGTGTATCGAGGACTGTCTTCCACTTGATGCCCGTGGGGAAGGCGGCTCCGCCTCGACCTCGCAGCCCCGACTCGGTGACTGCCTGCACGATCTCATGCTGCTGCATGCTCAGCGCATGGCGAAGACCTTCATAGCCTCCGTGCTCGACGTAGTCGGTGAGACTGGTGGGTTCGATGACGCCCACGCGCTCGAACGTCAAGCGCTGCTGACTGGCCAGGTACGGGATATCGTCCACGCGACCGAGTTTCAGCGCATGGTCGCCGTTGCGGAGGAAGTCGGCTGCAAAGAGTCCGGCAACGTCGCGCTCCGTCACCGGGCCGTAGCCATAGCGCTCGGCGCCGATCTCGACCTCCACCAACGGCTCGAGCCAGCACATGCCGCGCGTGCCATTGCGCTTGAGCGTCAGATCGATGCCACGAGACGCAGCTTCGCGAGCGATCAGCGTCGCCACGCGTTCTGCGCCGACGGACAGTGCAGCGGCATCGCGCGGAACATAAACCACGGCGTTCATCGATCGTCGTCCAGCGCTTCGAGCAGCGCGTTGAACCGTTCGGCAGATACGCGACCGAACAGTTCCTGGTCAATCATCACGGCCGGAGAGCAGGCGCAATTGCCCAGGCAGTACACGGGCTCGAGCGAGAATTCGCCGTCAGGCGTGGTCTCGTGAAACTGGATCCCGAGCCGTTCCTGCGCGTGCTGCGCCAGATGCTCCGCGCCCATCGCCTGACACGATTCGGCCCGACAGACCTGAATCCTGTGGCGACCGGACGGGGCGCGTCGGAAGTGATGATAGAAACTCACCACCCCGTGCACCTCCGCCCGCGAGAGGTTCAGGCGCTCGGCAATGTACGGGACCGCGTCCTCCGGAACGAACCCAAGCCGCCGCTGCACGGCATGCAGGACGAGCAGGAGCGGTCCGGGCACCTGCAGGTACTCGTCGAGAATGTCCTTGAGAATGTCCCGGAAATCTTCGGTCACGGAAAGCGCCTCAACTGTACTGCATGGTGAATCTACACCTCCCCGCGCCGCGTGGGCCACATCCGGCGCAGGATACCGTCGTGGCGGCTCGCGTGCCGAATTGCGCTGGCCGAGTGCGCAACGATGAGCGCGACAAAGATGTAGGACGTCGCCACGTGTGCGCCGTTGAAGAGCGCGTAGATCCGCTGGTCATCTACACCCCACGGCGGCAGCTGGAGCGCGTTGAAGTACTTCACCCCCCACCTGCTGAAATTCGAAGCTACGTACCCCGTCAGCGGCATGATCAGCATGCAGGCGTATAGCGCCAGATGAGTTGCTCGCGCGCTGATACGCTGCCAGCGCGGCATCCAGTCAGGCAGCGCCGGCGGACGATGGAACCAGCGCCAGCACGCGCGCACGACGATCACGACACCCAGCGTCATGCCGACGGATTTGTGCAGGTTCACGTACCAGCTGCGCGCAGCCGTTCCCGTCGGGATCTCATCTACGTACCAGCCGAATGGTATCTGCGCGAATATCGCCAGCGCGATCAGCCAATGCAGCGCGACTGCGGTACGCGTGTAGCGGGCGACGCCATCGCGCTGCTGTTTCTCCCCGTCAGGCGGCAAGCACGCCCTTCGCTTTTGCCGTATGCGTCGCGATCAGATCCATCAGCGCCGGCGACAGGCAATCGTAGGGTTCGAGGCGCAGCTCTTTCAGTCGCGCGCGCACGCCGCCCATCTGGTCGGGCTTCGCGCCTGCCTCGATGATCGACGAAACGAACGCTGCGAACTCCGGGTGCGCCGAGCCTCGCTCCTTGAAGAGCTCGGGATGCACGAAGTCGAATCCGTAGAACGGGTGGTTCTTGTTCTCGATGCGACCGTACATGTGCACGCCGCAGCCGGTGCAGGCATAGCGTTGGATTGCCGCGGAGGCATCCACCACCTTGAGCTTCTGCGCGTTTGCGGTGACGTTCAGATTGTCGCGCGGCGTCACAGCAACCATGGAGAACAGCGCACCCGCTGGCTTCCAGCACTTGGTGCAGCCGCAGACATGATTGAAGGCGACATTGCCGCGGATGCTGACAGTGACGGGCGCGTCGCTGCACTTGCAGGTCAGGGTTCCGCCCTGGAAGTCGGGCGATCCTGCCTTGACGCCGTTGTCCACTGCCGGATGAATTGCTATGGCCATGGTGCTCTCCTCCTCAGTACAGAACGACGCTGCGAATGGACTCGCCGGCGTGCATCAGGTCGAACGCCTTGTTGATGTCGTTGAGCGGCATCGTGTGCGTGATCAGGTCGTCGATGTTGATCTTGCCCTGCATGTACCAGTCGACGATCTTCGGTACGTCGGTGCGG
>Ga0075418_10002934_pt1 | contig 19476 bp, 18 predicted proteins | sample SoiMetdeltSBSDD2_FD_81776 | JGI IMG/M metagenome (GOLD analysis project Ga0075418, IMG submission 81776) | Bulk soil microbial communities from a Populus tree surrounding site in Tennessee, USA - Soil MetaG P. deltoides SBSDD2 | ecosystem: Environmental > Terrestrial > Soil > Tree plantation...
GGCGCCTCGGTGGACGCCGCCGTGGCGGCGGCGACGCGGACCGCGCTGCTGAAGCTCGTGCCGGCGCAGCAAGCGGCGATCGAGGCGCACTATCAGGCCGCGCTCAAACCGCTGCCGGACGGGCGCGCGAAGACCGACGGCATCGCCGTCGGCGAGCAGGCGGCGACCGCCGTCCTCGCCTCCTGCGCCGACGACGGCGCGATGGCGCCGAACACCTACCGGCCGCACACGGCTCCCGGCGTGTACGTGCCCACGATGTTCCCGGCAGTCCCCCACTGGGGCCGACGCAAGCCCTGGGTGATGACCAGCGGTGACCAGTTCCGCCCGGGCGCTCCGCCGAGCCTGACCAGTGACACGTGGAAGCGGGACTTCAACGAGATCAAGACGCTCGGCGGCAAGACCGGCTCCCAGCGGACGCCGGAGCAAACCGCCATCGCGCAGTTCTGGGAAGCGACGCTGCCGGTCGTCTACTGGCCGGTGGCGCGCTCGGTCGCCGCGGTGCCGGGTCGCGACCTGAGCGACAACGCGCGCCTGCTCGCGCTGGCCGCGATGGCCATGGACGATGGCCTGATCGCCGTGTTCGACGCCAAGTACACGTACAACTTCTGGCGGCCGGTCACCGCCATCCGCAACGCCGAGGGTGACGCCCGTGACCCGGGCTGGACGCCGTTCATCGACACGCCGATGCACCCCGAGTATCCGTGCGCCCACTGCATCGTGTCCGCCTCGCTCGGCGCCGTGCTCGCCGCCGAGATCGGCTCCGGCCCCGCGCCCAAGCTGAGCTCGGCGAGCTCGACCGCGGGCGGAGCGACGCGCACGTGGAACAGCGTCGACGAGTTCGTGGCCGAGGTGGCCGTCGCCCGCATCTACGACGGCGTGCACTACCGGAACTCGGCGGAGGTCGGCACCGCGATGGGAAAGAAAGTCGGCGAGCTCGCGGTGACGAAGATCCCGCGCGTCACCCGCTGACGGGCGGCCGAGGGGTAGCCGCTACGGGCGGCTACCCCTCGTAGACCTCGCGTCGCGCGATGCCGCGCTGGAACGACAGGTACTGCTCGCGCGTCATCGGGGGCCGCGCGGACTTCAGCACCTCGCGGGCCCCGGTGGCGCCGTCGGCCAGCAGGTCGACGACCATCGAGGCCAGGGCCTTGGCGGTGCCGAGGTAGGCCAGCGTCTGATCCACGATCTGGTAATCGGCGCCATGGCCGGAGCCCGTCGCGCCGCCCATGTAGGGATGCAGCACCGGCATCACCATGCTGAGGTCGCCCATGTCGGTGGAGCCGGTGCGATGGCCGATCTCGCGGTAGTGCTCGGCGCCGACCAGCGCCGCCGCGTTGTCCCGATAGAGCCGGGCCATCGAGGTGTCGCAGGTCATCGGCATGTAGCCCGGGAGTGTCTCGATCTCGACCTTGGCCCCCAGGGCCAGCGCGCCGGCCCGGAACGCCCGGTCGACCTTCTTGTTGGCGTCGAGGATCGCCTCCACGTTCCGCCCGCGCACGTAGGTCTCCAGCCGCACCTCGCCCGGGATCACGTTCACCTGCGAGCCGCCGTGGGTGATGATCGGGTGCACGCGGATCGTGTCCTCGTCGCGGAACGTCTCGCGGAGCGCGTTGATCGCGGCCAGCGCGATCTGCGCGGCGTAGAGGGCATTGATGCCCTGATGCGGCGCGCCGCCGGCGTGGGACGCCCGGCCGACGTAGCGGATCGTCTTGACGATGCAGCCGTTGTTGGAGACGGGCACGCCGGTCTTGCCGTCCTCCGGCCGCGACGTCATGTGGATCATCATCGACAGGTCGACATCGTCGAAGTGACCGAGCCGCAGTAGCTCGGGCTTGCCTCCCAGGAATTCCAGCCGCCCGGCCCGGGCCTGGGCCACGCGCCACTCGACATCGCCGTACTCCTCGGCGGGAACCGCGAAGAACACCACACGACCGGCCAGGTGGTCGAAGGCCTTGGTGTCGAGCAGGCCCATGGCCGCCCCGAGCAGCCCGGCCACCTGTGCGTTGTGGCCGCAGGCGTGCGCGGCACCGGTCTGCGGGTCGGCGACCGGGTGGCCGCTGACGACGAGGGCGTCGAGCTCGCCCAGCAGCGCGAAGGTGGGACCGTCACCGCCGCGGCCGGCCACGTCGGCCCGGACCCCGGTGAGCGCCAGACCGCCCTTGGGCGACAGGCCCAGACGCCCCATCGTCTCCTCGACCAGGCGGGCAGTCTTCACTTCCTTGAAGCCGAGCTCGGGGTTCCGGCGGATCGTTTCGCCGAGACCGACGATCTCCTCGGCGCGCTTGTCGATGGCTTGATGAATACGCTGCTTCAGCTCGGCTTTGGTCACGGTTTCCTCCCTGGCGCGCCGGGCGCAGACCCGGATTCTATCGCAAGCATCCGGGGGACGCCCGGCGCGGGGCAGGAAACGCCGGTCAATCGCTACGCGGTGGCCGAATGGGCCTCCACCATGGCGCCCGCCTGCGGGGACATCTGCAGACGCCGGTAGGTCTCCTGCATCGGCTTCTGCATCTCGGCGAGGTGGCTGATCATGCTGGCGAAGACCTCGGCTGCGGCCTGGTGCTCGCCGCGGTAGTACTGCACCTCGGCCTGCAGGATGCCCAGCTCCCGCCGCAGCTCACCCACTTCCTGCCGGAGACGGTCGCTCTCCTGATCCGCGCTCTCCAGCCGGGTACGAATGCGATCGCGATCCTCCAGATAGGCCGGAATCAGCCGGCCGATCAGGTACTGGCTCTCCTCGAGCCAGCGGTCAACGCGCTGCCGCTCATCCTGCGTCTGCTCCATGGGGCCCTCCGGGGGATGTGAGTGAGCCATTCTTGGGTGCTCGCCGTTCTCAGGCGCGCGCCGAACGACCGCGACGCCGCACGACGACAGCGCGAACTCGAGATTCTGGCCGGAGTGCGCCGCGCGCCGCCGGTCCACGCCGCCAGGCGGCGTAAGGGTTCCGCCTGTGCCGCGCCGGTCCAGGCGGACTTCCGTGTGGGGCTCGCCGGCGAAGCGCCGGCTGAGGTACTCGAAGAGCTTGGGGTCGGAGCGCGCGACGACGACCAGATACTCGGGGTGAGCGTCACCGCTCGGGGGCGCCGGTGACCGCCAGTCAGGGTCGTCGATCAGTGGCAACAGCGATCGAAGCTCCAACGGCCGGCCGCCTCCTGCCCTGAATTTCACTCGAACGAACCGCTATATATAGGTGTCGCGCGGGACTTTATCAACAAGATCTGGAGTCGCGCAAGCGGAAAAGGAGCACTCGACCCGCAAGCTCGCAGTGAGAGGATGAGACACCATGGACTACCACCACGTCGTCGAGGCCGCCGGGGTCGTGAGTCTGGGACTGATCTTCTATTCGTACGCGTTCCGCTGGTTCGAGGCGGGGCCGGTCGCGTGGCGGCGGTGGCGGCCCGTCGTCACCGGGCTGGCGTTCGGGGTGCTCGCGGTCGTGATGATGATCTCGCGCATCCAGGTGGCGCCGGACCGCTACGTGGATGCGCGCGCGGTGCCGATCGCGCTGGTCACGCTGGTGGAAGGCTGGATGGCGGGAGGACTGACGGCCGCGTTCGCCGTCGCGTACCGCATCTACCTCGGCGGCAGCGGCGCCTTCGCCGGCGTGCTCGGCATCGTGGCCACCGCCGCCGCCGCGGGTGTGGTGCGCGCGTGGGCCCAGCGGGACGGACGCATCGGCCTGCGGCACTCGCTGGTGCTGAGCGCGATCGTGTGGGTGGTCATCGCGATCTCGTTCCTGTCGCTCGGCGAGCGCGGCGCCATGCTCTTCGCGCCGCTGTGGCTGCCCTTCCTGGTGCTCAGCCTGGTGGGGATCGGCGGCGGAGCGCGGCTGTTCGCCGACGTCGTGGCCAGCCACGCCGTCGAGGCGGCGCGACGCGACGCCGCGCAGCTGCGCGCCGTCACGCTGCTGGCTCGCGCGGCCGCGCACGAGATCAACAATCCCCTCACCGCGGTCATGGGCGGCCTCGGCCTCATCTCGCGCAAGCTGCCGGCGGGCAGCGAGGAGCAGGGCTGGATCAAGACCGCGCGGGAGGGCTCGGAGCGCATCCGCGACATCGTCGCGCGCATGAACCGCATCACGCAGATCGAGGAGACGGTGGAGGAGGGCGCGCTGCCGCCGATACTCGACATCCGCAAATCAAGCGAAGCTTGATTGATTATCTATATGGGGGGCCCCGAAATGGCCCCCCAAGCCCCCCACGCTCCGCGCCCCGGCGGAGCCGGGGCGCGTCGCGAGCGTTGTAGTCACAGACCGGGCCCCGCTCAGAGCGCCCGCTAAGCCGTGGCGCACCTGTACCTCAGGCCAGTGCTTTCAGGAAGGTTCGGGTGACTTCGGCAGGGGAGTCGGCAGTGAGGATTGCGGAGATGACGCCGACGCCGCGTGCGCCGGCGGCGCGCACTTCTCCTACTCGCGCGGGGGTGATCCCGCCGATCGCGACGACGGGAATGCCCACGGCTCTCGTCACCGCGGCCAGCCGCTCGAGACCCTGGGGAGCGCCGTACTGTCGCTTGGACGCCGTTTCGTAGACCGGGCCGAAGACCACCCAGTCCGCACCCGCCGCCTCCGCAGCCCGCGCGTCGTCGAGAGAGTGCACGGAGGCGCCGATGCGCAGACGCGGGCCGGCGACCGCCCGGATGTCGTTCACGGTGAGCGAGGTGTGGGTGCGCTGCACCGCGTCGGCGCCCACGGCCAGAGCGACGTCGACCCGATCGTTCACGACCAGCTGGGCGCCGTGCTCACGCGTCGCCCCCCGGATCTGGCGGCATAGCGCCGCCAGGTCTCCGGCACCGAGGTCCTTCTCGCGAACCTGGACGGCCGGCAGTCCGGCCGCCAGGCACTCCCTCACCACCGTGACCAGATCTCGCCCGCGCGTCTGCGCGCGGTCGGTGACCAGGCAGAGACTCAGCTCGTCCAATCAGGCAGGCCCTCGAGCGGCGAGGACGCCGTGGCGTAGAGCTTCTTGCCGATGCGTCCGGCCTTGTAGGCCAGCCGGCCCGCTTCGACCGCGAGCTTCATCGCCTTGGCCATGGCCACCGCGTCGTGGGCGCCGGCGATCGCGGTGTTCATGAGCACGCCGTCGCAGCCCAGCTCCATCGCGATCGCCGCGTCGGAAGCGGTGCCCACGCCGGCGTCGACGATGACCGGCACCGTGACCGTCTCTAGAATGATCTTGATGTTGTACGGGTTGCGGATGCCGAGGCCGGAGCCGATGGGCGCGCCCAGCGGCATCACGCAGGCGGCGCCGGCGTCCTGCAGCTTCCTGGCCATCACCGGGTCGTCGTTGCTGTAGGGCATCACGATGAAGCCGTCGCGCGCCAGCGTCTTGGTGGCTTCCAGCAGCCCCTGCACGTCCGGGAACAGCGTGCGCTGATCGCCGATGACCTCGAGCTTCACCATCTCCCCCAGCCCCGCTTCGCGAGCCAGGTAACAGGTGCGCACGGCCTCGTCGGCGGTGTAGCACCCCGCGGTATTCGGCAGGAGCGTGTAGCGCTTGGTGTCGATGTAGTCGAGGATCGACTCGCCGCTGGGCAGGCTCACCCGCCGCACTGCCACGGTGATGATCTCGGTCCCCGACGCCTCGTGCGCATCGCGCATGACGTCCATGGAGGAGTACTTCCCGGTACCGACGATCAGTCGGGACGTGAACTCCTTGCCCCCGAGAACCAGATTGGTGTCGTGCATGACTCTATCCTCCCCCCATCGGACGGACGATCTCCACCTTGTCGCCCTCGGACAGCGTGACCGCCGTGTAGGTGCTCTTGGGCGTGATGTCGCGATTGACGGCGACCGCCGTGTACTCGCGCTTGACGTTCAGGAGCGTGAGCAGGCCGTCCACGGTGGTCCCGACCGGGATCTCCATCGACTTACCGTTGACGCTGATCGTCATAGACACGAACGGCCGCGCCCCTTTCACGGGTGCGGCCGTCTCGATCCACCGTCTCCGCCGTGTTCCCTTCGCTGGAATTACCCAGAGCAGGTTCGAGGGGTCCCGGGCCGCACCCGGTTCTCAGGAATCCTCCCCCCACGACGACGAAAGTGAGTATACACCCGCCGCCCCGACCGTGAACCGCGGCTAGGCGGCTCCCTTCAGCGTTGCGACGAGGAGCTCGCAACTCGGCCCGAGGTCGGCCGTCATCAGCTCGAAGCAGGGATGGGCGCTGGTGATCCGCACGGCACCGTCGAGCCCCTCGCCCGGGTGGGCCAGCGGATTGAGCGTGTTGGCGTAGAGCCGCGCCGCACCTTCGGCCGCCGTCAGCCGGCGCACCGACGGGCGCGTCGTCTCGCCCGCGTAGTGCAGGAAGAAGATCGCCCGCAGGCGGGCCGGCCGGGTCACGGTCTCGCTCGGCAGGGCCGCGGCGGGCACGTGGAAACCGCGTGCGGTCTGGAGGGCGTTCGGCGTCATCGGATGGGACGCGGGCGGCGCGCGCTTCACCATGAGCGCGCGAGGGAATGGAAGAATGTCGAGGGTGGCCAGGTCGATGGGCGCCAGCTCGTCGCTGAGATATCCCAGCCCGTGATGCAGCAGCGCCCAGCTCAGCGTCGATTTTCCGCCGCCCGACCTGGCCACCAGCATCACCGCGCCGTCGCCGTGGGTCAGAACGGCGGCGTGGACGACGTAGAGGTCGGGCCGGAGGCGCTGGATCTCGATGGCGAGGTCGGCATCGAAGAGGGCCAGCAGCCTGCCGTCGTCCGGCGCCTCGATGGGGCTGGCCCCCGAGCGCTCGATCACGAATCCACTCGTCGCTGCCGCCACGCGGCTCACGGTATATTCGAGGTCCGCGACGCCCACCTCGCTTCGCATCGCGCCGTAGGCGGCGGACAGGAGCGCGCCGGAAGTCCGATCGGCGCAGTGGATGAGGACACCGCGGCCGAGGACGTTCAGCGCGAGGGTGGTCACGACGTCAATCTCGCGGGGGCCCCAGGAGACCGAGCTGATCGAACTGACGAAGCGCCACGACGACGGCATCGTGGGCGGCGGCGCGATCGACCTCGAAAGAACCGACGAGCTCGTCGGCGATCTCGACGGCCGTGTGACGGCCATCACACCGTTGCCACACGAAGCTGGCCGTGGCGTTGAGCTGGTGAACCTGGTTCGTCGCGCGGTCGAGCACGATGATCTCGCCGCCGACGGTGCGCGCGTTGACGTCCGGTCGCTGGCGGGGGCGCTCGTCGCTCATGCCGCTATGCGGGCCGCCGACCGGTGAGGGCCGGACCGCGCTCTCTGCTCCGACTACTGCAGGCGGCGCGGCGCGACCGGGCGGAGCTGACCCTGGCCGCCTTTCCTCCCGAAACGGTCCGCTGGGCCGTGACGAGCGGTCTGGGCCCGTGGCTGCGTCGCTGCACCGCGGCCGATCCCGGGGTCGCTGCCTCCCCGCTCTGGCCGCTCGTGCAGAGTGCTGATCTGACCGCCCGCCTCCTCGTGGCCGAGCAGCTCGATGCCACCGAGGAGTTCGTCGACGTCGCCGCACGACACGTGGCGCCCCTCACACTCCTCAAAGGCATCTCCCTGTGCGAGCAGCTCTATCCCGAGCCGCACCTGCGCACAATGGGGGACATCGACATCCTGGCTGACGAAGCGGCCCTCCCCACCCTACAGGCGCTGCTGGTCGAGCTAGGATACCGCCCGCAGTCGGATTACCCGGCGGAGTTCTACGCGACTCACCACCACATCGTGCCGATGATTCACCCGCGACGACGCGTGTGGGTCGAAGTCCACCGCGCCCTCCTCCCGCGGAAGAGCCCGGCCGGTTTGGATCCGGTGTTCAGCGCGGCGCGGATCGCCGCGGAGCTGCAGCCGTCGCTGTTCCGAGGTCATCGCGTCAACCGTCTCAGTCCCGAGCTACAGCTGGTCTACCTGGCTTCCCACTGGGCGTTCGGGCTCAAGCAGGAGCGCGCCGTGGTGGGGATGCTGGACGTCGTCCGTCTGCTCGACGGGGCGCCACGCTGGACACGAATCCTCCCGTTGCTGGATGGGGCCTTCGCGGCGACATACGTGTATCTGCTGCTGACGTATCTTGCCCAGCGTGGGCTGGCCGACCTCGAGCCGAACGTCCTGCCGGAGCTGCGGCGCCGCCAGCGCTCACTGGCGCGCGCGAACCTCGCCACGCTTCACGCCGTCATCGATCGCCACGTGGTGGAGGGACGGCCGTTCGACCGCATCGTGAGCGAACGAACGTTCGGAATCGCCTGGCAGCAGCTGCTGTCGCCCGGGAAAGCCTCAGGCAATCTGCTGCGGCTGGGCTGGAGCCTGCTACCGTCGCGCGGTTGGTGGGCACGCGTGCTCACCAACCGCGCATAGCGACCTCGATGGGTTGTGAAGGGCCGAGGAACTCCGGCCTCAGTCTTTTCCCTTCTGCTACTTCGGGTCTTTCGGTTCTTTCGGTTCTTTGGGTTCTTTCGGTTCTTTGCCCGAACCGGCGCTGGCGAACGAAGGGACAGCGGCCACGACCGGTGCAACGAACGCAGCCTTCTGAAGCACTTCGCGCCGTGTGGTCTCGGCTGCCTTTTGCTCCTCAGCCATGGCCGGCCTTCCTCTCAACTGTCAGCAAACTTTACACGTCTCAGGCGCGTCTACCTTGCGTGAAGGACAATCGCGCCCGTGAGACGAATTGTCAAACGCAATTGTTAGGACGCCTCGCCGATGGCCTTCACCGCGTCCGGGTTCTCCAGTGACGAAACGTCACCGGCCGGCTTGCCGAGGTAGGTCGCGCGGATCACACGCCGCATGATCTTGGCGCTGCGTGTTTTGGGCAGGTCGCGCGTGAAGAGCACCCGCTCGGGCTTGAGGGCTTTGCCCATGGCTTGGGCAACCCGCTCGCTCAGTTCCGTGCGGAGCGATTCGGACGGCGGGTTCCCGGGACGAAGCACCACGAAGCAGACCACCGCCTCGCCCTTGATCTCGTGCGGCACGCCGATCACCCCCGACTCGGCCACTGCGGGGTGGCCAATCAACACCGACTCGACCTCGGCCGGCCCCAGCCGCTTGCCGGCGATCTTCAGCGTGTCGTCGGAGCGTCCCTGGATGTACCAGAAGCCGTCGGCATCGACGTACGCCCAGTCGCCGTGGACCCACACGTCGGGCCAGCGCGACCAGTACGTCTCCTCGTAGCGCTGCGGATCGCGCCAGAAGCCCGCGGTCATGCCGGGCCACGGCCGCGTGATGACGAGCTCGCCCACCGCCCCACGTACCGGGGTGCCCTCGTCGCCGAAGCACTCGGCGGCCATGCCGGGGATGGGCCCGGCGAACGAGCACGGCTTGATGGGCGCCACCGGAAAACAGCCCAAGATGCCACCCGAAATTTCCGTGCCGCCGGTGTAGTTGATGATCGGGATGCGCGATTTCCCAGCGTTCTCGAACAGCCAGCGGTAGGGCTCCGGATTCCACGGCTCGCCGGTGGAACCCAGGATGCGGAGCGACGAGAGATCGTGGGCGTGGACGTGCTCGGGGCCGTGCGGCATGAGCGCCCGCACGGCCGTGGGCGAGATGCCGAGGACGCTGATGCGGTGGCGCTCGACGATGCTCCACAGGCGGTTGGGCTTGGGATAGTCCTGCACGCCCTCGAACATCACTGCCGTGCCGCCGTGGAAGAGCGCGGCGGTGATCGCCATCGGTCCCATCAGCCACCCGAGATCGGTCAGCCAGAAGAGCCGATCGCCTTCGCCGACGTCCATGCAGTAGGCGAAGTCGTGCGCGGTCTTGATGAGGAAGCCGCCGTGGGTGAGCACCGCGCCCTTCGGCCGTCCCGTCGTCCCCGACGTGTAGATGATGAGGCACGGCCGATCAGCCTCGACAGGCAGCGCCGTGGCACGGTCGCTCTGATCGGCGATGGTCTCGTGCCACCAGCGGTCGCGTCCCGCCGCCCATGGGATCTCGCGTCCGAGGCGCCGGTAGACCAGGACGTGCTCGACCGACGGGCACTGCGCCACCGCCTCGTCGGCGACCTCCTTCATTTTCACCACCTGGCCGCGACGGTAGAAGCCGTCGGCGGTGATCAGGAGCTTGGCCTCGCAGTCCGACAGGCGCGAGGCCACCGCGCCGGCGCCGAAGCCGGAGAAGCACGGGGTGTAGATCGCCCCGATCTTGACGACGGCCAGTGTGGCGATCGCCGCCTCCGGCGACATCGGCAGGAAGATGCCGACCCGATCCCCTTCCCCGATGCCGAGCGTCTTCAGCCCGTTGGCCAGTCGATTGACCTCGCTCGCCAGCTCCGCGTAGGTGAGCGTTCGCGACTGCCCGTCGTCACCCTCCCACACGATCGCCGGCTTGCCGCCCCGCCCCGCATCCAGGTGGCGATCGACACAGTTGTCCGTGAAGTTCAGCCGGCCGCCGGGGAACCACACCGGCCACGGCACCCCGCGCGAGCCGTCGAGGACGCGGTCGTAGGGCCGGCTCCAGCGCACGCCCAGATCACGCACGACCGCGTCCCAGTACCACTCGGGATCGGCGACGGAGCGGGCGTGCAGCTCGGCCAGCGAGCCGATGCGCTGGGCCCGCATGAACCGCGCGATGCGGGAGCGCTCGGCGACTTCGGCAGTGGGGCGCCAGACGATCTCGTTGGTCTCGGTAGTCATAGGTCGAGCCCTATGATAATGCTTCCGCCATGGGTGAAAACGTCCTCCTCACGCGCGACGGCCTCATCGCCACCGTCACCATGAATCGCCCCGACCGGCGCAACTCGCTGAGCGACCCGATGCTGACCGAGCTCGGCGCCGCCTTCACCGAGCTGCGCGACGACCCGACCACCCGGGTCGTGATCGTCACCGGCGCGCCGCCGGTCTTCTCGGCGGGGGCCGACGCCGGGCTCAAGAGCAGCATGTCCGCCGAGGAGCGCCGCGCGGCGATGGGCTCCCGCAAGAGCCAGTTCCGGCGGCTCTTCGAGCGCGCCAACACGGTGCTGGAGAACCTCGAGCAGACGACGATCGCGGCCATCAACGGTCACGCCGTGGGCGGCGGCTGGGGCCTCACGCTGGCCTGCGACTTCCGCATCGCCGCGGCCGAGGCCCAGCTGTGGATTCCGGAGGTCGATCTCGGCGTGCCGCTGGGCGTGGCGTCGACCACGCGGTTCGTCCGGATGGTCGGACCCGCCCGGGCCAAGGAGATCATCATGGACTGTCGCCGTTACTCGGCCGAGGACGCGCGGCAGTGGGGGCTCGTCAACAAGGTCGTCCCGGGCACCGATGTCATGAAGGCCGCGCGCGAATACGCGGAGTTCATGGCGAAGAAGCCCTTCAAGCCGCTGGCCGAGATGAAGGCGCGCATCAACGCCATCACCCGGGCCGGCATGCCGGAGGTCAACGCCATGACCGAAGGCTTCCTGGAGCGCTCGTGATGCTCGACGGCATCCGCGTCCTCGACCTCTCGCGGGTCATCGCCGGCCCGTACTGCGCCATGATGCTGGCCGACCTCGGCGCCGACGTCGTCAAGGTCGAGCGCCCGGGACGCGGCGACGACATGCGCTACCTCGGCACCAGCAAGGACGGCATGTCGCTCGGCTTCGCCACGATCAACCGCAACAAGCGCGCGATCGCGGTGGACCTGCAGCACCCGGAAGGCCTCAAGATCATCCACGAGCTCGCCGAGCGCGCCGACGTCGTGCTGGAGAACTTCGTGCCCGGCGTGGCCGAGCGCCTCGGCCTCGGCTACGCGGCGCTCAGCGCCAGCAATCCGGCCGTCGTCTACGCCTCCGTGAGCGGCTATGGCCAGGACGGGCCGTACGCGCGCCGGCCCGGCTACAACACGATCGCCATGGGGATGAGCGGGCTGATGGCGCTGACCGGCCAGCCCGGGGATCCGCCGACGCGGCCCGGTGGCTCGATCTCCGACGTCGCCGCGTCCTACATCGCCTTCGGCGCCGTGTGCGCGGCGCTGGTCCAGCGCTTCCGCACGGGCCGCGGACAGCACGTCGACGTCAGCCTGCTGGCCTCCAGCGTGGCGCTCTTGCCCGATCCGTCAGCGCACTATTTTTCCTCCGGCGTGGCGCCCAAGCGCGTGGGCAACCGCAACCCCAACGTCACGCCGGCCGAAGCGTTCCAGGCCAGCGACGGCTTCATCAACGTGGTCATCCTCAACCCCGACCAGTACGAGAAGTTCTGCAAGGCCCTGGGCGACGAGGCGCTGATCACCGCGCCACGCTTCGCCACCAACGAGGCGCGCGTGGCCAACCATCCGGACTTCAAGAAGCGCGTCGAGACCGCGCTGTCGCGGCGCACCGTCAATGAATGGGTGGATCGCTTCATCGGGGCCGGCATCGCGGCGGGTCCGATCTACGAATTCGACCAGGTGTTCGAGGACGCGCAGGTACGCCACATGGGCATGGTCCGCGAGGTCGAGCAGCCTGGCCTCGGCACCGTCCGCATGCTGGGTTTCCCGTTCGCTATCGGCGGAGCGCGGCCTCCCGTTCGCCGGCCTGCACCGAAGCTCGGTGAGCACACGCGAGAGGTGCTCGGTGAGCTCGGCATTTCGACCAGCGAGATCGCCCGCTTGGCCTCGCTCGGCGCAGTCGCAGCCTCGGACTAGACTACTCGTCTCTTGTTTGGTATCATCCGGCCGTGGATCTGCGACGGCGGATGGAGCTTCTCACCGAGGCGGCGCTGCCGGACCGCGAGCAGGGCATGCCCAAGTACCGTCGCTCGGTTCCGGTCGGCAACCGTCCGATCACCTCGATGGGCATCGCGCAGGCCCGCCTGCCCGGCGGCGGGTCCATCAACCTCATGCGCGTCATGCAGACCAACGCCTGCTCGCTGTCCTGCGGCTATTGCCCGACCTACTGTGGTGGCAAGGTCCCGCGGGCCACGGTCAGTCCCGAGGAGATCGCCACGACGTTCATGGACGTCAACCGCAAGGGCCTGGCGCAGGGCCTGTTCCTGACCTCGGGGGTACCGGGCCGCGCCACGCGCGCCACCGACCGGATGCTCGCCACGCTCGAGGTGCTGCGCCAGCGCGAGGGCTTCTCCGGCTACATCCACGTCAAGCTGCTCCCGGGCGCCGAGACCGCGCAGGTCGAGGCCGCTGCGCGCCTGGCCACCCGGATCTCGGTCAACCTCGAGGGGCCTACCGACGCTCACGTGAGCCGGTTGGCCAAGGAGAAGAACCTCACGGGCGATCTGCTCCCCAAGCTGGAGCTGGCGGGGCGGCTCTACCGCGAGGCGCGCGAGGAAGGCGGACCGGGGCCGCGGGGCAGCACCACGACGCAGTTCGTGGTGGGCGCCGTCGGCGAGAAAGATCAGGAAGTGCTTCGGCTCGTGGCGCGTCTGGAGCGCCAGCGGCTGCTCCATCATGCGCACTTCAGCGCCTTCCAGCCGGTCGTGGGGACGCCGTTCGAGGGCTTCGCCCCCACGCCGGCGGCGCGCGAGTCACGCCTCTATCAGGCCGAGCACCTGCTGCGCGAGTACGGTTTTGGCGTCGAGGAGCTGGCGTTCGAGAGCGGCGGGAACCTGCCGCTCGAGCACGATCCCAAGACCGCGTGGGCACTCGCGCACCCGGAGCGATTCCCGCTCGAGATCACGCGCGCGCCCCTCGAGCTGTTGCTGCGGATCCCGGGCCTGGGTCCGAAAGCGGCGCGCACGATCGTCGATACGCGTCGTCGCTCTGTGTTGCGGGGGCTTGCCGACCTGCGTCGCATCGGCGTGGACACCGTCCGGGCGGCGTACTACCTCACGCTGCACGGCCGACGGCTCGCGGCGACTCCGGCGCCGCAGCAGCTCAGGCTCTTCGCGCCCGGCGAGCACCTCACGCAGGCGCCGTTTCGGACGCCGGTGCCCCCGTGCGCCTACCGCTGACCGGCCCGGGCCTCAGCTCTCCCCGCGCAGCTCGTTGAGCAAACGGACGTCGACCTTTTCGCGCACGGTACGGCGGTCGAGGCCGAGCCGACGTCCCGTTTCCTGGTAGCTACCGGTGTCCGCGTAGATCAGGCCTCCGTCTCCGCCGCCAGGCTCTCGGCCTCGGCAGCGACTGCCCCGGCTCATCCGGCGCCGCCACTGGATCCTCGCCGCCTACCTCTTCACCCTCGCGCGCGCGATCAGTGCCGGCCGAACACTTCCTTCAGTAGCTCAGTGGTCCGCGCGGCGGGGTTGGCGCGGATCTGGGCCTCCTGCTGACCCACAACGACGAAAAGACCGTCGAGCGACTTGCTGACGACGTAGTGGTTGATGTCGTAGGACTCCGTGTGCAGGAACGGGATCGCCTTGGCCCGGCCGAGGAGCTCGTTGTATTGCTGGGTGACGCCGACCTGGCTCATCGACTTCTCCACGACCGGGGTGAACGCCGTCGTGAGCTGCGGGGTCGTCTTGCCCTTGAAGTAGGTGGTCGCCGCGGTGTTGCCGCCGTTGAGGATCTTCTGGGCATCGTCGATCGTCATCTCGCCGATGGCGTTCCAGAAGATGCTCTTGGCGGCCGGCGCGGCCTGTTCGGCCGCTCGGTTCATGCTGAGCACCAGTTCGTCGAGCTGGGGACCATAGCCCACCGTGCGGAGCCCGCGCTCGACGGTCTTGAGCTGCTCCGGCATCAGGATCTTGATCGCCTCGTTCTTGAAGTAGCCGTCGGTGCGGCCGGTCAGGCTCACCGCGTTGGCGGTACCCACCTGCAGCGCCTCCTTGAGCCCCTGGCCGATCTTCAGTTCGCCGAGCGAGCCCGTCGACGGGACGTTCCCCGGCACCGTTGGCAGCTGCTTGAGCAGGTCTCCCAGCTGCGCCGCGGCCGGGCCGGCGCCGATGGCCATCGCGAGCATGGCGACCAGCAGAGTCAGGCGGAACCGCTTCATAGTGCCTCCAGCTGGCGCGCGAGCGCGGCCCGGTCGGTGACCGGAAGCTCGCACGCGTAGTTTCGACAGACATAGGCGGTGGCGCGGCCATCGACGGTCCCGCGCGACTCCAGCAATGGCATCCCGGCGGCGGCCCGGGCGTCCGCTCTGAGCATCCCGGCGACCACACGGTTGGGCAGGAAGCGCTCGAAGACCTCGGCTACCAGGGGCGCCAGACCATCGCCGTCGGCGCCGATCAGCGCGATCTCCACGCGCGGACCCAGATGGAAATCGAGCGCGCAGAGGAAGCGACCGAAGCCGCTCGGGTGCCGCGACATCAGATCGGCCAGCGGGCGTAGCGCCTGCAGGGCGCGCGCCTCGTAGGCGCCCTCGCCCGTGAATTCGCTCAGGCGCAGGAGCGTCTCGATCGCCACCGAGGTGCCGCAGGGCACGGCATTGTCGAAGAGATTGCGCGGCCGCACGATCAGGCGCTCGGCGTCCGCGCCCGTGTCGTAGAAGCCCTCCAGCGGGTCGTCCCAGAACAGCCGCTGCATGTCGTCGCAGAGGCTGCGCGCCTCGTCGAGCCAGCGGCGATCGAACGTCGCCTCGTAGACGTCGAGCAGCGCGGCGGCGACCATGGCGTAGTCCTCGAGGTATCCCAGGATGCGCGCCTGGCCGCCCTTCCACGTGCGCATGAGCCGGCCATCGACGCGCATCGCGCCCAGCAAGAACTCGGCGTTGCGCACCGCCGCCGCCACGTAGTCGGCGCGCCCGAGTGCCCGGCCCGCCTCGGCCAGCGCGCGACACGCCAGGCCGTTCCAGGCCGCCAGCACCTTGTCGTCGCGGCCGGGACGCACGCGATGCTCGCGCACCTCCCACAGCCGCCGGCGCGACGGTGCGATGGCGTCGGGATCGGGCTCGCTGGCGAGATACAGGATGCTGTGGCCCTCGAAGTTCGGCCCGCGATCGACTCCCCAGTACGCCATGGCCCGGTCGGCATCGGCGCCCAGCACCGCGCGGATCTCGTCCGGCGTCCAGACGTAGAACTTGCCCTCGTGGCCCTCGGAGTCGGCGTCCTCGGCGGAGTGGAAGCCGCCGGCCGGGTCCGCCATGTCGCGCAGCAGATAGTCGAGCGTCTCCTCGCACACGCGGCGGCACTCGGGATCGCCGAACGCCAGCCAGGCGTGCAGGTAGAGCGAGGCCAGCTGGGCGTTGTCGTATAGCATTTTTTCGAAGTGCGGCACCATCCAGTGCGCGTCGACCGAATAGCGCGCGAAGCCGCCGCCGAGGTGGTCGTACATTCCCCCGCGCGCCATGCGGATCAATGTCGTGTGAACCATGCGCTCGGCGAAGGGGTTCCGCTTGCGCTTCCAGAACCGCAGCACGAACTCCCAGATCATCGGCTGGGGGAACTTCGGCGCACCCCCCAGCCCGCCCCATTCCTCGTCGAACTGCGCGGACAATCCCTGGAACGCGGCGAAGAGGATCTCCTCGCCCAAGAGCGTCGCGGAGCGGCGCAGCCGGTCAGTCTGCCCCAGGGATTCCTTGAGCTGCTGCCCGGACTGCACGACCTCGCCCCGCCGCGATTGCCAGGCCTCGGAGATCGCCTGCAGCAGCCGGGGGAAGCCCGGCAGGCCATGACGATCTTGCGGTGGAAAGTACGTCCCGCCGTAGAAGGGCGTACCGTCGGGGGCGAGAAACACGGTCATCGGCCAGCCACCGTGGCCGGTCAACGACTGCACGGCCTGCATGTAGATGTGATCCACGTCCGGCCGCTCCTCGCGATCCACCTTCACGTTCACGAAGAGGCGGTTCATCAGGCCCGCCGTGTCGGGATTCTCGAACGACTCGCGCTCCATGACGTGACACCAGTGGCACGCGGAGTACCCGACCGATAGCAGCAGCGGCTTGTCCTCGGCGCGGGCCCGGGCGAACGCCTCCTCGCCCCACGGATACCAGTCGACCGGGTTGTGGGCGTGCTGGAGCAGGTACGGGCTGGTCTCGTTGGCGAGGCGGTTGGTACTCACGGAATCTCCTGACGCCCTGTGGTCAGCGGGCGAAGGGCAGCGCGCTCACGGTGGCCGGGACCACTCGGCCATCCACCCGGACCCCGACCGCGGCGCCCGGCTCGGCGTGCTCGCGACGAACGAGGGCCAGCGCGATCGGGTGCTGCAGGCCGTAGGAGCGCGTGGCGCTCGTGATGGAGCCGATCACCGCGTCGCCGGCGACGACCTCGTCCCCGCGCTGCGGCACCGCATCGCCCGTGACCACGAGGCCGCGGAGGTGTCGGTTCACGTGGCCGCGATCGCGGATGCGGACCACGACCTCTTGTCCGGGATAGCAACCCTTGGAATGGGAGAGCAGCGGCTCGAACGGGACCTCGGGCAGGAGCACGGACGGGCCGATGTCGCTCCCGAAGCGCAGCGTCCCGGCCTCGATGCGCAACGATTCGAGCGCCTCGGCGCCGATCGGGCGGGCGCCGGCCGCGGTGAGCAGGCTCGCGACCCGATCGCCGGCGGAGGCCGTCACGCCCACCCACACCTCGGCGCCGCCCGTCTCGCCGCCACCGGTGACGAGCCGCACCGCGGTGCCGTCGACCGTGGCGGCAATGCTGGACCACGGCGCCGACGGCGGTCGGACTCCGATCACACGCTCGGCGAGGTCCGGGGCGCCGGGGCCAGCGAGCATGAAGAGCGCCCACTCCGCGGTCACGTCGGCGAGCGAGACCTTCTCGGAGAACAAGTAGTGATCCAGCTGCTCGACCGTGCTCGCCGCCAGCCCGGGGGGCGTGAGGAGCAGTACGCGATCCTCGAGCACCCACACCAGCAGCAGGGCCTGGACCTTGCCGTGGATGTCGAGCAGCGTCGCCGCGCACCCTTGCCCAGCGGCCAGGGATTTGACGTCGTTGCTCAGCAACGCGTTCAGGAACGTCGCGCGGTCGCGGCCGCTCACCTCCACCACGCCGAGGTCGCGACGGTCGACGAGGCCGACCGCCTCGCGCACTGCCAGGTATTCCGCCGGGGAATCGCTCGCGCCGGAACTCACGCGGTCATTGTACCCGACGCCGCGGGCGGGATCCCGCGTGCTAGACTGCGCGGCGTGCGACCGCCGTCGCGCGCCACCATCCGCAGCTTCCAGCGCAATCTGCTCGCCTGGTATGGCGACAACGGCCGAGACCTGCCCTGGCGCCGCACCCGTCACCCTTACCGCGTGCTCGTCTCCGAGATCATGCTGCAGCAGACGCAGGTGGATCGGGTCATTCCGAAGTATCGGCAGTTCCTCCGACGCTTTCCCTCGCTGCGGGCGCTGGCCCGGGCGCCCGTCGAGGACGTGCGGGAGATCTGGTACCCGCTGGGCTACAACGTCCGCCCGCTGCGCCTGCACGCGATCGCGTGCGAGTCGGTCGCCCGCTACGGCGGTCGGCTCCCCGACGATGCGGAACGCCTCCGGGCGATGCCCGGCATCGGCCGCTACACGGCCGGTGCGGTGCTGTCGTTCGCCTTCGGCCGCGACGTCGCGGTGCTCGACACCAACGTGCGCCGGGTCCTGACACGCGTCTTCCTGGGACCGCGACGGACCGCGCGACTCCGCGGAGACCGAGCGCTGTGGGAGCTGGCCGAGCGTCTCGTGCCGGCCGGCCGCGGCTACGACTTCAACCAGGCGCTGATGGACTTCGGGGCGACCTGGTGCACGCCGCGACGGCCGCGGTGTGGAACGTGCCCGATGGGTTCGTTCTGCGCGACCGGGCCGGCGAGCGCCCACGGCACCTGATGCCGCTCGTCGTCGAAGTCGCCGCCGGTCTCGTCCGGGACGAGCACGGCCGCTATCTCATCACGCAGCGGCGCCGCGGCTCACACCTAGAGGGGCTGTGGGAGTTCCCCGGCGGCAAGCTCGAGGCCGGCGAAACTCCCGCGGCCTGCCTGCGCCGTGAGCTCGCCGAGGAGCTGTCGGCGACCTTCACGGTGGGTGCGCTCGCCGAGACGGTCCGGTGGGAGTACCCGGACCGTACGGTAGTCCTGCACTTCTTCGAGTGTCGTCTGGAGTCCGGAGAGATCGTCCCGCGCGAGCAGCAGGGCATGGAGTGGGTCGAGCCCGCCCGCCTGGCCTTGTACGATTTCCCGCCGGCCGACCGCGAGCTCATCCAGCGGCTCAGCCGTCGGGCATCGTAGGAGGTCAGGTGCGGCGATAGACGGCCGTCTGCGCCCACTCCAGCGCGCGTAGCGTCTCGACGCCGCGCTGCCGGAACTCCGGAAGCAGCGCGACGAGGATCTCACCGGCCAGGCGCGCGTCGCCGTCGGCCGTGTGGCGGCCCACCACCAGGATGCCGAGACGCGCGGCGACCGTCTCCAGCTCGGCCTGCCGTCGCCAGGACGGGTTGAGCGCGACGGCTAAGCGGCGGGTGTCCAGCGCGATGAGACCCGGCTCGGGCCGCCCGCGTAGCCGGCGCGCGCGCGCCAGCAGGGAGACATCGAAGGCAATGTCGTGTCCGACCAGCACGCGGCCGGCGCACGCGGCGTCGAAGCACGGAAGGACGTCGTCGAGGAGCGGAGCGCCGGCCACCCGGGCGTCGTCGATACCGTGGATCCTCGTCGATGCGGGTGGAATCGGCCGCCCGGGATCGACCAGCGTCACATAGCCCGGCTCCGGTCGACCCGCCACGAACGGGATGGCCGCGATCGAGACGACGTCGTCGCGGCGCGGATCGAGCCCGGTGGTCTCGAGATCGATGGCGACGAA
>Ga0075418_10002937_pt1 | contig 19469 bp, 23 predicted proteins | sample SoiMetdeltSBSDD2_FD_81776 | JGI IMG/M metagenome (GOLD analysis project Ga0075418, IMG submission 81776) | Bulk soil microbial communities from a Populus tree surrounding site in Tennessee, USA - Soil MetaG P. deltoides SBSDD2 | ecosystem: Environmental > Terrestrial > Soil > Tree plantation...
CTGCGCGAGCGGGAGGACCCGGAGGCCATTCAGTACCTAAACGCCGAGAACGAGCGTGCGGCCAAAGAGATGGCGCATACGGGTGATTTCGAGGAAAAGCTTTTTCAAGAGATCAAGGGCCGGTTCAAACAGACCGACATGTCGGTGCCATACAGGCGCGACGACTATTTCTACTACACGCGTTACGAGCAGGGCAAAGAATATCCGATCCATGCGCGCAAGCGCGGTGCGCTGGATCAGCCGGAGGAGATCATGCTCGACGCCAATGTGCTGGCTGAAGGGCATGAGTTTTTTTCCATCGGCGGCTCGGCGGTAAGCTCGGGCCAGGACATTCTTGCTTACGCCATCGACACGCAGGGGCGGCGCATCCACACGGCTTACCTGAAAAACCTAACCAGCGGCGAGATGCTGCCGGATGTGCTCCCCAACGTAACGGAGAATTTCGCCTGGGCGAACGACAACAAGACTTTATTCTACGCCAAGCAGGACGAGACCACGCTGCGCCAATATCAAATCTACCGCCACGTTGTCGGCACCGATCCGGCCGAGGATCAGCTGGTCTACCAAGAGAACGACGAGACCTTTGTTGCGTATATTTTCAAAACCAAGTCAAAGAAGTTCCTGATGATCGTCGCTTCGCATACCAACAGCCAAGAATACCGTTATCTCGAAGCCGACCGTCCGTTCGGTGAATATAAAATCTTTCTAGCGCGCGAGCACGAGCACGAATATCACATCGATCATTTCGACGATCGGTTCCTGATCCGCACCAACGATCACGCGAAAAACTTTCGTTTGATGTGGACGCCGGTGGAGAAACCAGAGAGGGAACATTGGCAGGAAATTATTCCTCACCGAAATGATGTTTATCTCGGCGATTTCGAGCTGTTTCAAGGGCATTTGGTTTTGGAAGAACGCGCCCGCGGGCTCACGCAAATTCGGGTCGTGCCGTGGTCAGGGGACGCCGGCCATTATCTCGCGTTCGACGAGCCGGCGTACCGGGCCAATCTCAACGTCAATTTGCAGTTCGCCACGACCACGATGCGCTTCGAGTACACGTCGATGAAAACGCCGCTGTCGATTTACGATTATGATATGGCGACGCGACAAAAAACACTGCTCAAACAAGAGGAAGTGCTCGGCGGCTTCGATCCGGAGCGTTACGCAACCGAGCGGCTTTTTGCTGCCGCGCCGGATGGCACGGAGATTCCGATCTCCTTGCTGTATAAAAAGGGCACGGTCAGAAACGGCGACAATCCGCTTTTGCTCTACGGCTACGGCTCCTACGGCTTCAGCATCGACGCGTCGTTCGCGTCGCCGCGCCTAAGTTTGGTCGACCGCGGTTTTGTCTACGCGATCGCGCACGTGCGCGGCGGGCAGGAGATGGGGCGGCGCTGGTACGATGACGGCAAGCTGCTCAAGAAGAAAAGCACATTTAGCGATTTTATCGCCTGTGCGGAATTTCTTATCCGGGAAAAATTCACCGTGCCCGAGAAGCTGTTTGCCATGGGACGGAGCGCCGGCGGTTTATTGATGGGCGCGATCAGCAATATGCGGCCCGATCTGTTCAAAGGGATCGTCGCCGAAGTGCCGTTCGTCGACGTGGTGACCACCATGCTCGACGCTTCGATTCCACTCACCACGGGTGAGTACGACGAGTGGGGCGATCCCAATCAAAAAGAATACTACGATTACATGCTCTCTTACTCGCCCTACGATAACATCGAGAGAAAAGCTTATCCTGCCATGCTGATCACCGGCGGACTGCACGATTCCCAGGTACAGTATTGGGAGCCGGCCAAATGGGCGGCTAAATTGCGCGAGCTCAAGACCGACAAAAATCGTTTACTGCTCAAAACCAACATGGAGGCCGGCCACGGCGGCGCTTCGGGCCGCTTCCGCCGCCATCATGAGACCGCGTTCTCGTATGTTTTTTTATTGGATCTGGCAGGAGTTAAAGAATAGGAATAGGCGACCCGGAGTTGTAAATAGCGCGGCACGGGCCGCGCTAGCGTTTTGAGTTTTTCTTTTTTTCCTTCCATGCGCTCAGCCGCTCCTTGATTTGCTTTTCCTGCCCCGACTCCGATGGGGCATAATAGCTTTTGCCGAGCAGCTCCTTTGGCAAATGTTCCTGCTCGACGAAATGGCCTTCGTAATCGTGCGCATACTTGTAATCTTTGCCGTAGCCGAGATCTTGCATCAAAGCCGTCGGCGCGTTGCGCAGGTGCAGCGGGACCGGCAGGGCGCCATGTTGGCGTACGTCTTCAGCCGCGGCGAGCATCGCCTGGTAGGACGCATTCGATTTGGGCGCGCTGGCGAGGTAGGTCACCGCTTGCGCCAGCGGAATCCGTCCCTCGGGAAGTCCGATGAAGTGAAAAGCGTCTTTGGCGGCGACGGCGACTTGCAGCGCTTGCGGATCGGCATTGCCAATATCTTCCGCCGCGAAAATCACCATGCGCCGAGCGATAAAGAGCGGATCTTCGCCGGCCTCGATCATGCGCATCAGCCAATAAACCGCTGCGTCCGGGTCGCTACCACGCATGCTTTTGATGAACGCCGAGATTACATTGTAATGCTCGTCGCCGCCCTTGTCATAACGGAGCGGAGTTTTTTGCAAGGCCTCTTGCAAATGCGCAAGCTCGATCTCCCTTTGGCCTTGTGCTTGCGCGAGTGCGGCGGCTGCTTCCAAAGCGTTGAGCGCGATCCGGCAATCGCCGTGGGACTGCTCGATTAGAAACGACCGGCCTGGCGCAGCAATCTCCAGCCCCAACGATCCAAGCCCCCGGTTTGAGTCGTGGAGCGCGCGGTCGACGATCGTCCCGATCTCCGCCGGTGAAAGCGCTTTAAGCACCAACACCCGGCAGCGCGAGAGCAGCGGCGAAATGACTTCGAAAGAAGGATTCTCCGTGGTAGCGCCGATCAAGATTAAGGTGCCGCGTTCAACGTGGGGCAGAAAATTATCCTGTTGGGCCTTGTTAAAATGGTGGATCTCGTCGACGAACAGCACCGTCGCCCGGCCGGCTCTTTGGAGCTGCTCGGCCTCCTGGATGATTTTTTTTAAATCCTTGACACCCGAAGTTACGGCAGAGAAATGCACGCAGACCGCGCCGGCCGAGTCCGCGAGGATTTGCGCAAGCGTGGTTTTGCCGCTGCCGGGCGGGCCCCAAAAGATCAACGATTGGAGCTGGCCCGTTTTAGCCGCGCTGGTCAGAATCTTCCCCGGCCCGAGCAAATGATCTTGACCGACGAATTCCTCGATCTTGGTCGGCCGCATGCGCTCCGCCAAAGGTTGCGATGACTTGCGTTGCCGGGACGGCGGTGGCGCGAACAGATCCATGATTTATGCTAGCACGGCTCGCGGGCTCCAGTGTAGGCCAAAAGTATTGTTAGCGGAGCAACAAAGTTGTGTGCTAAAATCAACTCCAATGACGAGACCCTTATGATCACTGGAAACGACAGAGAAAACCCTTCCTTTATCCACGGCGCGACGCCGCGCACGGTGTTGTTTGCGAACTCTTCGATCTCCGGCAAGCTGAGCTATAATCTGCCGGTCAAAATCGACGGCCATTTTACCGGAGAGATCAAATCGACCGAGCTTTTGGTGATCGGTGCCAATGCGCAGGTCGACGCGCATATTTCGGCCCGCCAGGTCCATTTGGAAGGCCGGCTGGTGGGATCGGTGCAGTCGATGGGTTGTTTTGAAGTGATGCCGGGCGGCTATTTCAAAGGCGAAGCCCGAGTCGCTGAGTTGCGCGTTCACCCGGGGGCGATCTTTGACGGGAACGGCAACGTTTTAGGCGGCTAAAACGCGATGCTAGTCGTCGCCGTACAGCCGTGCGGCTTTCCCCGATCTTTCACGGAGATAATAGAGTTTGGCGCGCCGCACCCGGCCGCGTGAGACGACTTCGACTTTGTCGATACGCGGCGAGTGAATCGGAAAAATGCGCTCGACGCCCACGCCGTAGGAAATCTTTCGCACCGTGAACATGGCGCGGTTGCCGCTACCCGACATCGCGATGACGATGCCTTCAAAGATCTGCGTGCGTTCTTTTTCGCCTTCGACGACTTTTACGTGGACACGAACGGTCTCTCCGGGACGGAGCGCGGGCGGTTCTTGTTTCGTTTGCTGTGCTTCCAGTTGACCGACAATATTCATGATTGACTCCCTGTTTATCACCGGCATCCCAACAGGCGATCCAAGATAATGGCCGCCGCCGAGCGCACCGAAAGGTGATTAAAATCGGCGCTCCCCTCGATCGCTTCCAGCGTGTAGTCTGCTTGTGAAAGTATGGTTTCCGTCAGGCCCCATCCGGTACCGAAGAGAATGAGAAAGGGCCGAGTCTGTCTATTTAACACGTCTTTTAAGGCGACGAAAGAGGTGCGCTTTCCCGCGGGCCGGGCCGAGGTCGCGATGAGGATCGGCTTGGCGCCGGTTTCACGCTCGATCGTGATGATCGCGTCGTCGAGAGCGTCGCAAATCCGCGCGAGGGCAAGCGCTTCTTTGCGCGTTGCGTTGTATTGACTGCCGTATCCTGTCTCCCAATGATCGATAATCTTGAGCGCGAGCTTTTGTAGGGGTTTGACCGGCGTGACGACAAAGAAGCCACGGACGCCGTAGGTACGGCCGGCGCGGCAAATATCGTGAATGTCCATGTTGGTGACCGCGGTGGTGACCACCTGACCGTTCTTGTCGTACACCGGATAATGCAGAAGCGCGAGATAGACTGCGGCCTGTGCGGGCGATGCGCCGCCGCTCTCAATATCCACGCCGGCTTTGGCAAATAAATCCGGACGACGCTCACGCGTGACGGCTAAGCTCTGACGGCGACGCCATTGTTTGATGCGCTCATGATCTCCGGAGAGTAAAACTTCCGGAACCTTCATACCGCGAAACTCTTCGGGCCGTGTGTATTGGGGATATTCCAGCAAGCCGTCGGTAAAAGATTCTTCCGCGGCCGAATTTTCGTTGCCCAATACGCCCGGCACCAGGCGGGTAACCGCATCAATCAAGACGATCGCCGCCGACTCGCCGCCGCTTAAGGTGTAATCGCCGAGGGAAATTTCTTCGTCGACAAACGCGCTGACTCGCTCGTCGACGCCTTCGTAGCGGCCGCAGATGAGCACGACATTGGGCTCTTCCGAAAGCTTCTTCGCGGTGTGCTGGTCGAAGACTCGACCGCGCGGTGTCAGCAGGATTACGCGGGCTTGCGGCGCTTGGCTGCGCGTGCTCTCGATGGCGGCGACCACCGGCGCCGGCTTCATGACCATGCCCTGGCCGCCGCCGTAGGGCGAGTCATCGGTGGTGTGGTGGCGGTCGCTGGTATAGTCGCGCAGATCGACGATATCAATTTTGATTAAACCATTGTCCTGCGCTTTTTTTAAAATGCTGTAGTTGAGAGGAGAGCTCAGCATCTGCGGGAAAATCGTAATGACTTTGAAATTAAGCATTGCCTGAGAGCGACAGCGAGATTTGCCAAAATTACAGATCCAGCAATCCAGGCGGCGGATTAATCGTAACAGCGCCGGCGCTGAAATCGACTTTTTCGATAATTTCCTTTACCGCCGGAATCAAATGTTCCTTGTTCGGCCCTTGCACCACGTAAAGCTCACCGCCGCGGGTGGACAGCGTCGATGAGATCGTGCCGATGCGTTCGCCGCTCACTGAAAAAACATCGAAGCCAACGACCTGGTAATGATAATAGTGACCCGGCGCAAGGGCTTCGAGCGCGGCTTCCGCCACGGCAAGAGTTGCGCCGACATAACGTGAGGCCTCGTCGATGCTGTTCAGATCGCGCAGTTTAATGAGCCACTGATGTTTGTGCGGGCTGCCCGCTTCGAGCTCATGGACCGATTGATTGCCGGATTTTTCGACGATTACTTCGCTGCTAGAAGACAGCGCCGTAGTAGCCGGATTAAAGGGATTGAGTTTCAGCCAACCCTTCAGGCCGTGCGTGCCAACGATTTCACCAAGGGGAACAAACGGCTCAGCCATCGGCGTACACACCGAGGCCCGCTACTTTTCCTCGACGATTTCCAGGACGACCTTGCGATTGCTGATCGTGGCAGCTGCGTTGAGCAGGGTCCGGATCGATTTTGCCGTGCGTCCTTGCTTGCCGATGATCCGTCCCAAGTCTTCCTTTGCGACCTTGATTTCAAAAACCGACGTGTCGTTGCTGGTCGTCTCTGTGATCTCGACCGCATCGGGATTGCTGACCAAGGACTTTGCGAGGTATTGGACTAAATCCTTCATGAAAAACCGCTTAGCTGGCTTTTTTCTGTTTCTTGATCAATTCAGAAACCGTCTGCGATGGCTTGGCGCCTTTTTTGATCCAAGCGTCGATTTTGTCTTGATTGAGTTGGACGCCGCCCGTTTTGATTCTTGGATCATAGGTTCCAACCTGTTCGATGTAGCGACCGTCGCGCGGAAAGCGCTGGTCGCTGACGACGATACGGTAAAACGGTTTTTTCTTCGCCCCGTGCCGGCTCATACGAATAGTTACGCTCATGCTTGTATTTCCTTCTCCTTAGTTGAAAGGGTTGGGCATGCGGCTGAAGAGCGATCGCACACCCATCTTGCTCACCCGTTGCATCATTTTTTTCATTTCCAAGAATTGTTTCATTAGACGATTGACGTCGGTGACAGTGGTGCCGCTTCCTTGAGCTATGCGCCGGCGCCGGCTGCCGTTCAAAATCGCCGGATTGCGGCGCTCTTTAATGGTCATAGAATTGACAATCGCTTCGACTCGCTTCAGCTCTTTTTCCGCCTTCTCCGGGTCGACCTGCGAAGCCAACCTCTTGCCTCCGGGAATCATTTCCAGCAAGCCGCCGACGGGTCCCATTCTCTTGATTTGCTGCAGCTGTAATTGAAACTCTTCCAGCGTGAATTGCTGTTTCTGAAAGGCCTGTTGAAGGCGCGCGGCTTCTTTTTGCTCGACGTTTTGTTGGACTTTGTCGATCAGCGAGAGCACATCGCCCATGCCGAGGATTCTCGATGCTAGCCGATCCGGGTAGAACGGTTCGAGAGCGTCGAGTTTTTCGCCGATGCCGGAAAACAGGATCGGCTTGCCGACCATCTGGCGAATCGAAAGCGCTGCGCCGCCGCGCGCGTCGCCGTCGAGCTTGGTCAGAATAATTCCCGATAAATCCAGTTTGCCGTCAAAGCCGAGCGCCTGATTGACGGCGTCCTGGCCGGTCATCGAGTCCGCGACAAACAGGATCTGATGCGGCCGGACGGCATCTTTGATCGCAGTTAGCTCGTGCATGAGCTCTTCGTCGATGTGCAGCCGCCCGGCGGTGTCGATCAACAAAATATCGCAGAATTTTTTCTTGGCTTCATCCAAGGCTTGCCGGCAAATCGCCACTGGCGAATTTTCCGGATTGGAGTCATAGACCGGCAGCTCCAGTTCTTTGCCGAGGATTTTTAGCTGCTCGATCGCCGCCGGACGATAGATATCGGCTGGGACAAGGTATGGGGAGCGTTTCTTGTCTTTCTTAAGATGGCGCGCGAGCTTCGCCAACGTTGTTGTCTTGCCCGATCCTTGCAAACCTACCAGCATGATCACGACAGGCGGTGCCGCTTTGAGATCGAGCTCATGAAAGTCGCCACCGAGCAGGCCGACCATTTCGTCGCGAACGACCTTGATGAATTGCTGCTCGGGCGTGAGGCTTTGCAGCACTTCCTGACCCATCGATTTGGCTTTGACCGAGTCGAGGAAAGTCTTGACGACTTTAATGTGGACATCGGCTTCGAGCAGGGCAAGGCGGACCTCGCGTAGCGCCTCGTCGATGTTTTTCTCGGTGATTTTGCCTTGACCGCGCAGCCGTTTGAAGGTCAGCTCGAGCTTGTCAGTTAAAGATTCAAACATGAAATACCGACGCTAAATTACGATATTTTCAAGGAAAAGTTTCAAAGCAAAGTAATATGAAATATTTCCGGAGTCAAGGTAGGCATAAACAAGAAAGCCCGCTACATGCCTCAATCAACGCATGTAGCGGGCCGTTCTGCTCAACCGGAAAGCAGATTACATCATGCCGCCCATTCCACCCATGCCGCCCATTCCACCCATGCCGCCGCCCGGAGGCATTGGAGGCATAGCAGATTTTTCCTCCGGCTTCTCCGCCACCATCGCTTCCGTCGTGAGCAGCATGCTCGCGACCGAAGCGGCGTTTTGGAGCGCCGTCCGAACGACCTTGGTGGCATCGATAATGCCGGCCTTCATGAGGTCTTCGTACTCTTCATCCGCAGCATTAAAGCCAAAAGCGCCTTTGCCCTCTTTGACCTTTTGCAGGGCAATAGAGCCTTCGACGCCAGCGTTGATGGCAATGCGCCGCAGTGGTTCTTCCGAAACGCGCTTGATAATGTTGACGCCCCATCTCTCGTCTTCGGAGACTCGCAGTTTTTCCAGCACCGCTGCCGAGCGCAGCAGGGCCACGCCGCCGCCGGGAACGATGCCTTCTTCGACCGCCGCGCGGGTCGCGTGCAGCGCATCTTCGACGCGCGCCTTCTTTTCTTTCATCTCTACTTCCGTGGCCGCACCGACGTTGATGACCGCAACACCGCCGATCAATTTGGCCAAGCGCTCTTGCAGCTTTTCGCGATCGTAGTCGGATGTCGTTTCGTCAGTTTGCGCCCGGATCTGTTTGATGCGCCCTTCGAGATCGGACTTTTTGCCGGCGCCGTCGACGATCGTGGTATTGTCTTTGTCGACGACGATTCTCTTCGCGCGGCCGAGATCCTGTAAGGTGATGTTGTCGAGCTTGATGCCCAACTCTTCCGCGATGAGCTTGCCGCCGGTGAGGATGGCGATGTCTTCGAGCATCGCTTTGCGCCGGTCGCCGAAGCCCGGTGCTTTAACGGCCACGCAACGCAGCGTGCCGCGAATCTTGTTCACGACTAGAGTGGCGAGTGCTTCGCCCTCGATATCTTCAGCGATGATAATAAAGGGTTTGCCGGATTTGGCGATTTGTTCGAGGACCGGCAAAATTTCTTTCATGTTGCTGATTTTTTTCTCATGGATCAGCAAGTAAGCATCTTCGAGCACGCATTCCATTCTCTCTGGGTCAGTGACGAAGTAGGGCGAAAGATAACCGCGGTCGAATTGCATACCTTCGACGACATCAAGCGTGGTTTCGAGCCCCTTAGCTTCCTCAACGGTAATGACGCCTTCTTTGCCAACCTTGTTCATCGCGGCGGCGATCACATCGCCGATGGTGGAATCGTTGTTCGCGGCGATGGTGCCGACCTGCGCGATTTCTTTCGGATCCTTGGTCGGCTTTGATAGTGTCTTGAGCTCGCCAACGATCGCGGTCACGGCCTTGTCGATGCCGCGCTTCAGGGTCATCGGATCGTGGCCGGCGGCTACGAGCTTTACGCCTTCGGCGAAGATTTGCCGCGCCAATACGGTCGCGGTCGTCGTGCCGTCACCGGCGACGTCGGAAGTCTTGCTCGCGACTTCCTTCACCATTTGCGCACCCATATTTTCAAACTTGTCTTCCAGCTCGACTTCTTTGGCGACGGTCACGCCGTCTTTGGTGACATTTGGCGCGCCGAAAGATTTGTCGAGCACAACGTTTCTGCCCTTGGGGCCGAGCGTGACCGTCACGGCGTCGGTTAAAATATTGACACCTTTCAATATCGCGTCACGCGCATCCCGATTAAATTTAACTATTTTAGCTGCCATCTTTTCCTCCTCAGAATTCTCTTGAAAGTGTTGCTACTCGATAACGCCCAGGATGTCGTCCTCGCGCATAATCAGGTGCTCTTCGCCGTCGACGTTGATCTCGGTGCCGGAATATTTTCCGAACAGGATCCGATCGTTCACCTTAATGTCGAGTGGAGTGATCTTGCCGTCGTCATTCACCTTTCCTTTGCCAACTGCCACGACTTTTCCTTCTTGCGGCTTTTCTTTGGCGGTGTCGGGAATGATGATCCCCCCTTTGCTCTTTTCCTCTTCCTCGATGCGTTTTACAATGACCCGGTCTTGCAAAGGCCTAATTTTCACTTCCTGCCTCCTTTCAGATTTTGGCTTTAACTTACTAATTTTTAAGGGATTGCCTCAAGCTACATCGACGCCAAAAGCGCGATAGTTTGAGGCAAAGCGAATCTAAGCATCAAATGGATTATGTCAAGGCTTTTTCACATGAAAATTCGTTTTGTCGAGCGCCTTTTCGCAGCGGATCAGCGACGCTGTTTGCGCGCCTCTTCCTCGAAATATTTCCGGTACAAGATATCCCACTCGCGACTGCCCGGCGGGACGCGGCGCGACAGAGAATCGATTTTCTGGCGCACGATGTCATCGATCTGATCCTCGCGCTGAAAAAAACCATGCAGCACTTGTTTCGTTTGCGTCAGTGCCCGGCCCTCGTTCGGAAAATCGCCGAGATTCGCTTTGCGCAAACCATCCAGCACGAGGTGAGCGAGATGCGAGATGCGGCTTTCCGACAGGCGGTTCATAAAATAAACCCTCTCTTGGCGGCGAGCTTTTGCTTCGCCAAGAGAAACATTTTGTACGGGTCCAAATCCCGCGCCCCGGTGCTGTGCGATGCGAGCATCTTGCGGGCTTCATCCTCGATCGCTTCTTCCTCGGCAAAGTTTTTTGCGATGACCTCGATGATCTTAGCCTTGAGCGCGCCGTCGTCGGCCTTGGCGGCGATCAAATCCTGGTTATGATAGTTGGCCACGAGCTGGCTGGCGATGCGTTCAATTTGCTCTGGCTTGATTTTCATGAACTGTTGAAAACCTTGTGGATAATGTTTCGAGAACCGGTGTGAAAGCTGGTAAAAATTGTGGGTCTTTTTGATTTCTATCCGGCTGACGGTGCGAAGTCAATCACACCGCGGCAACCGCGACAGATTCTCTTAAGCCTGCCAAAGGCGAAAATTTCTTGTACATATCGCGCTTTTTTGTCAATATAATAGCTTCAAACGACGGTTACTCGGCGTCGCTTCATAGAAGTTATCCACAGATAAACCGAACGGCCGGCTTGGTTGGCTTTGCAACTTCCGAAAAACAATCGCTTGACTGTGCATAAACCGCCGCGCTTGAGTCGCGGCTCGCGTATCGGCGTCGTGGCGCCGGCCGGAAGCGTAGACCGACAAGCGGTGCAGTCCGGCATCGTGGCTATCCGTGCCGCAGGGTTTGAAGTGGAATTGGCGCCGAATTTATTCGCAAGCAACGGGTATCTGGCCGGCGATGCCAGGCTGCGCGCTCAAGATCTGCTGGAGCTTTTTCGCCGCCCCGATATCGATGCGATCTTTTGCGCCCGCGGCGGCTTTGGCTCGATTCAATTGCTTCCTTATTTGACCGTGGAGGTGGAAAAGTTCCCGAAAATTTTTGTCGGCTATAGCGATATTACTATTTTGCTCAATTGGATCCGCCAATTTTGTAGAATGGTGACATTCCATGCGCCGATGGTGGCGATGGACTTAGCGCGCGGCTTGAGTCAGCAGAGCAAAACCCATCTCTGGAGTGTGTTGACTGGGGAAACGGCTGAATGGAAGCTCACTTTGGGAGAAATGATCAAACCCGGCAGGGCCGAAGGCGAAATGATGGGCGGCTGTCTGTCGTTGTTGGTCACCACGCTGGGGACGCCCTACGAGATCGATACGGTGGGGAAAATACTATTTTTGGAGGATATTGGCGAGAAACCCTACCGCATCGAGCGGATGCTCACCCAGCTCAAAATGGCCGGAAAATTGACCCATGTGGCGGGTGTTCTGTTTGGCGATTTTACCAACTGCGAAGACGAGGGACCGAGGGGCATCAGGCAGGTAATCGAGGATCTTTTCAGCGACTCGGCCTATCCGGTGGTCATGGGTATGAAAGCGGGTCATGGCCAGGAGAATCTCGCTTTGCCTTTCGGCGCGACGATGGCCCTGGATGGAGATACTGCAAGCTTGGAGATGCTTGAATCGCCAGTGGCGTAGCTCAAAAAACGGACTCCTGCCGACCCATCGGACTATTTCCGCCGGTTCTTTTTTATTGCGATCATGAAAAAGTTGGAAAAACTGGGTTCGGCGGCGCCGCAGATTTGTTTTATTCATTGGTGGTTGGACCGTTGATCATGGATTTTCACGGAGTAGCAAAATCGTTTGACGAGGCGGTGGCGGCCGGCGTTTTCCCAGGGGCGGTCGTCCTGGTCGGAAAAGACGACGACGTTGTTTATGAGCAGGCCTTCGGCAACCGTTCGCTTCTGCCGAACAAGACGCCAATGCGGTTGGATACTATTTTTGACCTGGCATCTTTGACGAAGCCGTTGGCAACCGCCGTTGCGATCATGCTCCTTATCCGCGAACGCAAATTGCGTTTGGATGATCAGCTCACTCGCATCATCCCCATGTACGGCGTGCTTGGCAAGAGTCTCACGACTTTTCGTCACCTGCTCAATCATTCGGCCGGATTGCCCGCATGGAAGGCCTTTTTCGAAGACATCATCAAAAATGAAAAGTCGGGTCGAATCAATTTCATCGCGAGCCGAGCGGCGAAGAATTACGTCTACGAGCAGATTCATCGTGAGAAGTCGGTCACCCCACCGGGGGGTCAAACCGTGTACAGCGATCTCGGTTTCATCATTCTCGCCGAAGCCGTGGAAGTTCTCACTGGCAATACCTTTGACCGCTTCTGTCAGGAACGGATCTTCAAACCTTTGGGACTTCGTTCAACCGGTTTTGTCGATCTGACCCAGCTTCGAACGCGGCGTCTGCAACCGGTCGAAGAGGTCATCGCGCCGACGGAAAGTTGTCCGTGGCGAAAAAAAATTCTCTGCGGCGAAGTGCATGACGACAACGCTTATGCCATGGGTGGGGTGGCGGGTCACGCCGGACTGTTTTCTTCGGCACACGAGGTGCATGCGTTTTTGGTTCGCATGAGCCAATGTCTGCACGGCAAGAATAGTTTTTTACCGCAGGCGGTGGTGCAAGAATTCCTCACTCGCGGTAGCTCGCCAAATGATTCGAATTTTGCGCTTGGTTGGGATACGCCGACTGCGGGTAAATCCGCCGCCGGCAGCTTTTTTTCGCCGCGTTCGGTCGGACATCTCGGTTTCACCGGCTGCTCGATATGGTGGGATCTGGAGAAAAATTGCCACGTTGTGCTGTTGACCAATCGGGTTCACCCGTCGCGAAAAAACGATAAGATCAAAGATTTCCGGCCGCATATCCATGATCAGATTATGAAAGTACTCTTCCCATGAGCGATCTCCCGCGCGCGGGCAGCCACATTCATTTGATCGCGGTGTGCGGCGTCGGCATGGCATCGCTTGCGGGTCTCTTGCAAGCGCGCGGCTATCGGGTCACGGGCTCCGATCAAAACATCTATCCACCGATGAGCACCTATCTGGCGGAAATCGGCATCGAAGTACTTTCCGGTTACCGACCGGAGCACGTATCGAACCGTCCGGACTTGGTCGTCGTCGGCAACGCAATTTCGCGCAACAATCCTGAAGCGCAAGCCGCGCTCGGTCAAAATATTCCCTATATTTCTTTTCCGCAGGCATTGGGCAGGTTTCTGATCGGCGCGCGAACTTCGCTGGTGGTCGCCGGCACGCATGGAAAAACCACGACGACAGCGCTGGCGGCCTGGGTATTGACTTGCGCCGGGCTGGACCCGGGCTTTTTCATCGGCGGCGTGCCGCTCAATTTCGGCAGCGGATGGAAAGTTGGCACAGGTGATCACATCGTCATCGAAGGGGATGAGTACGACACGGCGTTTTTTGACAAGGGTCCGAAGTTTCTTCACTACCGGCCGCGCCATGTGATCCTTACCGGCGTCGAGTTCGATCACGCCGACATCTACCGCGACCTCGATCATGTGAAGACGGCCTTTGGCCGCTTGGTCGATATCATCCCCGCCGACGGTTCGCTGGTTGTCTGCGCCGACTATCCGGCGGCGCTGGAAATTTCCAGCGGCGCTCGTTGCGGAAGCGTGACTTACGGCGACCGCGGCGACTGGACAGCGGGCGATATCCGATTCGATCAAGGGCGGACCTTTTTCGAGCCTTGCTATCGAGGCAAGTCCGAGGGCCGCGTCGAAGTCAGCCTGATCGGCCGGCACAATCTCAAGAATGCTCTGTCGGTTTATGCGATGGGTCGAACGATCGGCTTTGAGAGGGAGCAATTGCTCGATGGGTTTCGCACTTTTCGTGGCGTCAAGCGGCGTCAAGAGATCCGCGGCGAGCAGCGCGGCGTGTTGATCATCGACGACTTTGCCCATCATCCGACCGCCGTGCGCGAGACGATCGAAGGAATCAAGGCAGCCTATCAAGGACGACGGCTCTGGGCCATCTTCGAGCCGCGCAGCAACACCAGCAAACGAAATATATTCGAGAAAGAGTTTGCCGGCGCGCTGGCGCTGGCCGATCAGGTCATCATCGCAGACGTCTATCAGCCGGAAAAGGTTCCCGAGAATGAGCGGATTTCGGTCGAAAACGTCGCGCGGGTGATCAATCAGCCTTCCGCTGAGCCGCGCGCTCGGATCATTGCCGGCGCGACCGAAATCGCCTCTCACGTGGCGCGCGCGGCCCGTTCGGGTGATATCGTTTTAGTGATGTCCAATGGCGGCTTTGACGGCGTGCAGGAGAAAATCTTGCAAGCTCTAGCGAGATAAATAAATCCGCGCGCATTCCTGGCTGCAAAAATATTCGCCCGATATTGCCAACGCTGCTGATTTGGGCACATAGCTATGGCACTGCGGGTCGAATACCATCTCTTCCCCCTCAGTGGTGGATTTTTGCCGGGTCGACAACTTGCTTTTGCCGCCTTTGAGAAAAGACTTCAGCGCCGAAATGGCGATATAGCAAATAAGTAAAATCAGAATGAGACGGAGCAGCAACATTGGCGCTCTCAGGCCAGGGAGACGGGAGGTTAGGCGTGATACAGATGAATCTTTTTGTCGTCCTTCACGTTGATTAAAAGCTCGGAAATGGTCACGCCGAGCTCCGGGTGAATGACTTGTGGGGCGATTTCGCTCAAGGGGATGAGGACAAATTTTCGGTGCGGCATTTCCGGATGAGGGATCTTGAGATTTTTCTTTTTTAACACCGCCGAATCATAAAGGAGAATGTCCAAATCAATGATCCGGGATCCCCAGCGCTTCTTGACTTTTTTGCGGCCCATCACGCGTTCGATATTTTTAAACTTCTGGAGCAACACGTCGGGCTTGAATTTCGTTTCGATCTCGATCGCGGCGTTGACGTACCAATCTTTGGCGTCACCCAACGGTTCGCTCTCGTAAAGCGAAGATTCTTTGAGAATCTTCGTGTCGGGCAGCTTGGCGAGACGGGTCACCGCTTCCAAGAAGTTTTCCTTTTTGTTGCCCACGTTGGAACCAATACCGACGTAGACTTGGTGCGCAATCGCGTTCGCCATGCTGCCGTTTGAGGGAAAGAGTTTTAGAGTTTGACCCGTCTAATCCTTTCCGCAACCTCCCGCAGTCGTTCCTTATCCACGCACACGGTAAAACGGACGAAACCCTCGCCGGCATCGCCAAATCCATTGCCGGGTGTGGTCACAACTCCGGCCTCATCGAGCAGCTTGGCCGTGAAGTCAGCAGAGGAAAGTCCTTTAGGACAGGAGACCCACACGTAAAACGTGGCGCGCGGCTTCTCACACTCGAGTCCCGCGGCACGTAACCCGTCGACCAAAATATCGCGTCGTTCTTGATAGATTTTGCGCGACGGCTCGACGATTTGATCGCCCAGGCGGAGCGCTTCGATGCCGGCTTCCTGGACCGCTTGAAAAATACCGGAGTCCAAATTGGATTTGGCCTGCGCTAGGCCGCCGACCAACTCGGGGTTGCCGACGGCCATGCCGATGCGCCAGCCGGTCATGTTGAATGTTTTTGACAAAGAATGAAACTCGATCCCGACTTCGCGACTGCCTTCGACTTCGAGAAAGCTCATTGGCCGGTAGCCGTCGTAACCCATTTCGGTATAAGCCGCGTCATGACAAACGATGACGTTATACTGGTTGGCAAATTCGACTACCCGTTCGAAAATGCTTTTGTCCGCCACTGCGGCAGTGGGATTGTTCGGATAGTTGATCCAGAGGAGCTTTGCCTGCTTGGCAATGTCCGCCGGGATTGCGTCCAAATCCGGCCAAAAATTATTTTCCTTTTTCAAAGGCACGAAATAATTTTTGCCACCGTTGAAAGCGGTGCCGATGTGGTAGACGGGATAACACGGACTCGATACTAGGACAACGTCGCCCGGGTCGACGAAGGCCACGGCCATGTTGCCGATGCCTTCTTTCGAGCCGATCAATGATACGACTTCTTGCCCAGGGTCCAAGCTGACGTTGAAGCGGTTCTGATACCATTTGGCGACGGATTCTCGGAATTCCGTCATGCCGGAGCTGTTCGGATAGCGATGGTTGACGGGTTTACTGGCGCCTTCCAACAGCTTTTCGACGATAGCCGATGGGGTGGGAATATCGGGGTCACCGATCCCCAAGTCGATCAGGTCAACGCCGCGCGCTAGAGCGGCGCGCTTGCGGCGGTCTATTTCGGCGAACAAATAGGGCGGCAACTCATTGATTCGTTTTGATTTTTTAATGCTGAGGGACAACTCGGTAATACCTCCGTGACAAAATCGCAACGGTTGTACCTGTTTTTTTGATTTTTGACAACCGGCGGTGAAAACCGCATGCTGAAATTCTCCGAAGGAACGCGGCAAATGGACATTGTTATAGACGGTTACAACTTGATCGGGAGCGAAAGCGGCTTGAGTGGAGCTCTCGAACCCAAGCGCAATTGGCTGATAAAGCAGTTGGTCCAATACCAAGAGATTAAAAAATTCAATTTGACGGTGGTGTTCGACGGCTGGCGCTCCGGGCAGGCGCATGAAGTAGCCGAGCGCGTTGGTGGGATTGCAGTGGTTTATTCTCGGCTTGGAGAAAAGGCCGATGCCGTCATCGTGCGCATCGCCCGCAGTCGATCCAGTGGCGCCGTGATTGTAACATCCGACCGCGAGATTCGCAGTGCGGTTGAAAAATTGGGTGCGGCCGCGGTCTCGGCGGCTGAATTTAACCAGATTCTTCGCTCCCTGGATGGAGCGTACCGCGGCAACGACGATGATAATGAGCCAGACTTTCGCACCGCAAAAAAGGGCAATGCAAACCGGCTCTCGAAATCCGAGCGCCGGCATAACGACAAGTTGAAAAAATTAAAACTTTGACCGGAAGATGTTTCTTCGAGCGAGTCTGCGTAGGTTAGCGGCGAAAAAGCGCTGGAACCAATTATTTGTTTTGTGTCTTTTCGATTCTACTCAACAGACCATTGTTAAAAATAAGCACTGAGCCGTCAGGGTAGAACCAATGTTCTTCGGAAACCTTGATCGCACCACGCACCTTCATGACCCGTCGAGGCGGCCCCAACACTCGCTTTACTTCCGCGGCATCTAGTCCTGGCGTTGCTTGCTTTTTGATCGCCGCTTCCTTCACCGGCAGAGACCAAGGTTGCGCGTTAATCCAATCGATTCTCTTCTTCTCCTCGATCGATTGCTCTTCGGCGTGTTTTTTGTCGTCGCCCAACGGGTCGGCGCTTAAGATGGTAGCGTTAAACTCCTCGAAAAACATTTCCGGTCGAATGTAGCCGACTTTGCCCGACTCGAACTTGACCTTATAGTACGGGTCCTTGGCCGCGCGTCCGGCAAGCTCAGTGATTTCAAACGATTCGTTTTGCGCGGGTTTGAACGTAGCCGCGCTGGGTGCCGGCGCGCTTAGAAAAGCCGGTGTTTTTTCATTGCGCGGGTTCAGCCAAAATATTTTGCCGACGCGAGCTTCCAGCGCATCGAGTTGTTTCTCCGTGTAATGGTCGGAAGAAAAAACCTTTGAGTGCATGAACAAGAGAGCGAGTCCTAGGATGACGCCGCAAGCGATGGCTTCCTTCCTGATCAGGAGAATTTTCGTGCGGTTCATGTGTCGTGGGGGCACCCTGTTTGACGCCGGTGTTTCGATGACGCTCTTTATGAGCGTTAACTTAACACGTATGAGGCGTGACGCAATATTGTTTAGACGCGCGTGGGCGAAGCGTGTTAATTTTATCGATGCGCGTGAAGGTGGAAGAATCATCGCCGCCAAATAAAAGGGGTCGTTGAGACCCCCTTAGTGGTTTGGTTGCGGGGCCGGGATTTGAACCCGGGACCTCAAGGTTATGAGCCTTAAGCGCTGTACAAATTTTATGTTACTACGTAGTGACTTAGAAATCCGGGGGCGGATTGCGGGGGCGGTTCGGGGTTAGAATACCACCGGCGGACAGTAAACTAGCCCCCCCGCTGTTGAGTTGAGGAGGAGATGCGAATGGATGAAGTCGTTATCGGAGACAAGCCCGCCGCCGCTACGCCCGGCCCGCCTAAGAAGCGCAGTCACCACGCAAAGCTCCAGCATTGGGGCAACGCGAACGCTCGCAAGCGCGGACTAGAAACGCTGCGCACGGCGATGAAGGCGTTAGGCCGACGCGCCATTGACGGCCGGACCCGCGTCGGCAAGGCGCTAAACCTGTGGCGCAAAGAGCTGGTTGATGACATGGGCGGCGACGAGAATGTTTCCGTTCAGCAGAAGACGATCATTGACCTGATCGTAAAACAAAAGCTGATACTGGATTCTATCGACGCTTGGTTGTTGGAGCGGCCGCTGATTGACCGCGCTAACAAGTCGCTCGTGCCCATAGTGAGGGAGCGCCAAACCTTAGCCGACGCCTTAGCGCGCTACCTCGGCCAGCTAGGGCTAGAGCGGCGCAGCAAGATCAAGACGTTGAAACAGCTGCTTGAGGACGAGGCCGACAACGTGCCCCGCTACTGACCCCGGGCTCGGTCTAGGGGCCTTAGCCCTTGTTCGGGGAGCTGGTCGGGGCTCTCGGCCTAGGCTAACCCCCAGGCTCGCCGGGTAACCCCCGAGAATCAACAAGGAGCTGGGGAGAATGTGTAATTCGGTGTGTTCCTGAAGGGGCGGCCCTACCCCGTTACAGCGGTTCACTGTGAATAGCGCCCGGGGGGATCATCCCTCATTGGTAAATCGTGTCGGGTGCTGCGATGTCTTTCTTGACGAGTTGTGTGCGTGGTCGCTCGGATTGGGTATCGATCAGCTTATCAGACAGGATTATCCCGATGAAAAGTGCGAGCACGGTCACAACCGTGCCCGCTAAAAAACCACCAATAAGAGCGATCGCCACGAGGCTCACAACCCCCCTCTAGAAGCAATCAGAAGGCCCATCGCCGGGACTACGAAACTCCGTGATTTGTTGGAAGGTCGACTCGGCATCTATGTAAACGTGTCGCAAATTTGTGCAAACGCGTGTCGCATATTTGTCAGGGAATGAACGGTTTTGACAAAAAACAAGGCGGGGCCTTTGGGCTTAGCCCCCTGAGCCGTGGCCGGGTGCTGGGGAGAAACTACAAAGCGGGGTGTTCTCGCGGCTGGAGCGTTCCGCAGGTAGCGGGAGTCACCCCCCGCCTTCGGCGTTAACTCAGAAAACGAAA
>Ga0075418_10002938_pt1 | contig 19466 bp, 13 predicted proteins | sample SoiMetdeltSBSDD2_FD_81776 | JGI IMG/M metagenome (GOLD analysis project Ga0075418, IMG submission 81776) | Bulk soil microbial communities from a Populus tree surrounding site in Tennessee, USA - Soil MetaG P. deltoides SBSDD2 | ecosystem: Environmental > Terrestrial > Soil > Tree plantation...
GCACCCGCACACCATGCATTTCCATGGCATCCATACCGCCGAGATGGACGGCGTGCCGATGCTCGGCCGTGGGATCATCTCCCCCGGCGAGGAGTTCACATACACCTTTGACGCCGAACCCTTCGGACTGCATCTCTACCACTGCCACGTGGGGCCCTTGGCTGAGCACATCGCCCGTGGCATGTACGGCACGTTCATCGTCGACCCGAAGGCTGGGCGCCCGCCGGCTGACGAGTTGGTGCTGGTGCAACACGGCTACAACACCACCTTCGATGGGCAGGGCAATCAGCTGTACGCAGTCAACGGCATCCCATTCGTCTATATGAACGACCCGATTCGGGTCGCTCGCGGCAAGCTGGTACGCATCTATCTGGTCAACATCCTCGAATACGACCCGATCAACAGCTTCCACCTGCACGGCAACTTCTTTGACTACTACCCGACCGGCACCCGCCTCGAGCCGACGGAATTCACCGACACCGTCATCCAGGGCCAGGGGCAGCGGGGCATCTGCGAGCTGCGTTTCCCCAACCGGGGACAGTTCATGTTCCACGCCCACAAGACGGAGTTCGCCGATCTCGGATGGATGGGGTTTTTCGATGTCGTCGAGGACGGGGCGCCGTGACCGCCGTCGACCGGCCATCCATCACCAGCCGCGTCCCGGTGTGGTCGCTGGTGCTGACGGTGCTCGCTGTCATCGCGGTGGTATTCGCGGCCTTCGTCGCCTTCGGTGGCGCCTTGCTCCCGGATCGCTCTGGACCGCCGATCGAGGAGCTATCGATCGAGCGAACGACGCTGGCTCCGGGCTCCATCGAGATCACCGTCCGCAACACTGGACCTGACCCCGTACAAATTGCGCAGGTTTTCGTCAACGACACCTACGTCGACTTCACTGGGGGCGCGAAGCCGATCGCCCGACTCGGATCCGATACCCTGCAGCTTCGTTTCCCGTGGATCTCCGGGCAGCCCTACACCGTCTCAATGCTCACCTCGACGGGACTGGTCATCGAACACACCATCCCGGCCGCCGTGGCTACCCCGGAGTCGGGTGCCGGTCTGGTCGGGTTGATGACCCTACTCGGAACCTATGTCGGCGTCATCCCGGTCGCGCTGGGCATGCTGGTTCTGCCTGTCCTCCGCCGTGCCAGCAGAGGCGTGGTCAGGATGTTGCTGGCCCTGACAGTCGGCCTGCTCGGGTTCCTCGCCGTTGACGCCGCGTTCGAAGGAGTCGCCCTCGCCGAGCGCTCCGGCGTCGCATTCGGCGGGCCGTTGCTCGTATTGCTCGGAGCCGCTTTCGCGTTCCTCATCATGACCGCGATCGATCGCTTGCTCGATCGCCGGAAGCGACGTCAACAAGCAGGCACCAACGGGCGGCGATTGGCCCTGATGATCGCCATCGGTATCGGCCTGCACAACCTCGGTGAAGGACTGGCCATCGGGTCTGCCTACGCCGTGGGCGCCCTGGCTGTCGGTGCGGCGCTCGTCGTCGGCTTCGCCCTGCACAACACGACGGAAGGGTTGGCCATTGTCGCCCCTCTCACCGACCAACGCCCGCCAACAAGGTCCCTGATCGGCTTCGGCGCCGTCGCCGGAGCGCCCGCGATCCTCGGCGCGGTCATCGGCGCGGCTGTCGACAACGCCGCGCTGGCCGCCTTGCTGCTCGGCGTTGGCGTTGGCGCGATCATCCAGGTCATCACCCAGATCTCGCCGGCGCTTCGCGATCACTCCGGCCGTCTGCTCGATCCCACCGTCATAGGTGGGCTGGCCACAGGCGTGGCGGTCATGTACCTCACCGGCCTGCTCGTCACCGCCTGAGTAGGCGACGTCGCCGCGCTGCGAGCTGAAGCTCGTGGCCCGGGAGGTGGCGCGTAGCGTTGTTTGTGGGGAAGGACGTCTCGATGCTGATCATCCGGTTGCTCGGTGCGCAGGCTGTGCTCGACGGAGCGACGGGCCGTATCCGCACCGGATCGTCGCGAACACTTGCTCTGCTCGGCCTGTTGATTGCCCGCACCGGGCGGCCGCAGGATCGGGCGACGATTGCGGGGCAATTCTGGCCCGACTCGGGGGATGGGCAAGCGCTCACCAATCTGCGCCGCGAACTGCACGACCTGCGGCGCATCCTGGGCGAGGACGAGTCTTTGGAGATCACTCCAGGTCAGCTCTGTTGGCACGACCGAGGGCGCCACGATATCGATCTGAGCACGTTTCTCCGCGAGTCTGCTGCCACTGAGGGAGCTCCTGACGAGGTGGCCGTGACTCACGGCTCCGTTGCACTCGAGCACTACGGCGGCCCCCTGCTCCCAGGGCTTGACGACGAGTGGCTGGATGCACTACGCAGCGAGCTGGAGCAGCGATGTTCAGCGTTGTGTCAGCGGCTGTATCTGGCAGCGCGCGCGACCGGCCGGGGCGATGTCGCGATGGTCGCGCTCGGCAAGTTGTTGACGGTTGACACCTTCAACGAGTCAGCTCATCGGGCGTTGATACAGCTGCACGCCGATTCTGGAGACCGCGCGGGTGCAATCAGCGTCTACCATCGGCTCGCCACCCTGCTGGAGCGCGAGTTGGGTGTTGCTCCGGCGAGCGCGACCACGGCCCTCGTGACGAAGTTGCTCGGCGACACCAGTCGGCTGGGCACGCTAGGCGCACGCGACGCGCTGGACATCGCGGAGCCGGATCTGGTCGGCCGTACTGCAGAGCTCTCGACTTTGCTCGCCTGCTGGCATGACGCTTCAGCGGGGCATGCGCGCGTGTTGGCTGTGTACGGTGGCGCAGGAGTCGGCAAATCGCGCCTCGTGTCAGAGCTCGTCCGGCGAGCCCGCGGCGAGGGAACCGTGGTGGGTCGCAGCATCTGCTTCGACACCAGCGGCAGGCTGTCATTGGCGCCCGTGGCCGATTGGCTGCGTCATACGGAGTTGATCGCCGCCCGTGGCCGGCTGAGCCAGGAGTGGACCGCGGAGGTCGACCGGCTGGTTCCGGCCGAGACCCAGTCAGCGGCGCAGCCACAACGAAGTCCCGGGGCGCCGACCGAGGACGTCTGGCAACGCCACCGGTTCTTCGAGGCAGTCGCGCGCGCCCTGCTGGCGCCGGCACGACCCTTGCTTCTCGTGCTCGACAACTTGCAGTGGTCCGATCCGGACACGTTGAGCTTCGCTCGGTTCCTCCTCAACTTTGCTCCCCAGGCTCGACTGCTGGTTGCGACCACGGTGCGATCCGGAGCCCCGGACCTAGACCCGACCATCGAGGTCTGGCTTGGCCAGATGCGCGACGAGAGGCTACTCACCGAGATCAGCCTCGGGCCACTCGACATTGCCGAGACGACCTCGCTCGCGACGGCACTCACCGGTCGGACGCTCGACGCAGCCGAGGCCGAACTGCTGTACGACGCAACCGGCGGCTTCCCGTTGTATGTCGTCGAAGCGGCCCGCTCCGCTGTTCAGGACCACCCCAGCGCGTCGTCGGGCCAACTGCTCGGCTGGATGGGGATTCTCCCGAAACGGATCCAGCAACTCAGTCCCGCGGGTCGCGAGGTGGCCGGTCTCGCAGCGGCTCTGGGCCGCGACTTCAGCATTCCGCTGCTGGCCGAGGCCAGCGACCTCGACGTCGAGACTGTCGTTGTCGCTGTCGACGAGCTGTGGCGGCGTCGGATCATTCGGCAGATCGGGGATCGCTACAACTTCTCGCACGATCTGCTGCGCAGCACGGCCTACGACGCTGTCAGCCCGGCAAGGCGTTGGCTGTTGCACCGCCGGCTGGCCCAGGCACTCGAACTGCTCTGGGCCGGGCAAACCGACACCGTCGCGGCGCAGATCGCCGAGCAGTATCGGTTGGCGGGAAACCCCGAGCGTGCATTGCGGTACTTCGAGCGCGCGGCAGAAGTGGCAGCCGCGATGTTCGCCCACGGCGACGCGCTCACCTTCTTGAGCGCGGCGCGCCAGCTTCTGGCCTCCATGCCTCACGGCCGTGATCGAGACCAGCGGGAACTCACCTTGCTCGAGATGTCGATACCACCGCTCAACGCGCTGCACGGCTACTCCTCGCCGCTCGTCCGGGAGACGTGCGAGCGGTCGGTCAACCTCGCTGACGAGCTCGACCTGACCGCACGGATGGTCACAGCCATGGTGGGGTTGTGGTCCTCACGCTTCGTCGAGGGTCGCTTGCAGGACTCCTTTGAGCTGGCGCAAGAGGCCGTGAACCTGGTCGGGCCGGGCGACGAGAGGTTCGGCCAGGCGCACTTCTCGCTCGCCGGCTCCGCGCTGCACCTGGGCCAACCTCTGGTCGCGATGGAGCACTTCGCCATTGCGCTGGATGCCATGGGCGATGAGTCGCTGAGCGTTGGCACTCGGGCTCGGGTGCACACGGGAGCCTGGTGGGCGCACGCGTGCTGGACAATGGGCGACTTTGGGCGAGCCGCCGACCTGGCGGCCGAAGCGACGGCGTACGCGAAGGCCAGTGGGCACCGCTACAGCCTCGTGGTCGGCCGGGCATTCGAGGCCATCACGCATCAACTCCTCGACGAGCGGTCGGAGTGCGCCGAAGCCGCAAGCCATGTCCGGGCCATGTGCAAGCGATACCAGTTCACCTACTACGACAAGTGGGGCCAGGTCCTCGAGGGCTGGGCCCGTGGTGGTCGAGTGGGCGTGCAACTCATCGAGGCGGGCCTGTCGGGTCTTCGTGCTGAGAATGCCTACGTTCGGATGCCGTATTGGCTGAGCCTGTTGGCCCAGACCACCAGCGACAAGGGGTACGCGCGACAGACGCTGCGGACCGCTCTGGGCGTCGCCCGCGCATCAAGCGAATCCTGGTGGATTCCAGAACTGCTCCGGCTGGGGGCGGCACACCTGAATGGCACCGATCGCCGCGACTCACTTGCGCGGGCCGTGGAGGTCGCGCGGGCCCAGCAGAGTCCTGCCATGGTGGCGCGGTGCGAGGCCGATCTGGGCCAGCGTTCGCTCGATCCCGCTGCGCCATCCTGAAGCCGAACGCTCGGCGAACGCCCGATTCCTACAGTCATAGGTGCCATCGGCTTGCGACTCAGGAGGAGCATCATGACGACCGACACGGGGATGACTACTGCATTCAACGAGCTGGTCCAAAGCCTGCGCGGCCAGTTGATTCTGCCCGACCACCCCGAGCACGACACGGCGCGGCGGGTCTACAACGGGATGATCGACCGCCATCCTGCCGCCATCGCCCGCTGTCGCGACGCGACCGACGTGCGGGCCTGCGTTGAGTTCGCCAGGGACCGCTCGATCGAGCTCGCCATCCGTGGCGGTGCCCACAATGCTGGCGGCCTCGGTGTATGGGACGACGCCCTGGTGATCGACTTCAGCAACATGCGGAGTGTTGCTCTCACCCCTGGCGATGGCACGGTGCGGGTGGATCCGGGCTGCACGTGGGCGGATGTGGACCACGCCACGGTACCGTTCGGCCTCGCCGTCCCGGCTGGCTTCGTCGGTTCGACAGGGGTGAGCGGGCTGACCCTTGGTGGAGGCGTCTCGGGTTACCTGGATCGCCGGTACGGCCTGACCGTCGACAATCTGGTATCTGCCGACGTCGTCCTGGCCGACGGCAGCTTCGTGACTGCCAGCGAGTCCTCCCACCCGGACCTGTTCTGGGCACTGCGCGGTGGCGGTGGCAACTTCGGCGTCGTCACGTCATTCACCTTCCGGTCCCGCCCGATCGGAGAGAACGGCATCATTTACGGCGGCCCGGTGCTCTACGACATCGACGACACAGCCGAGGTGATGCGGTGGTACCGCGAGTTCCAGCCGGCTCAGCCAGAAGATCTCAGCGGCTGGATAGGTCTGGGCACCATCCCGCCAGCGCCGCCGTTCCCGGAGTCACTGTGGGGCCGCAAGACCTGCCTCATCGTGTGGTGTTACTCAGGACCGCATGACCGGGCCGACGAGGCGCTCGAGCCAGTCCGCAGCTTTGGTTCGCCGCTGGTCGTCGGCATCCAGGCGATGCCGTACAGCGCCCTGACCACCGCGTTCGACGCACTCTATCCCGCTGGTCTGCAGTGGTACTGGCGAGCCGATTTCTTCAACGAAATCACCGACGAGGCCATTGAAATCCACCGCGCATTCGGCGAGCGGCTACCGACCGGACATTCCACCATGCACCTCTACCCCATCGATGGAGCGGCGGCGCGGGTACCGTCCGATGCCACGGCATTCGTATATCGTGACGGCGGCTGGGCCGGAGTCATTGTTGGCGTCGACCCGGATCCGGCGAACCGCGCAGCAATTACGTCGTGGACGAAGGACTACTGGCAGGCGCTGCACCCCACATCGGCCGGTGGTGCGTACGTGAACTTCATGATGGAGGACGAGGGCCAAGATCGGGTCAAAGCCTCTTACCGGGACAACTACGCCCGGCTCGCCCAAGTCAAGCGCCGGTACGACCCGCACAACCTCTTCCACGTCAACCAGAACATCAGATCAGGTGACTGAGCCGATCCGCCCACCGGTCCTGGAGCTGATCTCGGCGGGTTGTCTCTACAAATCGCGTGAGACGGTTCAATGCGCTCTCGGCGGGATTTCGTGCTCTTCGCTAGGTGTGGTCGACGGCCGCCCGCTCGACCGGTAGGGCATCGACGAACCGCTCGATGAATGCCTCGAAGCCAGCGACGTCTGCCGCGTCGGGCTCGACCGTATTGAGGGCAGCGTCGGCGAAGACCCGGGTGTTCAAGTAGTCGGTCAAACCTTCTCCTGGGCTGCGATCGGTGACGAATGCTGCCAGAACAGCAATGCCCCAGGCCCCACCTTCGGAGGCGACCTCACCCACTGAGACAGGGGTGTCGATGGCGGCTGCCAGGAAGCCCTGTGCCACGCCCTCGGTCTTGAACAGACCGCCATGTGCGAACATCCGGTCCAGCCGCACGCCCTCCTCCTTCTGCAGCACGTCCATACCGATCCGCAGGGTAGCCAGGGACGCGAACAGATGGGTGCGCATGAAGGTAGCCAAGTTGAAGACGCCGTCCGGGGACCGCAGGAACAGCGGCCGGCCTTCCTCGAGTCCGGTGATCGGCTCACCGGAGAGGTAGTTGTAGGACATCAGCCCGCCGCAGTCGAGGGCGCCGTCTAGCGCTGAGGTGAACAACGTCTCGAAGATCGCGGAGTTGTCCACGGCAACGCCGAGTGCGTGGGCGAACTCCGCGAACAGACCGACCCAAGAGTTCAGCTCACTAGCACCGTTGTTGCAGTGCACCATCGCCACCAGATCCCCGGCCGGTGTCGTGACCAGGTCCAGCTCGCGGTGGACTCGGCTGAGCTCGTGCTCGAGCACGATCATCGCGAAGATGCTGGTGCCGGCGCTGACGTTCCCGGTGCGCGGCGCGACCGAGTTCGTGGCCACCATTCCCGTCCCGGCATCGCCCTCGGGTGGGCACATCACAACGCCGGGACGAAGCCGCCCGGCCGGATCGAGCAGTTTCGCGCCGGTTTCGGTGAGCTCGCCGGCCGGCTCCCCTGCGAGCATGATCGTCGGTAACAGGTCGGCCAGCCGGAGGTGCACACCAGCCTCGGCGGCGAGGTGATCGAACTGCGCCAGCATCGCTGTGTTGTAGCCCCCTGAGGTGATCTCGATCGGGAACATGCCGCTGGCGTCGCCGATGCCGAGTACCTTTTCGCCGGTCAGCTGCCAGTGGACGTAACCAGCCAATGTGGTCAACTGCCCGATACGGCCGACGTGGTCCTCACCGTTCAAGATCGCCTGATAAAGATGCGCGACGCTCCACCGATGCGGGATGTTGTGCCCGAACGCGGCGCTCAATTGCTCAGCGGCGGCGCCGGTGTTGGTGTTGCGCCAGGTGCGGAAGGGTGTCAACAGTTCGCCGTGAGAATCGAGGGCCAGGTAGCCGTGCATCATCGCCGAGACGCCAAGAGCGCCCAATGAAGTCAGCTCGACGCCGTAGCGTTGCTCCACATCAGCGGCTAGTGCGGCGTAGCACTCTTGCAGCCCAGTCCACACCGCATCCAGGGAGTAGGTCCAAATCCGATCGACGAACTGGTTCTCCCAGTCGTGGCTGCCGCCCGCGAGCGGAGCGTAGTCCGGTCCAGTCAGCACGGCCTTGATCCTCGTCGATCCCAGCTCGATCCCCAGGGCCGTACGTCCCTCGGCGATGGCGTGCCGCGCGTCGGTCACCATGTGTCAGAACCCCTGGGCAAGGCGGTAGTACGCCTGGTTCCAGCGAATCCTGTCGGCGAAATCGCGCCGGTTGGTCGAACCGTCGATGATCAACAACTCGACGCCGAGAAGATCGGCAAAGTCGACCAGCTGCTCGGTGTCCACCGCGGTCGACAGCACCGTGTGGTGCGGGCCCCCGGCGGAGATCCACGACTCGGCCGAGGTCGCCAGGTCCGGCTTCGGCTCCCACACTGCCCGGGCGACCGGAAGCTTTGGCAGCGGCTCGTCCGGTGGCACGACGTCGACCTCGTTGAGCACCAGCCGGAACCGATCACCGAGGTCGCAGATGCCGAGGATGGTGGCTGGACCGGGTGCCGCGTCGAATACCAGTCGAACGGGGTCCTCCCGGTTGCCGATGCCGAGCGGGTGGATCTCGATCCGCGCCCTGTCGGCGGCGACGGTCGGGCAGACCTCGAGCATGTGTGCACCGAGGATCTTCGGGGTGCCCGGGCCCAGGTGGTAGGTGTAATCCTCCATGAACGACGTGCCGCCGGGTGCGCCAGCGCCGATCGCCTTGATGGTGTGCAGCATGACGGAGGTCTTCCAGTCACCCTCGCCGCCGAACCCGTAGCCCTCGGCCATCAGCCGCTGCACGGCGAGACCCGGCAGCTGTCGCAACCCGCCGAGGTCCTCGAAGTTGGTGGTGAACGCGCCGAACCCGCCCCCGGTGAGGAATGAGCGCAGACCGCCTTCGATCTTGGCCCCGTAGCGTAGCGACTCGTGCCGATCGCCACCGGCCCGGAGCTCGGGGGTGATCTCGTACGCGTCCGCGTACTGCTCCAGCAGGTCGGCGACCTCGGCGTCGGTGACCGCGTCCACTCGCTCGACCAGGTCGTTGACGCCGTACGTGTTCACGGACACGCCGAACCGCAGCTCGGCCTCGACCTTGTCACCCTCGGTGACGGCGACGCTGCGCATGTTGTCTCCGAACCGGGCGAGCTTGAGGCTGCGGATGGCGGCGACGCCGCGCGCTGCCCGCTGCCAGCTGGCGATCCGAGCCTGCGTGGTCGGATCGGTCACGTGCCCTGCGACCGTGGTCCGGGCCACGCCGAGTCGGGTCTGGATGTAGCCGAACTCGCGGTCGCCGTGTGCGGCCTGGTTCAGGTTCATGAAGTCCATGTCGATCACCGCCCACGGCAGCGAGACATTTGCCTGCGTGTGCAGGTGCAGGAACGGCGTCTTCAACGCGTCGAGGCCGGTGATCCACATCTTGGCCGGCGAGAACGTGTGCATCCAGGCGATCAGACCGATGCATTCGGGGTCGGCGTTCGCGGCCATGATGATCTTGTGGATCGCGCTGGACTCGGTGAGCACCGGCTGCCACTGCACTGGCACCGGGAGGGTGCCGGCGTCGTTGAGTTGATCGACGATCGCCCGGGACTGCTGCTCGACCTGGGCGAGCGTCTCGGGGCCATAGAGGCCCTGGCTTCCGGTGAGGAACCAGCAGGTGGGTTTTGATGCCATGATCATTTGCTCCCGGTCTGGCCATAGAAATTCTGATAGCGCGCGTACAGCGAGTCGATGTCGGACTGCGCAATGGCGAGGGGTTCGCCGAGCTGACGGGCGATGTGGATGGTGCGGGCGACCTCTTCGCACATCACGGCCGCCTTGACCGCAGCCTTGGCCGTCTTGCCGATGGTGAACGGTCCGTGGTTCTGCATCAATACCGCTGCCGAGCGATGATCACGAAGGGTCTCCACGATTCCGCGGCCGATCGAGTCGTCGCCGATCAAGGCGAACGGGCCGATCGGGATCTCTCCACCGAACTCGTCGCCCATCATGGTCAGGACGCAGGGAATGGGTTCTCCGCGCGCAGCCCAGGCGGTGGCGTATGTCGAGTGCGTGTGGACCACACCACCGACCTCGGGCATGTGCTTGTAGACGTACGCGTGTGCGGCCGTGTCGGAGGACGGCGAGCCGTCGCCGTCGACGAGGTTGCCCTCTAGATCGGTGATCACCATTGCCTCCGGGGAGAGCTCGTCGTAGCTCACACCGGATGGCTTGATCACGAGCAGGTCGTAGCCGGGCACTCGGGCGGACACGTTGCCGGCGGTCCAGACCACGAGGCCCCAGCGCGGCAACTCGGCGTGCAGTTGCGCGACTTCGGCGCGAAGCGAGGCGACGACATCGGCGATCTCGGCGGTGACGGTCCGACGGTGCTGGTTCATGGTCATTCCTGACTGATTCGGGTGCGGTGACGCTGACCTGGCTCTTGCTGGGTACCGACCATGGCCACCGATTCCTTATTCCGCGAGAACTCGGACGTCCCAGGGACCGAGCTCGAGATCCTTAGTCCTACCGTCAGCCTCGGCGAGGATGTCGATCATGTCTCGCGGGAGGGTGAGCTGTGCGGGTGTCCAACTCCAGTTATGGACGACATGGATGCGCTCGCCATCCGCGTTGGTTGCCGAGTGGAGGGTGACCGAACGTGGGAGAGTGCTCCACCTTGGTTCCTGATCTTGGGCGAGCCATCGCACGAGATCGGCCGCTAGAGCAGGATTCGGCACCGTGCCGACAGTGGTGATCCGACCTTGACCGTGCTCGTTGGACACCACAGTTGGGAATCGGCCGAAGTGTGGATGGTCGTATCCGACGATCACCTTCGCGCCGTCGCTGATCAGCCCGTCAATCCAGTCCGTCGCGGCAGCGCCCTCGCACAAAATGATCGCGTCAGTCTCGGCCACCACCGCCAGCGGTTCGCCCAGGTTGGAGAACTCTTGGTAGCGCACCCCGCCGGCCTCGGCCAGGTACGCCGGTTTGACCTCGACTCGGGCGCGGCCCTCCTGGTCGCCGTACGCGGTTCGGGGACCGATGACGAGATGGCCGCCGGCGGCGGCGTACTCCCGCAGCCAGGTCAGCAGGTCGTCTGCGGCGACCAGCAGGCCTGCTACGACCAGCACCGGCAGATCAGCGGCCACGGTGGCGGGCTCAAGAAGCCGGCTGCCGTCCGGTCCGATGATCTGGACATCGTGGATCAGCCGAGCCGGCACTCTCGCGTCAAAGGTTCCTCGGTAGAAGGCATCGAAGATCCGATGGTAGGACCGGCGATCCATATCTTGTGGCGACCAGACTGCCGTGCCCTTGCCCGGCTGCGGGAAGGCCGCCTGAAATGCGAGCCCCCACTTGGAGCGAGCTGAATACAGCAGGCCGATCTGGGCGTCGGGGCGCAGCCCGACAACTCGAGAACCCGCCGTGCGGAATTCGGCGCCGAGATGGCTCAACTCGGCGTACACGCGTCCTGGCTGCTGATCGTGCGGCAGTATGCCGATCCAGTACGTCTCGGTGCCGAAGTGGTTGGTGTGCCAGTGCCAGTACTCGATCATCTCCGCGCCGCGAGCGACGAAGGCCCAGGCTGCCTGACGCCACTGGCCGTCGAAGGCCGGGAAGTTGATCGATGATCCGCCTATCGCCCCGGCATTGGTCTCAGTGATGAGGAACGGGGCCTGCTTGGAGGCATACATCCGGTCCGCCGAGAGAAACAGGCTCCACGCACCCGAGGTCGTCCAGCCCTGCGGACTGACGCTGGTGCTGGGCACTGCCAGCGCGTCTTGCATGGCGTAATACGGATTGCCGGCGGTCAGGTCCAGAGCTGCGGTGAGGTTCGCGTCGTCGACCGTCGGCCGTTCGTACGCAATGCAGGTCGTGACGAATTGGTCGTCTCGCGCGTACTCGCGGACGATGTCGGCCTGCCAGGCGATGAATTCGGTCGTCAGTTTGGCTTGGAACGTACGCCAAGCGAGATCGTATTGGGGCTGATAGTTTCCGTCCGGAGTCCACAGGTCGGCCCACGTGCTGAGCTTGTGGGACCAGTACACAAGACCCCAAGCCTCGTTGATGGCCTCAACCGTTCCGTAGGTGTGCCGCAAATCATCGACGAAGCGTTGGAAGACGCCGTGGTTGTGGAAGAGGAACATGCCCGGCTCGTTGTCGACCTGGAATCCGATAACCGCCGGATGGCCGGCGTAACGAGAGACGATCTTGCGAATGATCCTCTCGGCGTAGAACTTGAAGGCCGGATGGGTGTAGTCGATCTCTTGCCGGCCGCCCCATGGCATCGGTTGCCCTGTCGCCGGTTCACCGGCGATCTCGGGGTAGCGCCGAGCCAGCCATGGCGGAGCGGCATAGGTCGGCGTGCCGAGAACGACCCCGATACCGCGTTGATCGGCGCCGTCGAGCACCGGCTCGAGCCAGTCCAGGTCGAACCGTCCGTCCTCTGGTTCCCAGGTAGTCCAGACGGATTCCCCCACTCGAATGACTGAGAAGCCAGCGTCGGTCATTAAGTCCAGATCGATGTCGAGGCGTGGGCTCGGCTGGTACTCGTGGTAATACGCGGCGCCGAAGAGCACCTGCGTGCGCGGTGGAACCACTGTGTCGTCCTTTCGAGCAGTCAGGCCTTGACCCCGCCGGTGGCCAGGCCGGATTGCCAATAGCGCTGGAGGAAGAGGAAGGCCACCACGAGCGGAATGATCGAGAGCAGCGAGCCGGTGATCACTATGGAGAACAGCGCTTGGGCACCGCCTCCAGCGGCGGCTGTGGACTGCCACAATGCGAGCCCGACCGTGAGTGGAAACTTGTCCGCCGAGTTGAGCATGATCAATGGCAGGAAGTAGTTGTTCCACGTCGCTACCAGCGAGAACAGCAGCACAGTGATCGAACCCGGCAGCAACAGCCGCAACGCGACCGTGAAGAAGATTCGTAGCTCACCCACGCCGTCGACCCGCGCTGCCTCGATGAGCGCGTTGTCCACGGCGTCGGCCGCGTAGACCCGCATCAAGAACACACCAAATGGAGTGGCCAGCGAAGGCAAGATGATGGCCAAGTAGGTGTCGGTTAGGCCGGCGCGGGCGAACAGCAGGTATGTCGGCACTGTCAGGGCAGCGATCGGAATCATGATCGCCCCGAGGGTGATGGCGAACAACGCAACCTTGCCGGGAAAGTCGTACTTAGCGAAGCCATAGCCGGCAGCCGTTGAAAGGAACGAGGCGCCAACAGCGCTCACGACGGCGTAGATCGCCGAGTTGATAGCCCAGTAGATGAAGACGCCGTCTTGGAACGTCAGCACAGCTTTGATGTTCTCGAACAGGTTGAAGTTCGCGAACCACAACCCGAAGGTGCTGAATAGGTCGGCGTTGGATTTGGTAGAGGCGACCACCAGCCAGAACAGCGGAAGGAGAAAATAGCCGACGCAGATCAGCACAAAGACGGTCAGCAACCAGCTCGTCCGTTGGCGCGCCGGATTCCTGCCCACCGCGGCCGGCTCATCCAGGTCTGCTTGTACGGCGGTGGCAGTCACACGGCTGCTCGCGGTGGTCATGAGCCGCGCTCCTTCCGTTGGGTAGACAGCTGGACGATGTAAGAGACGATCATGATCACGATCCCGAGCAAGAACGCCAATGCGGCCGCGTAGTTGGCGTCCTGATTGACGAACGCGACGTTGTAGGCATAAAGGTTTGGCGACCACGCAGTGCCGATCACGTTCGGTGCCAACGTGAACATCAGTTTCGGTTCGGTGAACAGCTGGAATGTGCCGATGACCGAGAAGATGACCGTGAGCAGCAGCGCGGGTCGGACCGCGGGGATCTTGATCGACCAGGCGATCCGAGGCTCCGAGGCTCCGTCAACGCGCGCCGCCTCATAGAGCTCGCTGGGAAGCGACCGAAGCGCCGCATAGATGATGATCATGTTGTAGCCGATGAATGACCAGTTCACGATGTTCATGATCGAGAACAGCATGCCGGTCTGGGTGAGGAACGGTGGCGCGCCGAGTCCGAGCGCATTGCTGATCTGGGCAAACGGCCCGAAGTCAGGACCGTAGAGATAGCCCCACATCAAGGTGGCAACGACCCCCGGGACCGCGTACGGCACGAAGATCGCTAACCGGCTGAACCTCGCGAGCCTCATCATTCCGCTGTCTAAGGCGAGTGCGAAGAACAAAGCAAAGGCGATCATGAAGGGCACTTGGAGGACCAGGAAGATCGCCATCCGGCCGACGCCACTCAAGAACAGCGGATCGGTGAGGGCGCGGATGTAGTTCTCCGCGCCGGCGAAGCTCGTGCCGCCGATCAGCCGCTTCCTGTACAACGACAGATACCCGGCGTAGACCAACGGCACAATGACCATGGCGACGAAGATGATGAAGAACGGCAAGACCAGCGCATAGGCCGCACCGTATTGTCGGCGCTTGGCAGGGGTGATGCGGGCACGTCGCGGTTTTGTAGCGGAAACTACGGGTGCCGCATTGACGGCGGTGGACAATCGACCCCCCTTTCGGGAGATGGTTGCGCAGCGCCTGAGGCTGAACTGCCAGGCGCCAACGGGAATTAGGAAACCGTGAAGCCCTGGTCTTTGGCGTACTTGGCGCAGGCGTCCTGCCATGCCTGCAAGCCGGCGACAGCGTCGGTCTTGTTGCTGAACGCCTTGCCGAGCGTCTCGTTGAAGCTGGAGTACACGTAGTCCATGAATGGCACCCACTGGAAGTCGGAGCCGACCGTCTTGGAGATCTGCGCGAATTTCTCGTTGACCTTCTGGCCGCCGTAGAACTTCGACTCCTGGCCGGTGAAGCTGGGATCCTCGAGAATCTCGTTCATCGACGGGAAGAGGAACTGTTCGTTGGCCATCTTCAGCGCCGATTCCTTGTCGGTGTTGATGAACAAGGCGAGCTGAGAGGCAGCGATCGGGTTCTTGCTGAGCTTGAGTACGGCGTCGGTGGAGCCGCCCCAGTTGCTGGAGACAGGCTTACTCGGATCCCACTGCGGCAGGTCGGTCGCCCGCCACTTCCCGGAGGTCTTGGCGGCCGCGCCCTGCAGAAACACCGGCCCCCAGGCCGCGATCGGAAGGGTGGCCCATTTGCCGTTGGCTAGGCCCTGGTACCAGGAGTCGTTGAAGTCGGTGTCGTTGGAGGCGACGCCGCTCGTCACCAGGTCGCCCCAGTATTTGACGACATTCTTGGCCTGGTCGTTGGCCAGATCGACCTTGACGGTTTGCTTGCCGTCGAAGCTGAATGGGCGTACGCCGGCCTGCCACAGATAGGCAACCATCTGGCCAGCTTGGCTTGGGGCGACGTTAACCAAGTAGCTCTTGGGGTTCTTAGAGTGATAGGTCTGAGCCGCCGCAGCGAAATCGTCATAGGTCTTCGGGGGCTCGATTCCCGCCGCCTGAAGCAGGTCCTGGCGGTATAGCAGACCCATCGGGCCCGTGTCCTGAGGAATTGCCCATATCCCGCCGTTGGTGTTGACCTGGGACCAGACCCACCCCGGATAAGAATCCTTCAGCGCCGCCGGTGCGTAGGGGGTGAGATCAAGGAGATTCCCTTCGCCCAATGTGAAGGAGTTGATGTACTGGAACTCGACCTGGGCGACGTCCGGCGCGCCTTGGCCCGCCTGGATTGCGGTCCGCAGCTTCTGGTAGTGCGGCGCCCCTTGGCCGACATTGACTACATTCACCTTGATCTTGGGGTACTTCGTGGTGAACAGCTTTACCTCGTTCTGGATGTTGGGCACCCAGGTCCAGAACGTCAATGTGGTCTCGGTGTCCATGGCCTTGTCGATGTCGGCCTGAGGAACCGTCGATGGGGATGGAGCGGCAGCCGGGGCCGAACCTCCATCTGAGCTACACGCGGCAAGGAACCACGCGCTGGAAGCAGCGGCAGCGGTTGAGATCAAGAACCTGCGCCGGCTGATTTGGTTAGCAGACATCGCTGTCCTTTCGTTCATCTGGATGGTGTGGGACCTTTGGCGAGTTGGGCCTTGCGAGCGCGAGGATGGATTTGTCTCGTTCGCACCGGGCCAGACGTCTTGCGGATGATGAGCTCTGTGCCGGGCAGGGTGACCGGCTCGAGGGGCGGCTCGGCCCCTTCGATCATGCGCAGTAGCTCGGCAAGGATGCGCTGAGCCGCTTTATCTGCGTCGATGCCGACCGTTGTCAACGGCACCATCTGGAACTCCGCCTCGGGAACATCGTCAAACCCGACGACCGAAACATCGCCCGGGATGTCCCGCCCCGCCTCGTGGAACGCCCGAAGGATCCCCATCGCCATTTGGTCGTTGGCGGCGAAGATTGCGGTGACATCCTCACGGTGGGCGAGCTTGCGGCCCTGTTCGTAACCCGATGCAGCTGACCAGTCTCCGTATAACACGCGCGGCACCCGGGCACCGGCGTCGCGCAGAGCCGATCGCCAACCGACGACGCGCTTCTGCGCCGCATCCCAGTCGCGCGGCCCGCCAACGTGCCAAACCGTCTCGTGGCCCAGGTCAAGGAGGTATGTGGTGAGCTTCCGGCAGGCCTCTTCCTGGTCGATGTCGACAACCGCTTGACGTGAGACACCAGTGATCCAGCCGGCGCTCGTTACGACCGGCAACCCGGCAAGTTGGGCGGGGTCGATGTTGATCAGGTGGGTTGGTACCTCCACCACCAAGCCCTCGACCCCCCGCTGCAACAACGCATCGATCCCGTCGGCGACACTCCGCGCTGACAAGTCCGGTACCGAAGTCAGAGCCATGGTGTAACCCAATCGCCGCGCCTCATGCTCGAGCGTGAAGACCCGGCGTGACGGTCCAAAAAAACGTGTCCCCAGAGCCAGGACGCCAATGGTGTGACTGCGCTCCCGTGCCAATGCCTGAGCGGCAGAGTTCGGGCGATAGCCCAGCTCCTCAATTGCCTTCTTTACTCTTTCGCGAACATGAGGGCGGACATGCGGCGCACCGTTAACTACCCGAGAGACCGTCTTTTGCGATACGCCCGCGACGCGAGCCACATCCACCATGACGACACCACGCGGCCCAGCGGTGGTCGCGGCGCGTGCGGAAGTCATCGGGTAGTCCTGACTACGCAGTCATCGTGGAAATTGACTACGTAGTCAACTCTCGGAGTGCTGGGCTGTCAATAGGTCGAACAGGAATCGTTATCCACTTTGCAGGTGAAGTGTCCTGTCACGTGACCGGATCAGTCGAAGCCCACCGCGGCCAGCTCGGCAGCCCAGCGGGCGGCCTCCTCCGCCGAGGGTCGCTGCCCCTCGATGCTGGCCGCGGCGAACCGTGCAGCGAGGCGAGTTGCCCGCCTCATGCCGGCTCCTTGTGCAAGGCCAAACAGGAGTCCGGCGCTGGCGGCATCGCCCGCTCCGGTCGTGCTGACGACGAGCCTCGGTTCAGCCACCGGTACCCACTCCGATATCGAGCTCCACGTAGACCGGACTGACGCGAGAACCGCACCTGCCGTAGCCAGGCGATCGGCGCCAGCGCTGACCGCGTAGGCTCCTCGCGCTCCCGCTGACACCACGGCGACCGCGCATCCATCGTCGACCAGACGGCGGGCACATTCCTCGACCAGAGCGTCGTCGGGCGTTCGGGTGATGGCGAGCGCCGACGTTAGGTCGTCGATGCTCGGAGTGGCGATGTCGACGTAGGGCATGATCCGGGCGAAGACTCGACGCCAGTCCACTTCGGCGGCTCTGGACCGCCGATCCACCACGGCCAGATCGAGCGACGTAGTGATCTGTCGACTGCGAGCCTCCTTCAGCAGATTGAGAAGCGGTGCCGCGTCATCGACGAGCAGCGCAGGCAGCAGCGGCGGATAGCCCAAATGGAGGATGTCCACTCCATCGAGGCTCACGTCCTGGCCTTTGAACACAGCGTTCGCGCCGGGATGATGCCAGAACGTCCGGTCGCGACCAGGCAATTGCAACACGATGCTGTACGAAGTCGCCGCTCCTGTCGTGGTCGTGACGTCCTCCATGTCGACTCCGTGCTCGGCGAGCAAGCGGCGGGCGATCTCGCCAAGCGGGTCGTTGCCGACCCTTGAGCAGACGCGGGTTGGCACCCCTGCCGCCGCGAGGGTGAGCCCGGTGTTCGCGACGCATCCGCCGAGGGTGAGTTGTGCCGAGCCAATCTGGTAGAGCTGGCCCGGCACCAATTCGGGAACACCGGTGAGCTCGGGGGTGATGTCGATGCAAAGGTGCCCGGCGATGAGTACCAAGTGCACAGCCATCACTGGCCCACCCCTACGACCTCGCCTGTTTCGTGCGATCGGATCGCCGCGCGGTAGATCACGTGAGTAAGGGCGGCCTCATCCGGTGTGGCGCAACCGAACCGGCCCCCTAGGGCTCCCTCTCGCTCGGCCAGGAACGCGGCCAACATCTGCAGGATGGCGTCGGAGAAGCCGGACTCGAAGTTCGGGCCGGTCACGGTGGGCCACACCGACTGGCTGCCGGCGTCGAGGCGGGACCAGACCTGCTCACGCCCACCGCCGGGCACGTCCACGATCGAGAAGATCTCTACCCGCTTCGGGTTCTTGGTCGAGAATCGCACCCCGCCGTCCAGGCCCAGCGCTTCGAACTCCCAGGTGTTCTTCTGTCCAGGGTCGATCCGCTTCATCTCTGTCGTCAGCGGGAACGCGTAGTTATCCGTGGCCACCCACCCGTGCAGGACTGCGTTGTCCCACGTGTCGCAGCGCTCCCGGCCTCCGTTCGGGGCCGGCCGTTCGGTGACGATGTCCTGGAGCACGCCAAAGATCCGGTCCGGCGCCCAGCCGAGTCGCAATGGCACATGCCAAGCGTGTAGCCCGAGATCGTTCATGACGCCGGCCTCGCCGCAGTACCGCGCCTGCCGCTTCCAGTTGATCGGCTTGTTGACATCGAGGTCGCTGGCGTGCAAGAAGCTGCAGCGAGCCTCGATGATGCGGCCAAGGGCGCCGGACCGCACGTAGTTGACGGCCGCCTGCGCGCCCGGGAAAAACGGCATCTCGCTGGAGCACCGTACGAATGACTGCGGGTTGGCCGCTATGGTCGCCACGATCGCCTCCGCGGCGGATCCATCGATGCCGAACGGCTTCTCGGCGAGCAAGCTTTTGCCGGCCTGGATTGTGTCGACGTAGAGCTGTCGGTGCAGGTCGTGACGCACGGCGATATAGAGCACGTCAATCGCATCATCAGCCAGTAGGTCGGCGTAGTCCGTCGCGGTCCGCGTCACAGTGGGTATCTGGTCGAACCAGTCCAGGGCTGCCGGGTTGATGTCGCAGACCGCGGTGAGCTGTGGATGCACAGGGTGATCGATCAGCGCGGGCCACCGCTGCAGCGCCGCCGCGATCTCCCGTCCCATCAGACCGCCGCCCACGATGGCCACGTTCACGGTCGTCGTCATCGCGTTTCTCCCACCAGGCGCAAGGCGTCGTCGACACCCGCGTTGTCGTGAAGTACCGCCATCAGCGCTCGGGTGATGCCGGTTGGGTTCTCGTGCTGCACCACATTCCGGCCGTACACGATGCCGCGGGCCCCTTGGGCCAGCACA
>Ga0075418_10002943_pt1 | contig 19445 bp, 23 predicted proteins | sample SoiMetdeltSBSDD2_FD_81776 | JGI IMG/M metagenome (GOLD analysis project Ga0075418, IMG submission 81776) | Bulk soil microbial communities from a Populus tree surrounding site in Tennessee, USA - Soil MetaG P. deltoides SBSDD2 | ecosystem: Environmental > Terrestrial > Soil > Tree plantation...
ACGTTGCCCCGCCTCGACGAGATGCGCCTCGATCTGACCGTCCTCGCGTTTGGACTGCTGATCACGATTGTGAGCGGCATCGTTTTCGGTGTCCTTCCAGCCCCCCTTCGGGCGTCGCGACTCGATCCCTCGCAATCGCTGATGTTCGTCGGGCGAGCGACAACGGACTCATCGCGAGCGCCGGCGCGACAGGTTCTTATTGCCGCCCAGGTCGCGCTCGCCACCACGCTCCTCGTCGGTGCTGCCTTGCTGTTACAGGGTTTCGTCCGCTTGCAACGCGTTCCGCTCGGATTCGAACCGAATCAGATCGTGACCGCGCGCATCGCGCTGCCACGGAGCTCGTACCCGGACGCCGAGCGGGCACGTCAGTTTTACGAGGGGCTCACCAATACTCTCCAGGCATCCGAGCAGCTGCGGTCGCATGCTTTCGCGACCAGCGCGCCGTTCGCGCCCGGTGTCCGCGCGGCATTTTCGCCGCCCGCGCGTGGCCGGATGTCGACGGCCACAGCCGTTACCGAGGTCGCGGCCGAGCACATCGTGACCGGCGATTACTTTCGGGTGCTTGGCATCCCGTTACTGGCCGGCCGTTCTTTCAACGAGCGTGACACGAGCGGCGGAGCCGGAGTGGCCGTCGTGAGTGAACGTCTGGCGGGGGTGTCATGGCCTGATGACAATCCTCTCGGACAGACGGTCGAGCGCGGTGGACACTCGTTCGAAGTCATCGGCGTCGTCGGCGACATTCGCGGGTCTGACACGCAGGGCGCGCGTGGAGGCGGTCCGGATCGCGATCCTCGAGCAGCGGTGTATTTCTCGGCCAGTCAACTGCCGCAACGAACGATGACGCTGCTCGTCCGTGCGAGCGGTCAGCCCACCAGTATCGTGTCCACCATTCGCCAGGCAGTGCGCCAGCAGGATCCCTCGTTGGCCATCCAACAGGTACGTCCCTTACGGGACTGGCTTACTGAAAGCGTGGCGCCGACTCGCCTCGCGACCAGGCTGGCAACGCTATTCGCGTTGAGCGCGCTGCTGCTCGCGTCAGTTGGGATCTACGGCGTGCTGGCGTACACCGTCGTGTCGCGCACGCGGGAGATTGGACTCCGCATGGCCATCGGCGCCACTCGTCGCAGTGTGATCGGACTCGTGCTGAAAGACGGCATGACGTGGTCGGCCGCCGGCATTCTCGTCGGCCTGATCGGGGCCTTCGCCGCCGCCACACTTATTGCCGCGCTCTTGTTTGATGTCCCGGCGCGCGATCCGGTCACGTTCGTGACAGTCGGCAGCGCTGTCTTGCTGGTTGCCCTCGCCGCATCCGCGATTCCAGCAGCGCGCGCGGTCAACATCGATCCGACGATCGCGATGCGCACCGAATAGTTTTCTCACGCGCGCTGGTCAGGCGGCGTCGGCACGGGTGGGGCTATTCTGTCGAAACGTTTTCCAGGAAAGCTGCGCTGCGCGTAGGTCGTCAACTCCTCGATAAAGCTCGTTGCGTAGATGGGCAGCGCGCGGCGCGCGTCCCAGACGATACTGCCCCAGGTGCCCAGCGACTTTCCCTTCACGAGGATGGGAATCAAACGGATCCGCTGCGAGGCCAGCCGCACGGTCGATGGCACGACCGCGATCCCGTGACCCGCTTCCGCCAGCGCGATCAGCGAATTCGGCTCTGCGCTTTCCAGGACGATGCGCGGCTGAATATGGGCGATGCGGCAGGCGGCGTCGAAAAGTTGCCGTGAACCGAAATCCTGGCGCAGCAGCAGCAACGGCTCGTTCACCAGTTGCCGGACATCGATCGTCGATTGGCGCCTCCATTTCGGCCCGGAGCCAGTCGCGGCCAGCACGCGTATGGGAAACAGCAATCGCCGCTCGAGTGGTGTTCCCGACAGAATGCCGCTCATCGCCACGTGCAGCGCACCCTGTTCAACCAGGTTCAAGAGGCGCGCGCCACCTTCTTCGATCAACTCGATCTCGATTCCGGGGCGTGAGCGCCGATATTCGGCGAGAAAACCGGGGAGGATGTTCTGCATCACCTGCGGCGTCGCTCCCACGCGAAGCACGCCCGTCGTGCCGCCAGCGAGGGCACGCGCCCTGGCACCAAGGGACTCAGCCCGTGTCAGTACCTCGCGTGTACTTGTAAGCAGGGCCTCGCCCTCGGCCGACAACCGGATTCCGCGACCAACGCGGACAAACAGACGCACCCCGAGCTCGCGCTCGAGATCGTGGATCTGCCGCGACAGGGCGGGCTGACTGATGTGCACACGAAGCGCCGCCTTTGACACGCTTGCCGCTTCCGCGACGCTCACGAAGTACCGCAGGTGCCGCAGCTCCACTTCTATTCATGCTCCATAGGCATCGATTTTAGATCATCTAAGTATTTGACAGCATAGAACATCACCTGCGACCGTAGACCCCGCAAACCCTTGGCGACTACAGGAGGTCGACCATGGTCATTCGAACGGTCGCGGCAACAATGTGGGCGGGGGTGCTCGTGTGGACGATGGCACATCGATCGCTCGATGGGCACATGCCGGATGGCCTCGCATCGGCACAGGTCATCCCGACTTGGTACGCGGTCGCGCGGATGGCCCCCGCCACTCCGGTACAACTCTCCCGCGTCCTGGCCATGGTCCACGTCGCGATGCACGACGCCGTGAATGGCGCTGATCCACGGTACGAGACGTACGCGTCGGATCTGATCGATCGGCGCGCACACCCCGAGGCCGCGGCGGCAGGCGCGGCGCATCGAGTCCTCACAGGACTGTTCCCCGCGCAACAGGACACGTGGGACGCGGCACTCGCCGACTCGCTGTCGATGATTGCCGACGGCTCGCGGAAGAGCGCCGCAATCACGCTCGGCGCCGCGGTGGGTCAGATCATCCTCAACGTTCGGGCGAACGATGGCTGGAATGCGGTCGATCCATTCAATCCGCCTCCGGCTCCTGGCGTCTGGCGACCCACGCCACCGGCCTTCAGTCCGATGGCCGAGCACAGTTCCACAATGTCCGGCCTTTTACGACCGTCAGCGGCAATCAGTTTTCGCTGCCCTCACCTGTCCCGCTCGGTCGGGCGGAATACCAGCGTGTGTTCGATGAAGTGAAGTCCGTCGGCAGTGAGACGAGCACGACGCGCACCGCCGACCAGACGCGGACGGTGCATTTCTGGTTCGAGCCGCCCTACGACAGTTGGAGTCGAATCTCAGGCATCCTGATGACCGACAATCACTTCGATTTGCACCAGACGGCGCGCCTCTTTGCCCTGGTCAATATGGTGAGCTGCGATGGGCTCATCGCGGGTTGGTACTGGAAGCGGCACTACGCGTTCTGGCGTCCGATTACCGCGATTCACGAGGCCGCTGCCGACGATAATCCACTCACGGTCGCAGATCCCTCGTGGGTTCCTCTGCGGACGACTCCGTTTCATCCCGATCATCCATCGACGCACAGCGTTCTTGGTGGCGCTGCCGCCGAAGTCATCCGCAGGTTCACCGGTTCGGATCATCACCGGTTCTGCATGACGACGCTCACGGCGGTGCCCGCAGGATCGACGCGATGCTTCGAAACGTTGTCGCAGGCACAGGAGGAGAACAGCAATTCGCGCGTATATGCTGGCATCCATTTCCGCCCGGCCATTGCGGCGGGCGATCGACTCGGACGCCGGATTGGTCGCTTCGCATTCGAGCACGTGCTTCGACCGCTGGCCAATCGGCGTGACGGTTACGATAGTTCGAATTAAAGAGGTGCGGCGATGGCGACAGCGGCGGCGATCGCGCAACTCGTCGACGATCTCAGGAGCTTGACCAGACAAACGCAGGACCCGCGCGTCATGGTGGCGCACGTCTGCCCGCTTGTCCTGGATCTGGCTCTGTCGAAAAGTTGGCTCGAAGGGAAACATTACGAGTGTGACGCCGACCAGGGGTTTGGCGCGCATCTCCTCCATGAAGAGCCCGATCACACGCTCGCCGTCTTCGCGGGCGCGTGGCTCCCCCGGCGCGGGGCCCCTCCCCACAACCATGGAACGTGGGCGGTCGTTGCAGGTGTCGACGGCGTGGAACGAAACATGTTCTGGACGCGAGTCGATGACGCCGCACGACCAGGCTTTGCCGAAATCCGCAAGCAGGGCGAGCAACTGGTCGGCCCGGGCGACGTGGTGACGTTTCAGCCGGATTCAATCCACAGCGTCGTCAACGACACCGATCGTGTGTCGGTGTCGCTGCACGTCTACGGCCGGCATGTCAACCACACGCATCGGTTCCGGTTCGACCCTGACCGGAAGACCGAGTCGCCGTTTCTTCTCAACGTTGAGTGAGCCAGCGTTCACTGGATGTCGACGTCGCGAAAGCGGAAGAACAGCTCGTCGTAGTACGCAAAGAATCCGCCTATCGTCTCCACCTTCAGGCGTGTCGAGTACGTTCCGCGGGCGTTCACGTACTTGCCAGTTCCGCCGACAACGAGACCTTCGGCTCCGCCAAGGAGCACGACATCGCCGTGCTTGGGAATGATGAGTGACGGATCGGCGAATGCGCCTCCGGGATGGCCGCCATCCTGACTCAACGTGTAGAGTTGCCCTCCCCTCAAGTCGTACAGGATGAACTCCTTGAACTGGAGCGTCCCGGACGCCGTTGCACGGAAGTCCTTGCCCCACGCATGGACCGCGCCCAACCGCGTGATCTTCTTCGGGTCGAACACATTGAGCGTGACTGTCGGGATACATTGACTGCCGTCCTCGGTGTCCGCGCACCAGGATTCGAAGAAACCAGGCAGCGGCCCGCGGTAAGCGTTCGATGTCGCGAATCCCTCTGCGAGGATCATCGAGCCGTTGGAATTTTCGGAGTGAGTGATGCCGCCCGTGACGAGCACCACGATGAAGGCGAGCGGAGCAACGCGCATGGGACCCTCCATCTGATCGTGCCAGTGCAAGACTGAGGGTGGTGACTGTTGGAGATTCGAACCGGGTGCCCGGAGGCTACCACACGCCGGTTCGCGTGCCTGTTCGGAGGTCTCCGATTCGCAACGCCTCGCCTATAATCTCAGCCATTCGTGGCGACTCTATCCGCTGGCACTCGACTCGGCTCGTACGAGATCGCGGCCCAGATCGGCGTGGGCGGGATGGGTGAAGTCTATCGAGCCACCGATACCAGCCTTGGCCGGCAGGTCGCCATCAAAGTGTTGCCGCAGGCGTTCGCGACGGATGCTGAACGTCTCGCCCGATTCGACCGTGAGGCAAAGACCCTTGCAGCGCTGAACCATCCGAACATCGCGCACCTCTATGGTGTGGAGCGCTCTGATGGCCGCATCGCACTCGTGATGGAGTTGGTCGAAGGCGAGACGTTTGGCGGATCGGATCGCACGCGGCGCATTGCGTGTCAACGAAGCGTTGCAGATTGCCGAGCAGATTGCCGACGCTCTCGAAGCGGCGCATGCGCAAGGCATCATCCATCGCGACCTCAAGCCGGCCAACGTGAAGGTCCGGCCGGATGACACGATCAAAGTGCTGGACTTTGGTTTGGCAAAGGCGACCGAGCCGGTGCCATATGTCGTCGATGCGCAGTCGCCCACAATCACCACTCCGGCAATGATGACTGGCGTCGGCGTGTTGCTTGGGACCGCCGCTTACATGAGTCCCGAACAAGCGGGCGGCAAAACCGTGGACAAGCGCGCAGACATCTGGTTGAACGTCGTCCTCAACTGGCTGGAGGAGCTGAAGCGCCGCGTGCCCACGAACTAGAACACCGAGCGTCCACTCCGACTCCCGACGCGCGTGTTAGTTCAGCCGCGCAGCCGGCCGATGTGATCGAAAGCGTCAGCGTTCACGCATGTGAATCACCGAACGTATAGCACCACGCCTCGCCCTCGAGCACCGTCGTGCCGTCGCCCCGCCTGATCTGCACGCGCAGTTGCGTCACTGGTTTCGAAGGATGAACGGAAAGGACCTCGGCTTCGGCAGTGACGGTGTCGCCGATGTACACCGGAGCAGTGAACTTCCAGTTCTGACTCAGAAACACCGTTCCGGTCCCGGCATGTCCATCGCGACCAGCGCGTGCAGCAGCCCGGTGGTGAGCCCGCGCTGTACGACAGGCCGGCCGAACTTCGTGCGCGCGGCGAACGCGGCATCGAAATGCAGCGGGTTGCGGTCGCCGGAGATGTCCGCGAATTGGCTGACGTGCTCGGCCGTGAGCGTCAGGCTACGTGAGGCTCGCTGGCCGACCGTGATCGACATGTGAATGGCTGCAGCGCGGCGAGCGCGCGCACCTCCCGCGACATTTCGCCGCTGAACGCGCGATGCAGCGATTGCACTTCCTCGTCGGTCCAGGCAAACGACGCAATATCGTCAGTGATCTCGAACAGCCGGCGCGAGAGATCGTGCCGTGTCATGTCGTACTCCGCAAGCGCCGTGCTCGTGCCTCGCCCGATTGCACGCGCCAGCAACTCCGCATCGCGCAACGCGTCGGTGATACCGTGAGCGGTGAGCGGATCCTTGAAGTACGCGGCATCGCCGACGAGCGCCCACCCCGGTCCATACCCGCGCCTGATGAAGCCGAGCTGACCGCCAAATCCTCTCACGGGCTCGACCCGGCGCGCGCCGTCGAGCCGCGCATCGAACACCGCCGATGAATCGCGAATCAACCGGCGGTATGCGGCCACGACGTTACCCCGAACCTCGGCGCGAAATCGTTCTGCCGGCACCGATGCGAACACACATGCGGCGCCATGATTCGTCGGAATGACACCGATACTTGCCGCGGTTCGGAACCGCCAGTAATACTCGTCGCCCGGAAGGTTTTCCCAGTAACTGTAAAGAACCCCCGTCGAGTGCCGTCCCTGGACGATGTAAGGAGCACCAACGCGCTGGGCGATCGTCGAGTGCAGTCCGTCGGCGCCGATGACGATGTCGGCTTCGATGTTCCAGCGTGTGCCGCCTGATAATGCGGTGATTCCACGCACACGGCCGTCCGGATCGGCAATCACATCGTCAACACGCACGCGGTAGTGGACCTCGGCTCCGCTCTGGACAGCGGCATCAACCAGGATCCGGTCGAGTAGCGCACGGCGCGGTGCGTACAACGCGCTGACACCGTACCTCGGCTCGATCGGTACGGTGACATCCTGCTCGCGGTAGCTGAATGTGGTGGAGTGGACCGGCGGCGTCCCTGCTGCCACGATGCCAGGCAGAATTCCCCAGCGATGCAGTTGCAGAACGGCGCCTCGCATCAGCGCATGAGTCGACAGCGTGTCAGAGCCGTACACGCCTTTGTCGACAAGCATCACGCGGGCGCCCGCTCGTGCGAGCAACATGGCGGTCGCGGCTCCGGCGCAGCGGGCTCCCACAATTACAGCATCTACCTTCATGACATACCTACCTCACGCCACCCGCGTGCTGCACAGGGACCTGGCGATATGCCCCGCGAGCACCTGCGCGTCGTGACCCACACCGTCGATGAAGCTGGAGTTGCGACGGCGTTGAAAATTCATACCGAGCACGTAGAGCCCGCGCTCCGGAGTGATGCCCCCTGCATGGATGATCTCGCCGTCACCGTCGAGCACCGGCACGCGCAGCCACGGATAGGCGCGTCGATAGCCCGTCGCCCAAATCACGGTGGTGATGCGCTCGCTGTTCAGGTCCAGATGGCTCGGCGTCTTGCCAGCGAGTGGCCAGGTCGGGTTGAAGGACAGGCGCGGTGCGGCAGCAACGCCCGTCTGCACAATGAACTCATCGATCCGCGCGAGCACATCGGCCATCTTGATGTCCGCCGCAGCCGTCGTGGCGACCAGATCATCGCCGAGGCCGATGCGCGAGCCATCCACGTCCCGGATCCTGCCGACCAGTCGAACACCGCGTTCGTGCAGTACTGCCAGGTCGAGGGACGCGTGATCGGACCGACCAACCAGTTGCAAAGACGGTTGCCGGCGTGAACGCGCGATATCCCGAACGGCGTGGGTTCCCTGGCTCAGCGCCCCGAGCTGGTCCAGCCACCACAGGATGTCGCGTCCGCGATAGTTGCGGGGCAATCTCGTGTGGCGGCCCACCGCGAGCGTGACTTGTCGCCCGGAACGTTGAATTTCATCCGCGATCTGCACTCCACTCGATGAAGCGCCGACGACCAGAACGCCGCCGGCCGGCAGCTGTTCGGGACGCCGGTAGTCGGGAGTTGCGATCTGCAAAATAGATGGCGGGACTTTGCCGCTCGCCGCGGGAACGAAAGGCAGGTCACAGTATCCGGTCGCCACGACCACTGACGAGGAGGACCACTCGTCGCGGCTCGTGACAACGCGGAAGCCATTCCCTGCTCGCTCGAGCCTCTTTACCGTCGTTCCGGTCACGATAGGCGCTGCCGACGAGGACGCGTAGCGCTCGAGGAGACCAATGAGCTCCGGGATCGACATGAACCCGTCCGCGTCGTTGCCGTCGTACTGGAATCCGGGAAGGCGAGTCATCCAGTTCGGCGTCAACAGATGCAGAGAGTCCCAGCTGTGACTGCGCCATCGCTGCGCGAGCTTTCCGCGCTCGAGCACGGCGTGTTCGATGCCGAGCTCGGACAGGCAGCGGCTCATGGCGAGCCCTGCCTGCCCGGCGCCAATAACGATGGTTGTGGTATGCGGCACGATGAGCCTCAACGAGTATTGACGGTGACTTCGACCGGCACGCCGTTGGTCAACACGTCGAAGACTGCCGAACGCGCGCGCGACTGTTCGACGATCTGGCGGAGCTTTTCGGGTGGCGCGTCACCGGCAATCGTGAAATTGATGCGGATACGCTCGTAGCCGTTGCGAACGTCGTCGGAGAGTCCGAGGATGCCCCTGAGATCGATATCGCCCTCCACTTGCGACTCCACGGACGTCAACGTGACGCCACGAGCCGCAGCGATGTTGCCGATGCCGGCGGTAATGCACGAAGCCAGCCCGTGCAGAAGGAATTCGATCGGCGTCGGACCGCGATCCTGGCCGACGAGCACCGCTGGATGATCGGCACCATAGCGGAACGTGGTCTGATGCTGGTGCTCGCCTCCCGCGCCCGAGAACGATTCAACCTGCGATTCGCTGTAGGTGCCACTCACCCAGCGGCTGCTGGCGCGGAACTGGAACTTGGCAAGCGCCGGCATTTCCTTGACAGCGTTGATGGTGGCGAGCAGGGTGGGCGTGTCCACGCCGTTACGCGGCTCTCGTGGCGCCCGGGTTGTTGCGACGGTAGTTGCTGACATCTTGGGTCTCCTTTCGACGCCATTGCGGCGGCGGCTCATCTCGAATTGACTCGCTCGATTGCGTGCCCCGTCGTCCGTGCTGCAGGCAGTTGTCATCGAGCTCGCCCGCTTCGGGAGCAACCGGAATGCCCGATGGCGCTCGGCGCCAAACCGCTGTGATTTCAGCTGCTTGCCGCGACAAGGGACTGTCGAAGCGTGATTGGAGGTGTCGAAAATTGGGCGGTTCGACAGCTGGCTCGCCGCCGCCGGCTTTTCTTACTTGTTTGCGTCGCGGATGCGCGTCGTGAACTGATCGAGGTATTCGAGCACGCTCTTCAATACCCCGTCGGCGTGCACGGCAGGGCCGCCGCCGGCGAGGCCGCCTTTGTGCAGCAACTCCACCTGCAGCAGCACGGGTGAGGATGTGTGGGTGAGTTTCGCCGCCGCGTGCGAGTAAAGCGTCACGTCATACCGCGACACACAGAGGGCTGACGAGGCGGTCACGGTATTGATGTTCACGTACAGATACGTGTCATCGTCCGAGTTCCGAATGATGCGCAGGCCGGCGTCGGTCAGCCGCTTCGTGACGGCCGCCTCGACGGCCTCCTCCTTCAATCCACACTTGGCCGCATCCGGGCCGATGCCTTCTATCACCACACCAAGTCGAGTCAAACCCTTGAGGGAGGCATCAGGCCGCTGATCAATCCCTGCGGGGGATGGCGTGGATGCGGGCGGCGACGTTGGCGCCAGCGGAGTGGCGGCGGGCTGCGCAGCAGCAACGGCAGAAGGCGAGACGGACGAGGCCGCCCTCTCGTAGACGCGCCTCACCTTGTCCCCGACCGCCCTGCCCTCGATAAACTCGACGTCCACGATCAACGACATCCGGTTCTGGTCCAACGAATACGTGTAGCGGATCACCCGGCTGTTCTGCGCCTCATAAGCGATCGTCAGCCGGCTCGCGTCCCACGACGAATTCGTGATCGCCGTGATCGGACCCACCTTCACCGCCTGGTCGCGCCGCCCAGGTTGAACAGTCCTTGGCGCCCCTGGATCGGGTGTGATCGTGACGATTGCAGGGGTGACATCGATCGTGAGGCGATCGGGAGGCAGGCGCACCTCGTCGGTGAGGAAGCGAACTCGTGTCGCCTCTTCCTGCGTTTCACTCTGAACGCGACGGCTGCGGTCGGCGCCGGTTGGCCGCTCCGGTTGCGCCGGCAGGAAGCTGGCGCTGAAGCCGACCTCCTGCGGAAACTGGCTCGATTGACGATTGAGCGTCCAGGAACCAGCGAGGTCGAGCGGGCTCTGCGCCCGCACCGGTGCCCCACCCAGCATGAAGAGCGCGACGAGTGCGCCCGAAAGCGTCGCGCGCGACGAGGTCATGATCGATTCTACGTCGGGATTCCACTCGTCCGTGGCCCGTGAGAAGCCCTCTCATTATCGTTTCGCTCTGTATCACTGGTTGTGGAGGTGGTTCATCGAGTCCGACGACGGCGCCATCGAGTGACGCCGCAGATACCCACTGTTACGAACCCGGCAACTGCGTCTCCCTGCCGACGGTCATACCAGAGGTCAAGCCCACCTACACATTGGAGGCGGCACGCGCCCGCATTAAGGCTACGGTTCGGGTGCCGGCCGTCGTGTTGTCGGACGGCACCGTGAGTGACGTGACGATACTTCGCTCACTCGATCCGACGTTCGGATTGGACGCGCAGGCAATGATTGCCGCGAAACAGTGGCTATTCAATCCCGGCACGAAAGACGGCCAGGCCGATTCGGTGAGGGTCACCATCGAGTTTACGTTTACGCTGACGTGAGCGGAGAACCCTGGAATCCACTCGCATCATTCGGCCTCGCCTGATTCCGGTGACGTCTGGCGGCCATCGGTCATCAGATCGCCGTTTGGACCAAGCCGCAGGCGCGGCGGACGCTACGCGTGAGGTGCGCTCGGCCAGCCGGGTAGCGTGTGGGTCACAGGAAGTGTCTTGTGACCCATTGTCGACAGGTCATGCTGGAGGAGCTCCAGCGCCGTAACTTCGCTCCCGCCACGATCTCGACGTATCTCCACGCCGTCGAGCAGTTCGCGCAACACTTCAAGTGTCGGCCCGACCGGCTGAATCAGGCGCACTTTCGCTCATACCAAGCGTACCTGCTCCGCGAGCGGAAGATGCGGCCGCTGACTGTTCGCCTCCACGTGGCGGCGTTGCGTTTCTTCTTCGTGAAGACGCTGAAGCGGCGGTACCTGCTCGACGACACGCCGTATCCCAAGGCCCCGCGGCGGCTGCCGCAGATCTTGAGTGTCGAGGAAGTGGCGCGGGTAATCGACGCCGCCGACAGTCTGTCGCACCGCACGATGCTGATGGTCCTGTACTCGACCGGCATGCGGAACGCGGAGCTGCGCCAGCTGCAGGTCGCCGACATCGATAGCCGGCGCATGCTCATTCATATTCAACGAGGGAAAGGCGGGCGCGATCGCTACGTGCCGCTCAGTCCCACGTTGCTGACCACGCTGCGCGTGTATTACCGGTGGATGCAACCGAAGACGTGGTTGTTTCCCGGGACCAGCAATGGCTGGCGAGCCGACAAGCCCATTACACCGAAGGTCCTATGGGACGCGTGCGTCGTCGCGGCCCGTCGCGCCGGATTGCGCAAGCGCTGCTCGCCGCACCTCCTGCGCCATTCCTATGCCACGCACTTGCTGGAAAGCGGCGCGGACCTCCGGACGATTCAGCTCCTCCTCGGTCACGTGGAGATCCGGCATACGGTGCTGTATCTCCATCTCTCGCGCAAGCATCTGCAAACCGTCGCGAGTCCCCTGGATGCGCTCACCCTCTCGACACCCGATACCGCACGGCGGACGCGGCTGAAACACAAGCGGTGACCCGGCCACCCTTCGAGGTGGCCGACATCGTGCGTCAACACGGCGATCACTTTCTGCGGACGCACCGCGCCTGGGTGACCGGGCAGCATCGGCGCGTGCTCCGTGCGATCGCGCAGTGTCGCACCGCCGCACTTGGTGGGCACCGCGATCGCTGTGACCAGTGCGCGCAGCCGGCCCTCTCGTACAACAGCTGTCGTGATCGGCATTGCCCGAAATGTCTGACCGCGGCGCGGAACGCGTGGGTGGCGGCTCGCGAGCACGAGCTGCTCCCAGTCGGTTACGTCCACATCGTCTTCACGATGCCGGAGCCGCTCGCTCGCCTCGCGCTCGTCAACAAGCGCGTGATCTACGACGTGCTGTTTCAGGCGACCACCGCGACCTTGCTCCAGGTCGCGAGAAATCCGAAGCGCCTGGGTGCCGACATTGGCGGGCTGATGGTGCTGCACACGTGGGGGCAGCGGCTTCAGCACCATCCCCACGTCCACTGTGTCGTACCGGCTGGCGGTTTGTCGTCGGATGGCACTCGGTGGATCCACGCCCGGCCGCGCTTCTTCCTTCCCATCCCCGTGCTCCGGCAGGTCTTTCGGGGCAAGCTCATCGCCGGCTTACGCGATGCGTTTCGACACGGTCGCCTGCACTTCCCAGGCAGCCTCGCACCGCTCGCGACTGACATCGCTTTCCGTGCGTTCCTCCGATCACTCTATCGCCAGGCATGGGTGGTCTACGCCAAGCCGCCCTTCGGCAGTCCTGCCCACGTGCTGCACTACCTCGCGCGATACACCCACCGCGTCGCCATCTCCAATCACCGGCGAGTGGCGGTCACAGACGACACGGTGTCATTTCGGTGGAAGGACTATCGCCACGGGAGCCAGATTCGCACCCTCACCCTCGACACCGACGAATTCTTGCGCCGGTTTCTCCTGCACGTCCTGCCGAAGCGTTTTGTCCGCATCCGCTACTTCGGCTTCCTCGCTCCGCGCTGTCGTACACGCGAGCTCACCCAGTGTCGTCAGGCCCTCGCCGTCGCCCCGATACCGGACGAACCGCTCGTGACGTCCACGCCTAGGCCGTTGTGGCCGTGCCCTCGTTGTGGCGCGCCCATGCGCATCGTCGAACGCCTGACCGCGCGGCAACTCGCTCTCGAAACGCTCCTCGCCACCGTCTTCCATGACACCTCATAAGCCAAACCCGCGTCCCGCCATGCGCTCGCCAGTGCGCTCGTACGCGCAGGCGCCGGAGGTGTCTCCCAATAGAGCGATCGGCCATCGCGCGCATCGCTGCGCGCACGCCTGGAGCGTCCTGACGATTCTGATCACCCCTCGCTCCGCTGCTCGTCGCCGCGACAACAGGGGGCCCTCACGATTGAACCGACATAGCTGACGGGCCGCGTCCGCCGCACACGCCAGCGGCTTGGTCCAAACGGCTCTATCGAAAGTGACCCGGCGATTGAACGTCGGGCCTGATGCGTGTGTCCGTGTGCCGGGTCACTCCCGATAGAGTCGTACCGTTACCCGTTACATATCCGCTCCGGTCACGGCATCTCCTATAATCGCAGCCACTTGCCGTGGCTCTGACTGCTGGCTCCCGCCTCGGCCCGTATGAGATCACCGCCCAAATCGGAGTCGGCGGCATGGGGGAGGTGTGGTGCGCGACCGACACCAACCTTGGTCGGCAGGTCGCAATCAAAGTCCTTCCCGACACCTTCGCGCACGATCTCGAGCGGCTGGCCCGCTTCGAGCGTGAAGCCAAGACACTGGCATCATTGAATCACCCCAACATCGCCATCATCCACGGTCTAGAAAAAGCCGATGGCATCCGTGCGTTGGTGATGGAGCTGATCGAAGGCCCAACGCCGACCGAATTGGACTCGGCCCAATTGCAATCGACGAGGCAGTGGCGATCGCGAAGCAGATCGCCGAAGCACTCGAGGCCGCACACGAGCAGGGGATCATCCATCGCGATCTGAAGCCGCCTAACGTGAAGGTCCGCGACGATGGCACGGTGAAGGTGCTGGACTTCGGACTGGCTAAGATCATAGAGGGCGAGGCGCGCTCCTCATCGAGCCTATCGATGTCGCCAACGATCACGACACCGGCGATGACACAAGCCGGCTTGATACTCGGCACTGCAGCGTACATGTCGCCGGAGCAAGCGAAGGGGCGTCTCGCCGACAAGCGCAGTGACGTGTGGGCCTTCGGCTGCGTGCTCTTCGAGATGCTGGCCGGCCGTCGCATCTTCCAGGGCGACGATGTCACCGACGTGCTCGTGGCGGTCCTGAGCAAGGAACCCGACTGGACCGCCTTGCCGGCAGCGACCCCACCAGCCATCCACCGGGTGCTCAGACGATCACTTGAACGGGACCGTCGTCGGCGTCTGGCGGATATCGCCGATGCACGGTTGGAGCTCGAGGAGGCACTGATCGCACCTGCCATCGAAGCCGTGCCGGCGGCGGGTCCTCGAGCTGCCCTGTGGCAGCGTCTGATGCTGCCGGCGGGGTGCGAGGTCGTCGCTGCTGCTCTCGCGGGTTGGGTCGCATGGACGATGAAGCCGGCGGTTTCAGGCCCGGTCACACGTTTTCCGATCACGCTGCCTGCAGGCGACAGGTTCCTCCCAGTCGAATCGAGTCGTCACGTCGTGGCCGTGTCGCCAGATGGTTCACGCATCGCGTACGTCGCCAATGGCCGGCTGTACCTTCGTATGCGAGATCAACTTCCATCCGTCGCGATCACGGAAGGGGTGAGTCCGTTCTTCTCATCAGACGGACAGTGGCTAGGCTTCTGGCAGGAGGGACACCTCAAGAAAGTGTCCGTGAACGGCGGCGCGCCCAGCGTCCTGTGCGCGTCAGCGGTCCCGTTTGGCGCGAGCTGGGCATCCGACGACACGATCCTGTATGGGCAAGGTCCGGGCGGGATCTGGCGAGTGTCCGCGACAGGGAGTACACCCGAGAATCTCGTGAAGCTGGATGCGGGTGAGCTCGCGCATGGCCCGCAGCTTCTGCCGGGCAGGCGCGCCGTCCTCTTCACGCTCGCGCAGGGAGGAGAGGGCTGGGATGACGCGCAGATCGTCGTGCAATCGCTCGACGGCGGTGCCCGGTAGGTCGTCGTACGGGGAGGCACCGATGCGCGCTACCTCCCGACAGGTCACCTGGTCTACGCGCTTCGCGGGAGTCTGCTGGCGCTGCCATTCGACGTCGGGCGGCTCGAGGTCACAGGTGGGCCGGTTCCTCTTATCGATGATGTTGCGCAGTCGGCGGGTCGTGTTTCTGGCGCCGCACAGTTCGCCGTGTCCGGCGACGGCACGCTCGTGTACGTGCCCTCGTCGTCGTTGAGCGTGGCCAGGGCAGCACGGTTCTTCTGGGTAGACCGGATGGGGCGCGAGGAGCCAGCCTCTGCGCCTCCTCGTTTGTACCTCGTGCCGAGAATCTCGCCGGACGGTGGGCGGGTCGCCTATCAGATCGTCGATGGCAACGATACCAACATCTGGACTTATGAATTTAGGCGCGGGATTTTCCAACGGCTCACATCAGACCCGGGTCGGGACTCTGAGCCCGTCTGGTCACCCGACGGTCACCGCATCGCCTACCACTCATCGGCGCACGAAGGCGGCCCCGGCATCTTCGTGCGTGCGGCTGATGGCACTGGCGATGTGGAGCAACTGACGACGGGCACACACCTGCCTTCGTCCTGGTCGCCTGATGGGCGCATCGTCTTTCAAGACTTTGGAATGAATGGAATCTCGCCCACGGCCCCGACCGATCTCAGGATTGTTCGCGTGACTGGCGATCACCGCGTCGAGACCCTGCTTGCGACGCCGGCCCGCGAAAGCGGCGGACGGGTTGCACCAAACGGACGGTGGCTGGCGTACGAATCGAACGAAACGGGTGAGAACGCCATCATCGTACGGCCGTTTCCAGCCGTTTCGACTGCGCGATGGCCGCTCTCGAGCGGCGGCGGGGAGAACCCGATGTGGGCCAGAAACAGCCAAACGCTGTTTTATCGCAAGGGGCAAGCGGTTATGGCCGTGGCCGTGCGTGGCGCAACGCCCGCCGACTGGGGGACGCCGGAGAGGCTGTTCGAAGGTCCGTATTTCGTTATCGACGGTCCGACCATGTTCGACGTCGCCCCAGATGAGCGATTCCTGATGCTCAAGCAAAGCGGCGACGACGGAGAACCCCCCGCCCGCGACAGCCTGATCGTCGTGCAGCACTGGTTCGAGGAGCTGAAGCGCCGCGTGCCGACCAACTGAGAATCGCTCTCCCTGCTTCCTCATCGTGGTGGGCACGATTACTCGCGATAGGTCGCCATATGTAGTTCTTGAAGCCGCCCTACAGGTCGAAAGCCACTTCGGCGGTTACTCGTTATCGTGCGGACCCCACCCTGGAGCGAGCACGCTACGACTGCGCCTATTGAAGAGTTGATGAAAAGGCCGTACTGCGACAAGGTTCCTGCGTGCGGAAGTTTCAACGTGTGCTAAACGCAGGCAGACAGGTACTGGCCTTTATTGTGGTGACTGGGGCCGCGATTGCCGTCGTTGATGCCTGTTCGCGCACGGCGATCTTCCCGATGTTCCGCTATCCCCCCGGCGCCGCCCTGATCTACGCAGTTTCGATGACCTTGGTCTGGCTCACTCGCCATGTCGTCCGATTCGCCTTCCCGCCCGGGTACTATCGCCTGCAGCCTTTCGAAAACGACGGCCGCCTCTATCGACATCTCGGCGTCGGTGCCTTCAAATGGCTGCTCTCAAAGAGCGGCGTCGAGCTCCTGAATTTCTCGGCCAGACTCTCAAACGGACGAACCGGGCTTCATGGCCTCGAGCGCGGAATTCGCGAAGCTGAAACCGACCATGCGATTGCCCTGCTGATAATGGTCGCGATTATCATTCACGCCGTCACGAATGCTTGGTGGGCTCTTTCGGGCTGGCTGCTGGTGGCCAACGTCGTGGCTAATCTGTATCCCATCATGCTGCAGCGGCACAATCGGGCGCGACTGCTGCCGGTCCTCGAGAAACTCAGAGCGGGGACCGCGGGTAGCTAGATTGGTCGCGATTCGTCGCCAAGGGTCGAGGAATCCGCGAGGGCGGTGTCCATGATCTAGGGTCGACGTTGGCGTCGGTGGGCTTCGTCTTGTTCTCGGCCATTGAGTTGCTCCGTGTTGGAAGGATCGCGGCGTCGGGTGCCGCGCAGTTAGCCGGCATCCTTCGAGCCCCTCTGCGCAGCAACCATGTCAGCCGCAAGTCGCCGCATACCGTCGGCGAGAGTCGGCCTGAACCCCGCCTCGACCTGCTCACGATAGGCCGGCGCGTTGGTGCCCGAGAGCACGATACGCTGGGTCAACTTCGTGCCACCGCCGCCGACACTATCGAAATACCATTCAAATCGCAGCGTCGCTCGATCCAACAGCATTTCGATCGCGAACGATCGTTCCTCGTGAACGTCGCGAATCCACCACGTCAGCGGTGTTTGCCCGGGCAGCACGGTGCTGCCCTGCGAGCCATCGGTGAATGCGCCGTCCAGCACAAACGTGGCCGGGGGATCGTTCCAGGTCGCCACGTTGGTGCGAAACTTCCAGGCGAAGGCCCGGCTGACATCTGCCTCCACCGAGTGTTCCAAGACTAGCGCGACGGCGTCCATCAACGGCCCGCCTCGGTGAGCGGTCTCCCCTCCGCTGACGAGTCCGCGCCAGGACCACATCGGGATCTGCAAACCATCCGGCACATCCTCTGCCGAGTGGTGGTAACGAGCCATCGTGGTAGTCGTGGCCCACGCGAAGTAGTCGTGCAGTACGCGACGGAGGCGCTCGTCGCGCGCGAGCCCGACATCTTTCAGCGCCTGATCGAAACACGCGATCGCCCGCTGGTCCATCTCCCCGTGCAGCCCGTTGCCGCTGTGAATCCGGACGACAGAGGTCTCATCACCATACCGCTCGGAGTAGGTCGTTGGCCCACCGAGTGCCTCCGCCCAGTACGAGGCAAGGCGCTCCGTGTGCTGCGGGTGGTACCCGTGGCTGAACGCATGGCTAACTACTTCGTCCTCTAACACCCGGGTGTGCCACGCGCTGGCCAGTTTCAGGAGCCCGTCGAGACCGCCTGCGGCGTCGTAGACCGTCTTCATGGTTCGATTCATCAAACGTGAGTGCCATCAAATCCGCTCTGACGCGATGCGCACGTCGTCGTTCAGGCGCAAGATGCGGGCGTGCGCGGTCCGGGGAAATACGGCGTTGATCGCAAAGGTGGCAGCGTTCGTGTCCGCGTCGCGGGGCGGCCTGTTGCGTGCCAGCCACGCAAGCGGTTGCGAGTCGCCACGCGCCCCGGTCGTGTAGTCGACGCGTGTCGCGTCGCAGCGCACACACAGGCTCGAAAACATCAGGCGCACGAGACCGCCCTCGGCGTCGATATGCGCCTCGCCGATCAGGTCCTCGGCATTCGGCGGAAGGCCCTTGAGGACGATGTTGGGCCGGAACGCTTCCATCGCGATCGCGCGCTGCCCCTCGGCCACGAGCACATCGTTCATCCACGTCAATGTCGAAGCAGACGCGACGAGCGCATGTGCGCCGTCGCCGAAGAGCGTTTGCGCGTCCTGGCCCGCGAGATGCCGCTCGGCGACCGAGCGGCGGTGGTCGTCGGCCGCGCGTACGGCGACGACGTCCCGGACGTCATAGCGGCGTTGGGTCGGATGTGCCCGCAGGAGGTCACGGACCCACGTCGCGAGTGGCCCCTCGTCGACGATGCCCTCGATTACGGGGCCGCCGGCATAAGGGAGCTTCACCCGGATACGCTCGCCTTCGCTCGCCGGCGCGAGCGAGGCTGGCGCGAGGCGCAGCGGCGCGAGCCCGCGCGCGTCGTATACCAGCGCGCCGTCTTCAAGAAACGCGCGCGCGAGAGCCAGGGTCGCCTCGTTCCGGTTAGCCAAGCCCAAAGCGTCGTACGCCTCGCCATCGGGTCTTGCGCCGGGCTGTCGGACTGCTAGCATGACGCCGCGATCCGCGAGTCCCGATGCGGGATCGACGAGGCCGCGGTGATCGACACGGGCGCGCAAGAGCCGCATCGCGCCCAGCCCCTTGACAGGGAAGATGGCGAGCTCCGAGAGGCGCGCCTCGAGCCCGACGACAGTGGGCGGAAGTTCTGCAAGTGCGCGCGCGTACAGCGCGGCACCGGGACGGGAGGTGACGAGCGCGACGCGAGCGTTCATTCGTCCTGGGCCCTGACGATTCTAACTACCTGGTGATTCAGAAACGAGTAGTCGCCCAGCGTATTTCTATGGGTTCGGCCAACGATGGAAAGCCACTGCGCCGTTTGGACCAAGCCGCTGGCGCGGCGGACGCTACGCGTGAGGCGCGCCCGATCAGCCGGGTAGCGTGGGGGTCACAGGAGGTGTCTTGTGACCCATTGTCGGCAGGTCAT
>Ga0075418_10002949_pt1 | contig 19439 bp, 20 predicted proteins | sample SoiMetdeltSBSDD2_FD_81776 | JGI IMG/M metagenome (GOLD analysis project Ga0075418, IMG submission 81776) | Bulk soil microbial communities from a Populus tree surrounding site in Tennessee, USA - Soil MetaG P. deltoides SBSDD2 | ecosystem: Environmental > Terrestrial > Soil > Tree plantation...
CTGCTCCAGGACATCGGCCAGTGGCTCGGCGTCGGCATCGCCAACCTCGCGGCGGCCCTCGACCCGTCCTGCTTCGTGATCGGCGGCGGTGTCTCGGCCGCCGACGACCTGCTCATCGCCCCCGCACGGGACGCCTTCCGCCGGCACCTCACCGGGCGCGGCTACCGGCCCGAGGCCCGTATCGCGCGCGCCCAGCTCGGCCCCGAGGCCGGCATGGTCGGCGCCGCGGACCTCGCCCGCGAGGAGGCCACCTGGCTGCGCCGGGTCCGGGTCAAGACCACCGCGGTCACCGAGGCGGCCCGGACCGCCCGGACCGCGAAGAAGGCAGCCGCGCGCCGTACCGGGATGCGGGCCGGCCACCGCGACGCGGACGCCTGACCGTGCGGGTGCTGTCCTACAACGTGCACCGCTGGTCCGACGACCGGGCGGCGCTGGCCCGGGTGTTCGCGGCCTGCCGGCCGGACGTGGCGCTGGTGCAGGAGGCGCCGACCTGGTTCGGCACCCGGCGCCGGCGTGAGGCGATGGCCGCCTCGCTGAACATGCGGTACGTCGCCGGTGCGGCTCGCAACGTCGTGCTCGTTGCCGAGGGCATCGAGGTCACGGAGTCGCTGCGGCTGCGGGTGTGGCGGCCGTTCGTCCGGCGCCGGCTGCGGCTGGTCGCGACCCAGCTGCCTGGTGGCGCGGTCGGCGCCCGAGCCACGCTCGGCGCTGTGTCCGTCGGTCTGGTGGTGTGCCATCTCGGGCTGCACACCCGCGGGCGGCTGCGCGAGCTGGAGCAGGTGCTGCGCGGCTGTGCGTCGCTCGGGACACCGTTCCTGCTGGTGGGTGACCTGAACGAGGAGCCGGACGGTCCGGTCTGGAAGCGGCTCGCCGAGGCGGGACTGGTCGACCTCGGTGCCGACGCCGGTCCGACGTTCCCGTCGGACGATGCGTACAAGCGGATCGACGGAGCGCACGCCTCACCCGAGCTGCCGGCCCGGCTGCTCTCCGTCGAGGCTGCGGCTGAGGACCTGGCCGCCGCCTCCGATCACCTGCCGCTGCTGGTGGAGCTCACTCCTTCTTCCGGTTGAGGAACTTCAGCATTGCCTCGCGCGCGGGGTCGGAGCCGAACAGGCTCGCGGACAGCTCGGCGAGATCCTTGCCGCGGGCATCGATATCGCGCAGCAGGTCCGCGGTGAGCAGCTTCTTGGTCTCCCGCAGCCCTTGCGGCACGCCCTTCAGCAGCGAGCCGACGACCTGGTCCACGCTCTCGTCCAGCCGGTCTTCGGCGACGGCACGGGTGACCAGGCCGATCCGTGCCGCCTCGGTACCGTCGAAGCCGTCGCCGGTCAGGAACGTGTACGACGCCGCGCGGTCGCCGAGCCGGGGGAGCACGGTGAGCGAGATCGTCGCGGCCGCGAGCCCGAGCCGGACCTCGGTCAGCGCGAAAGTCGACGTGCCGGCCGCGATGCTGATGTCTGCCGCGGCGACGATGCCGATGCCGCCGGCCCGGACCGCGCCGGCGACCCGGGCCACCACCGGCTTCGGGCAGGCCACGATGGCGCGCTGCACGTCGACCATCCGCAGCGCCCCGACCGCCATCCCGACCGACGTGGCCTCAGCCAGGTCGGCACCGGCGCAGAACACGTCGATCGCCGAGCGGATCACCACCACCCGTACGGCGTCGTCGGTTCCCGCGGTCTCCAGGTGCTCGATCAGCTCCCCGGTCAGCTGCTGCGCCAACGCGTTCTTGTTGTGCGGCGAGTCCAGCGTGACGCTCGCAACACCCTCCACCACCTCGTAACGAACCAGCTGCTGGTGCTCAGGCATGCGCCCACCTTCCCCTGGCGATCATCGGTCGGTTAGCGACGAACTGTGGATAACGCGGTCACCTGACCGCCGGCGTGCACCCGACCGGTTATCCACAGTTCGTCGCTAACCGACCGATGATCGCAGAGGGGGTGGGGGTGACCGGGGCCGTGGGTGTGATCAGGTGGTGAGCTCGTGAGTCAGGTGTTCGACGAACAGGCCGACGTCGGTGACGATGCCGCGGGCCTGGGTGGAGCCGCGGTCGGCGAGCTTGGTGACGGTGGCCGGGTTGATGTCGATGCAGGTGAGCGGTACGGACGCGGGCAGGATGTTGCCGGTAGCAACCGAGTGCAGCATGGTCGCGGCCATCAGGCAGTAGCCGACGCCGTCCAGCGCCGCCCGCATCGCCCGCTGTCCCTCCACCACGTCGGTGTAGACGTCCGGCAGCGGGCCGTCGTCGCGGACCGAGCCGACCAGCACGAACTGCTTGCCGTGGCGGACCAGCGCGTGCATCACGCCCGAGGTCAGTACGCCCTGCTCCACCGCGGCCGCGATCGAGCCGGCCTTGCGGATCGTGTTGATGGCGCGGATGTGGTGCTCGTGGCCGTGCTCGACACCGCGGCCGCGGGACAGGTCGACACCGAGCGAGGTGCCGTACAGCGACGACTCGATGTCGTGAGTGGCCAGCGCGTTGCCGGCGAACAGCACGTCGACGTACCCGGCCTCGACCAGCGCCACCATCGCCGGCGCCGCGCCGGTGTGCACGATGCCCGGGCCGCCGACCCAGAGCACCTTGAGCCCGGCCGCCTTCGCCTCGCGCATGCCGTCGGCGACCTGCCGGACCAGCACGCCCTGCGGCTTCTCGCTGGACACCACGGACTCCATGAACCCGAACCTGTCCTCGACCGAGGCGACCACCGGGGGAGTGACCTTGACGCCCTGCGCGCTGGTGATGATCCGCATCCCGGCCTGCACGTCCGACATCGGGATGGTGCGCACGGTCTCGCCCTCGACCAGCAGGCCGCAGTCCATCTCCGGGTTGCGGACCGTGACCCAGCGACCGCCGAGCCGGACGCTGGTCGGCAGGTTCGTGGTCGAGTAGAACCCGTCCGGGAACACTCCGTCGGTCTCCGCCTCGGTGATCTCCGGTTCGCCCGGGTTGACCAGGTTCGCGCCCTTGGTCTGGATCCGCATCAGCAGCCGCTGCAGCGACTCCTCGTCGTCGGCCCCGACCGTCATCCGAACCGTCGACGTGTCGTCCTTGTCGTGGCCGACATCGAACTGGTCGATCGAGTAGTCGCCGTCGTACTCCCTGACGTCGTCGAGCACCCGGGACAGTAGGCCGGAGTCCATCAGATGGCCCGTGATCTGGACCGTTTCGGTGTACTTCACCCCGATGTCATACCACGGCGCCGTCGTCGGGCGTGTCGTCGATCGGCGGCCGGTCCTTCATCCGGAACACGAGTGTCAGGAACCCCGCCACGAAAGCGAGCAGCGCGAACGCCAGCATCCGACCACCACGGCCGATGTCGAGCACCGCGGCGAGCACCAGCACCACCGGGCCGCCGATCAGACCGGTCCAGGCCAGCCGCGAGATCCAGTCCAGCTTCGGCGCCGGCGCCGGCTCGGGTGGCACGTAGTGGTCGTGCTCCTCGGACCGGTCCGCTTCGCGTCGTACCCGCTGCTCCTCGGCCTCGTCGGCGGCGCGCACCGCGTCGCTCGGCGGCTCGGAGCCGGACGACTCGGTGCCGGTCTGCTCGGTGCCGGTCGGTCCGGAGACGGTCGGCTCGGAGACCGCGGTCCGCGGTTCGTCGTCGAGGTCCTCGGCCGCGGGCCACGGGTGCTCCGCGGTCGGGTCGTCGGCGGTCTCGAGCTGCGCGACCAGGGCCGCGAACTCGGCGTCGTCCGAGGCGCGCCGGACGATCTCCCGGCCGCGGTCCACCGCGTCCGCGTCGACGTACATCACATCCCGGCCGATCGATGGCTTCACGTAGGCCGCGATACCGGCCTCCGCGAGCGACGCCAGTACCGCGTCCGCGGCGTCCGGTGCGATCTCACCCGCCGGGGTGTACGACGCCGCGGTGAGCCCGTTGTCACGCATCGGTGCTCACCCCCGGCTGATCCGGGCGATGAACGCTGCGGTATCGGTGAAAATCCGCTCGGCGTCGTTGTCCAGTACGGCGACGTGGTAGCTGTCCTCCAGCAGCGTCTCGGTGACGTCCCGGGAGGAGACCGCCTCGAGCACGCGGCGCGACGAGCTGGGCTCGACCACGTGGTCGACGGTGGACCGGAACAGCAGCAGTGGCTGGGTCACCTTCGCCAGGTCCGCCCGGGTCAGCTTCCACAGCCGGCTGACGGAGTACAGCGCCTTCAGCGGCAGCCGGTCGTATGCGTTCTCGGTCACGCCGGGCTTCTTGATGTCGTTCGCGATACCGGGCAGCGACGGCACCAGCCGCTGCAGCAGCGGAAGCGCCAGCAGCCGCTTGTCGTCCGACGACACCGACGGGTTGACCACGATCACGCCGGCGATCTCAGTGCCGTGCTCCTCGGCCAGCCGCAGCGCCAGGCAGCCGCCCATCGACAGCCCGGCGACGAACACCCGGTCGTGGTTCTGCCGGAGCTTGTCCACCTCGGCGTCGAGAACGGCGTACCAGTCCTGCCAGCGGGTGGTGTTGAGCTCCTTCCACTGTGTGCCGTGGCCCGGCAGCCGCGGTACGGCCACGCCATACCCCTGGGCGGCGAGGTGCTCCGCGAAGGGTTTCATCGAGTACGGCGACCCGGTGAAGCCGTGGCTCAGCAGTACTCCCGTGGACGCGTTCTCGCCGGAGCCGGGCTGGCGGAGCTCCTCCGCATGCGCTTGGACGGGCACTGGCACTCCTCCTGAGAGTCCGGGCGGTTGGGGCGAACCCGCCTGGAACGCCATGGTCGCACGCGCGCCTAACGGACGGGGACCCTGGCGTACTGTGACATTGGCGTTACCCGGCGCGGGCAACTAGGGTTGCGGCAAGGCGGAGGTGGTGCCGTGCTCTACTTGTTCCTGCGCAGGATCCTGGTGGGACCACTGATCAGGATGATCTTCCGCCCGTGGGTCAAGGGCCTGGAGAACATCCCCGAGGACGGCCCGGCGCTGCTGGTGAGCAACCACCTGGCGTTCTGCGACTCGGTGTTCCTGCCGGTCGCGGTCCCGCGCCAGATCCACTTCCCGGCGAAGGCCGAGTACTTCACCGCGCCCGGCTTCAAGGGCAAGGTGGTGGCGGCGTTCTTCCGCGCCGTCGGCCAGGTCCCGATCGACCGGTCCGGCGGCCGGGCCTCGATGGCCGCGCTGGACACCGGGATCCGGATCCTGTCCGAGGGCAAGCTGTTCGGCATCTACCCCGAGGGCACCCGGTCGCCCGACGGCCGGCTGTACAAGGGCCGTACCGGCGTCGCCCGGATCGCGATCGTGGCCGGTGTCCCGGTGATCCCGGTCGCGATGATCGACACCGACAAGCTGCAGCCGCCCGGCCGCGCCTGGCCGCGCTGGCTGGTCCGCGAGCCCGGTCGCCGGCTCCCGCGGATCACCCGTCCCGGCGTGGTGATCGGCAAGCCGCTCGACTTCAGCCGGTACGAGGGCATGGAGCGCGACCGGCTCGCACTGCGCTCGGTCACCGACGAGATCATGTACGCGCTGATGGATCTGTCCGGCCAGGAGTACGTCGACATGTACGCGACCAAGGCCAAGGAGCTGATCAAGCGCGGCGAGGTACCGCAAACGCACGTGCTGCCGCGGAACGCACCGGACTCCAAGGCCTCCTAGGGCCTCCTAGCTGATCTCCTGGATCGCCTGGAACAGGCGGCTCATGACCGTATTCGCGTTCCGGTGGCTGTCGGCGAGCAGGATGGCCGCGGCCAGGCGCTTTTCCGGCACGACCGCGAGCATCGTGGTGTAGCCCGGGGCCATCCCGATGTGGCCGTACGCCTCGCCGAGCCCGAGCAACAGCGAGAACCGCATCGTGCCGAGCCCGTACTCGCTGTCCCCGCCGGTCATCGCGGTGACGATGGCGGGCGGTACGACGCGGCCGCCGTACAGCTGGTAGCCCCAGCGCGCGACCGACGCAGCGTCAGCCGCCATCCCGCCGGCCGCCATCGTGGCGCTCGCCACCGCGCGACACGGCAGGTACCCGTCCGGTCCGCCCGGGCAGAACGGGATCCGGGTGTTCGCCACCGGTGGTGGCGGCCGCTCCCCGTCCTGGACCGCGACCCGGGCCAGCCGGGCCGGCGTGACCAGGTCGCGGCGCAGCACGGCCGCGAGTGGCTGTTTGGTGACGCTCTCGACCAGCATCCCGAGCAGCAGGTAGCTCGGGTTGCTGTACGCGAACGGGCTGCCCGGGCCGCCCAGCGCGGCCGAGTGGTGCGCCAGTACCTGCGCCGGTGTCCAATGCCGGCTCGGCGCCTCGGCGAACTCCTTCTCGAGCGCCTGGTAGTCGCCAGGCAGGAAGTCCGGCAACCCGGCCCGCATCGCCAGGTGCTGCCGCACCGTCGCACCGTTCGCGGTCAGCTTGTGCTTCACGTACGTCGAGAGCGGCTTGTCCAGCTCGACCGTGCCGGCACGCGCCAGCCGGAGCACCTCCGCGGCCACGAACGTCTTGGTGATGCTCGCGATCGCCATCGTCGTGTTGTTCTGCAGCCGCCGCCCGGTACCGTCAGCCCCCGCGACCCCGGTCCACGTCCACTGGTCGGTGAGCACCGCCGCGGTGATCCCGCGCGCTCCGCTCTCGATCCCGGCCGAGTTCTCCGCGACCACCCGGTCCAGAACGTGCTGCAGGGTCGCCGCCTTGGCCCTGGCAAGGGCCGCCGTCCCCGGTTCGGGGAGGTTCTTGGCCGTGGTCGGGGTGACGGTGGCCGTACCGACGGTCACGGGGGACTCGCTCTCGGTCGGCTTCGACGCCAGCTCCGTGCAGCCCGCCGACGCCAGCACCACCGCGATCGCGACCGCCCGCACGTACCTCAACGATGCGCCCCCTCCCGTCCAAGCCATCCTGGCCGCCTCCGTCGAGCGTGTCGACCGTCCCGGTCCGGCTTGGTCCCCCATCGTGACCTCTGCGGTGTGCCCGAAGGATCTGGGCCAGTCACGCGCCGCCTCCTCGTCGTACCGTCCGAGCGCTGATCCAAGCACAGCGGCGCGGAGCGGCTGGCCTAACCTTGGGGTCATGCATGTCGCGAACGCGCCGCTGTTGCCCGGCGTACCGAGTCTGGACGATCTGCGGGCCCTCGGCCCGAGGCAGCAGCCGGAGTGGCCGGACGGCGCGGCGCTGGACGGGGTGGTGTCGGGCCTGCGGGTGCTCCCGCCGCTGGTGTTCGCGGGCGAGTGCGACGACCTGCGCGGCAAGATCGGCGCGGTCGCCAGGGGAGAGGCGTTCCTGCTGCAGGGCGGCGACTGCGCCGAGACATTCAGCGGGGTGACCGCGGAGAACATCCGGGCCAAGCTGCGGGTGCTGCTGCAGATGTCGGTGGTGCTCACGTACGCCGCCAGCGTGCCGGTGGTGAAGGTGGGCCGGATCGCCGGCCAGTACGCGAAGCCGCGCAGCAGCGGGACCGAGACCCGCGACGGCGTCACGCTGCCGGCGTACCGGGGCGACGCGGTCAACGGCCTGGAGTTCACCGAGCAGTCGCGTACGCCGGACGCGCAGCGGCTGCGTGAGGTGTACAACGCAGCGGCTGCGACGCTGAACCTGACCCGCGCCTTCACCACCGGTGGGTACGCGGACCTGCACCAGGTGCACGCCTGGAACACCGACTTCGTCCGGTCCTCGCCGGTCGGGCAGCGGTACGAGCGGCTGGCCGGGGAGATCGAGCGGGCGCTGGCGTTCATGAAGGCCTGTGGCGCGGACCCGGAGGAGTTCCACACCGTCGACTTCTACGCCAGCCACGAGGCGCTGATCCTCGAGTACGAGCATGCGATGACCCGGATCGACTCGCGCACCGAGACTCCGTACGGGACGTCCGGGCACCTGCTCTGGATCGGCGAGCGCACCCGGCAGCTGGACGGCGCGCACATCGAGCTGCTCTCCACGCTGCGCAACCCGATCGGGGTCAAGATCGGCCCGACCACGACCCCGGACGACATCCGCGCGCTGATCGACCGGCTGAACCCGAAGGGCGAGGAAGGCCGGCTCACGTTCATCACCCGGATGGGTGCGGGCAAGATCCGCGACGGTCTGCCGCCGCTGCTCGAGGCGGTCCGGGACCACGGTTCGCCGGTCGCCTGGGTGTGCGACCCGATGCACGGCAACACCTACGAGACGCCGAACGGGTACAAGACCCGCAACTTCGACGACGTGCTGACCGAGGTACAGGGCTTCTTCGACGCGCACGAGCAGGTCGGCACCTGGCCCGGAGGGTTGCACGTCGAGCTGACCGGCGACGACGTCACCGAGTGCCTGGGCGGCGGTGAGCAGCTGGCCGCGGCGGACCTGGTGAACCGGTACGAGACCGCCTGCGACCCGCGGCTGAACCGGCACCAGTCGCTCGAGCTCGCGTTCCTGGTCGCCGCACGCCTGCAGCGGGCCCGGTCTTGATCGACCTGCGCAGCGACACCGTAACCAAGCCGTCGGCCGGGATGCTGGCGGCGATGACCTCGGCCGAGGTCGGCGACGACGTGTACGGCGAGGACCCGACCGTGGCCGAGCTGGAGTCCGAGGTGGCCGGGCTGCTCGGCCAGGAGGCGGCCCTGTTCACCGTCACCGGCTCACTCGCCAACGTGCTCGGAGTCCGCGCACTCGTTGCCCCCGGCACCGAAGTGCTGTGCGAGTCGACCGCGCACATCGCCCGGGCCGAGCTCGGTGCGCACGGTGCGGTCAGCGGCGTCACGATGCGGACCTGGACCGCCACGCGCGGCCAGATCGACCTGGAGCAGATCCGCGCTCTGGCGGTGCCGGACGCCGGTCCGTACTTCGTCTCCACCGCCGCGGTCTCGGTCGAGAACACGCACAACTTCGGCGGCGGCAGCATTCAGCCGGAGGACGTGTACGGCGCGCTCGCCGACGAGCTGGAGCAGAGCGGAGTGGCGCTGCATCTGGACGGCGCACGGCTGTGGAACGCGGCGGTTGCCACCGGTGTGCCGGTGACGGAGTACGCGCGCCGGGCGAGCACGGTGAGCGTCTGCCTGTCCAAGGGGCTCGGTGCGCCGGTCGGCTCGCTGGTCGCGGGACCGGCGGACGCCATGCGAGAGGCCCGGGTCTGGCGCAAGCGGCTGGGGGCCGGGTGGCGGCAGGCCGGAGTGCTGGCGGCGGCCGGACTGTACGCGGTCCGCAACAACGTGGAGAGGCTCGCTGAGGACCACGCGAACGCGCGGGCGATCGCGGAGATGCTGGCGGACGCGGTTCCGGGTGCGGTGGCTCCGGACGAGGTCGACACGAACATCGTCGTGGTCGACGTCTCCGGCCTGGACAAGCCGGTGCCACAGATCGTCGCCCAGGCGAAGGACCAGGGCGTGCTGATCGGCGGTGTCGGTGCGACCGTGCTGCGGATCGTCACCCACCTGGACGCCTCCGCCGCGGACTGCCGCAAGGCTGCCGAGACCCTGGCCGGCATCCTGCGCTGACCCGCCGCCCGGGCGTGGGCTGCGTCCGGATTGTGATGGCCTGGAGGTCCGGGGCCGGCCTCGCGCACCGTAGGGTCGTGCGTCATGAGCAGACAGGTCCGGCTGGCGATCGCCGTCGGGGGCGGTTGTGTGGTGGTCGCGGTAGCGGCCGCGCTGGCGGTCGACAGCCGGCTGGACCGGCAGATCGTGGCCCGGACCGGCATGCTGGTGCTCTCGCTCCTGTGCGCGCTGGTGCTCGCGGTCCGGCAGCGGCGCAGTACCAGGGTGATCGGCTGGACCGGGATCGCGCTGTGGGGCCTGATCGCGCCGCTCGTCCTGACCGCGAGCGCCTCGCCGCCCGAGGCGGACTTCGCGATCGCGGTGCACGAGGACGCGAAGGCCGCGGCGACGCGGCAGGCGCAGAGTGTGATCACCATCGCGGACGTGACAGCGGCGGCGAAGGCCCGTGGCGGCGCCGTCGGGACATTGCCCGTGGCCGGCAACCCGGTCCAGGGCGCCGACACGTTCCCGCTTGTGCTCCGGCCGGACCCCTCCCACGGCCGGCCGCGGATCTGCATCGCGATCGAGCACGGTACCGAGGCTCGCATCCGCCGCTGCTGAACTAGACCGCACACCCCAGGTCTGTCAGGGCCGTGTGGCCGGTGTCGGTGAGGCGGAGGGCGCGACCGTCGCGAGCCCGGTGGGTGAACCACCCGAGCGTGATCAGCCGTGCCGTGATCGCAGCGGCGAGCCCGCCGGCGAGGTGGTAGCGGCGCTCGGTCCAGTCCAGGCAGGGCCGGGCGAAGGTCCGCCGCGCCGTGCGTGCGCCGGAGACGTCGATGCCGAGGGCAACGAGCTCGCGTTCGCCGGTCGCGCTCACGCCGTACCCGCCGTCGGCGTCGACCAGCCACCGCGATGCCAGCATGGTGTCCAGCAGCGCGACGCCGCAGGTGCCGGCCAGGTGGTCGTAGCAGGTGCGTGCGAACTCCAGTGCCTGCGCGGTATTCGACTGCCGCAGTGTGCCGACCTTGGCCGGCGGGCCGAGATGGGCGAGCGCCTCCAGCGCGGTCGCGACGTGCGGCCCGGCGAGCCGGTAGTACCGGTGCCTGCCCTGGCTCACCACCTCGACCAGCCGCCCGTCCAGCAGCCGGTGCAGGTGCTCGCTCGCGGTCGGCCGGCTGACCCGTGCGACGTGCGCCAGCTCGCCTGCAGCCAGGGCTCGGCCGGACAGCAGCGCGTTGAGCATCGCCGCCCGGGCCGGCTCGGCGATCAGCGCTGCGGGTGCGGCCAGATCTCGTTCCATCCCGCCACGGTACGACGTGGACAGTTCGGCGACGGCCGAAGTATTCGCGGCCTAGCGTCCCCGTCATGGACACGAACCCCGCAATGGCGGTCGAGACCGCCGTCGAACAATGCCTGACCCTGGCCGCGACCTGGAAACGCTGGGACGGCCGCCCGCTGGTGACGAAGGACAACGAGCGGATCTACACGCCGCACAAGGCGATCCGGCGGATCGCGGACCACATCGTCGACCACCTGGCCGAGGTGGAGGCACTGCTGGCCGGCGTACCCACCCAGCCGGACGAGTGGCACGGGAGCCTGCTCACGTTCGAGTCGGACTGGGCCCGGTTCACCGAGGGCGACCTGGACGAGGCGCGGCAGCGGCTGCGCCGGCTCGGCCGGACGTTCGCGCTCCGGTACGCCGCCGCCGGCCCGGCCGAGTGGGACACGCCGCGCGGCGACAACTGGTCGCTGCGCACGATCGCGGAGCACCTCACCGGCATCACGTGGTACGCCGACCAAGTCGGCGACCTGACCAAACCCTGAGCGCGATTGGACGCAAGTTTCAGGCCAGGTCCGCGGACCTGCCACCGGCGTGCGTCCGGGGCCTGAAACTTGCGTCCGATCGCGCCGTTCTTAGGCGGGGGCCGGCACCCGGGTGCGGTGCTGCTGGGGGCTGACGCCGCGGACGCGTTTGAAGGCGGTGCTGAGGGCGAATGCGCTGCCGTAGCCGACCTTGCGGGCGACCGCACCGACGGTGGTGTCCGGCTCGCGCAGCAGGTCCGCGGCCAGCGTCAGCCGCCAGCCGGTCAGGAACGACATCGGCGGTTCGCCGACCAGCTCGTGGAACCGCCGGGCCAGCGCCGCACGGGACACCCCGGCCGCGGCGGCGAGCGACTCGACGGTCCACTGGTGCGCCGGGTCGTCGTACATCAGCCGCAGCGCCCGGCCGACGATCGGGTCGCTCTGCGCGACGTACCAGCCCGGCGCACCGGCCTCGGGCCGGGCGAACCAGGCCCGCAGTACCGCGATCAGCACCAGGTCGAGCAGCCGGTCGAGGAACACCTCCTGGCCGGGCTCGTCCCTGGCGATCTCGGACCGCAGCACCGGTACCAGCCGGTCGTCCCAGTCGGACTCGGACAGCACCAGCATCTGCGGTAGCGCGGACAGCAGCCGGTTGCTGACCTCGCCGCTGAGCTGGTACGTGCCGACCAGCATCTCGGTCGACCCGTCGGCGGCGTTGCCCCAGGTCCGCACCCCGAGGTCCATCAGGTCGTGCGTGTCCACCCCGTCCGGCGTCGTACAGCGCTGCCCGGGGTGGACGATGATCTGCGGCTCGGTCCCGGGTTCGTCGCTCACGAGGTAGTGGTCCGGCCCTTTGCACACGGTGATGTCGCCCTGCCGGAGCAGCACCGGGTCGGCGCCCTCGAGCGTCATCCAGGCGTCGCCGGACACCATCGCGACCAGCGACAGCGGCGCCTCGTCCTGGATCCGGATCGACCAGGGTGGGTTCATCACGGTGCGGAGCAGGAAGGCGCCCCGGGCGCGCGGTCCGTCGAGCAGTCCAGCAAGTGCGTCCATGCCAGGAAGTCTAGACCAGCCGTAGACGCTTGCACATGCTCATGAGTCTCACAGCCATGGCTCGCCGTACAGAATCCGTCTTGAATCGAGGCATGACAAACAGCGAGACAATCCTGGTGACGGGCGGCAACGGTAAGACCGGAAGCCGCATCGCAGAGCGCCTCACGGCGCGCGGTATCGACGTCCGGAGGGGATCGCGGTCCAGTACCCCGGCCTTCGACTGGGAGGACCAGTCGACCTGGGGGCCGGCGCTCGACGGCGTGACCGCGGCGTACGTGACCTACTACCCCGACCTGGCGTTCCCCGGCGCCTCGGACGCGATCCGCGAGCTCGCACGGACGGCCGTCGACCACGGCGTACGACGCCTGGTGCTGCTGTCCGGACGAGGCGAGCAGGGCGCGCAGCGGTCCGAGCAGGAGCTGATCAACTCCGGCGCGGACTGGACCGTCGTGCGATGTGCGTTCTTCGCGCAGAACTTCGACGAGGGGTTCCTGGCCGAGGCGGTCCGGGCCGGCGAGTTCGCGCTACCGGCGGGCGAGGTGACCGAGGCGATCGTCGACGTCGACGACATCGCGGACGTCGCGGTCGAGGCGCTCACTGGTGATGGCCACGTCGGACAGGTGTACGAGCTGTCCGGACCGCGGCTGATCACCTTCGCCGAGGCGGCCGCGGAGCTCTCCAAGGCGTCCGGGCGGGACGTGCGCTACGTGCCGATCACGCCGGACGAGTTCGCCGCGATGCTGGCCGGGGCCGGCCTGCCGGACGACTACGTGTCCGGCCTGACCGGGGTGTTCACCGAGATCATGGACGGCCGCAACGAGTACCTGGCCGACGGCGTGCAGCGCGCGCTGGGCCGCGCGCCGCGCGACTTCAGCGACTACGCACGAGACACTGCCGCCACCGGTGTCTGGGCATGACCACTACCTCGAGCACGATCGATCGGAGACCACGCATGGACAACCTGACCTTCGCGCTGGCCGTCGCAGCGACCGTCGGCACGGCAGCGATCGGCGGGACCTTCTTCGCCTTCTCCACCTTCGTGACACAGTCGCTGATGAAGCGGCCGGCCGCCGAGGGCGCGGCGGCGATGCAAGAGATCAACCGCACCATCTTGAGCTCGGCGTTCATGCCGGTGTTCCTCGGCACCGCCCTGCTCAGCATGGTCGCAGTGGTGGTCGCGTTGGTGCGCTGGGGCGAGCCGTGCTCGATCTGGCTGCTGGTCGGCGGCCTGCTGTACCTGCTCGGCAACATCCTCGTCACCGGTGCCTACAACGTGCCACGCAACAACGCCCTGGACGCGCTGGACGCGAACGCGTTGACCGCCGCCGAGTGGACCAGCTGGGCCAAGAGCTGGCTGGCCGGCAACCACATCCGCACCCTGACCGGCCTGGCCGCCACCGCCGCCTTCCTGCTCGCCGCCCGCGGCTAGCCCATCGCCAGCCGGAAGTCGTGCACCACGTCGTACCGCTTGTCGGTGACCAGCCGTACCTCGCCGCTGCGGAGGCCGTAGACCACGGACCACTGGGTGTGGCCCTGGGCTACGGCCTTCAGCAGGTTCATCGCCTCCCGGGCGGCGAGTGTCCCGCCGGTCCGGCGCAGCGTGTCGGTGGCGGTCCGGTACCGGTCGTCGGCCTGGCGAACCCGCTCGTCGGACCCGGCGAGGGTGAAGTTCACCGCTGCGTTCCACGGCTCGCTGTTGCGCTGGGCAACGATCTTCCCATCGACCAGCTCGACCACGGCGGAGCCGCCGTTCGCGTCCGCGACCAAGTAGTGCAGCGGCGGACCGCCGGAGAAGTCGACGTTGTGCGACTCGAACACCTTCAGCGCCTCGTCCACGGTCGCCGCGGTGTCCAGTACCAGCCGGATGATCCGCACGCTGCCGACCGTGGGTCGTTCCGGCCGGGTCCCGCTGTCCGCGTCCGGTACCGCGGCCATTCCGATCGCCAGGCCCTTCTCGTTCATCCCGTCGAACGGCAGCAGCGGCGCATCCAGCAAGGCCTGCTGTTCGCCGGCGGTGTCCGGGTCGCCCTGCACCCCGAGGTACGCCGCGTCCACCATCGACACCGACGCGTGCCCGTCCGGCGGGTCGGTGAACAGCAGCAGTGCCGGGTTGTGGTCCCAGTCGAAGTTCCGGGCGAACACCGGGTTCGCGCGGTCGCCGTACGCGACGAACAGCGAGCACCCGTACGGCGACGGTGCGGCCGGCTGGTCGACGCCCTTCATCCGGTCGTACCCGCCGCGGTAGGTCATCGTCCACAGCGGATGGTCGTCCACCTTCCGCACACTCGCCAGCGAAGCAGTCTGCTCGGCCGACACAGCCCGCTCCGGTACGGCGGGCGGGCGCTCGCTACATCCGACCAGCGCCGCCGCGCACAGCATCAGGGCTGTCGCGGCGGCGGCGGTCCGGAGGCTCATGCCCCGATCATCGGTTCGCCCTCACGGAATCGCAACGGTCCCGTCGAACCAGGTCGACTCGTCCAGCGGATCCGCCGCGAGGACGAGTCCCTCGGCGATCCGGAGCACCTCCTGCTCATCGACACCGACAACATCGTTCGGCGAGATCACCGCGACCTCGTATCCGGATCCGCGGACCACGACCGTGGTCACGTTGTTGTCATCGGTGTGGATCCATGCCGGACGGTCGTGGACCGTGATCGCCCGGCTTCCGCTCGGCGCGGTCGACCAGGGTCCGCGGCGGAAGCTGATCGGGATGCTGTGTCCCTTCGATCTGCCGTAGGGGTCGCCGGCTCTCGCGAGATGGACGCCCGCGTGCGTATTCACTCCCGGCATGGTGTCGGGCTGTCGGCCGGCACTGGGCGGGCTGTAGTCAGCCGACTCGGTGATGAACCCGGCCGGCAGGTGTCCGATCCGGAACGGCACGGTGAACGGGCTGCGCTCGATCAGGACACCGTTCGCGATGGTCTGCTCGAGCTCACGCGTGCCGCCCGGACCGGGGTCACCCGAGCAGCCGACGACGGCCCAGGAGTCCGCGTCGTAGCGCCAGGCGATCCGAGGACTCGGACTCCCGGGGTCGCCCGGCTGGGACCTGGCCTTGTAGCCGAAGGTGCCGAAGTAGCCGGGTCTGCCCCGCACGGTCACCTCGGTGCTGCCCGGCGGGATCCCGCTGCTGTCGAACGCGCCGGGCGCGAAGACGCTCACTTCGCAGAACGCGGTCTGCGGTCCGGTCACGAGCGCGTGTTGGAAGTCACGCAGGATCAGTCGATCGACGATCACGAAGCCTGCCGGCAGGTCGACATCGAACGAGTAGTGCCACGTGTCGTTGGCCTGGACCGGCGCCTCGGCGGTGCCGCGGCCGAGCACGACCGGTACCGCGACGGCGGCGACGACGGTCGCTGTCACCGAGACCAGCACCGGCAGCCGCGCCGGGCGCCGTCGCCTCGGCTCGCCGGGGATCTCGAAGCCGACCTGGTCAGGCGTGGGCGCGCGGTCGGCGAGCGTGGTGAACGCCGCCTTGAGGTCTTCGTCAGTACGCATGGCTGGCTCCGGTCTCGCGGGTCTGCTGGGTGGAAGCGCCGAGCTCGATCCGAAGCGTTGCCAGTGCGCGCGAAGCCTGCGAACGCACGGTCGAGGGGCGGCAGGAGAGCGTCTCAGCGATCTCGGCGTCGGACAGCCCGCCGTAGTACCGCAGCGCCAGCACCGCCCGCTGCCGCGGCGGCAGCTTGGCCAGCTCCGCGACCAGCTGGTCACGGTCGGCGTGCTGCTCCGCGTGGTCGGGTGTCGATCCGTGCTCGGCACTGAGGTCGGCGGGGACCAACCGGGACCACTTGCGGCGCCAGTTCAGGTACTCGTTGACGACGATCTGGCGGACGTACGCCTCCGGATGGTCGAGCCGCTGGATCTTGTCCCAGCGCCGGTGCGCTTTGATCAGGGCGTCCTGGACGACGTCCTCGGCGAGGCCCCTGTCGCAGCACAGCACCATCGCGAACCTGAGCAGCTCCGCAAGCCTGCTCCTGGCCCACTCGTCGAATCTCATCCCGCCTCCGCTGAGTAGCTCTCAGCAGGTAAACACGGCTCGGGCCCAGATCCGCTGCACGCCGGCGCCCATGTCACGGCCTGCCACCTCTCTCTCGGGTCTCGACCCTGCACCCGACAGGACGCGTCTCGAGGCAGATGTGCTGCGTCGTACGCCGATGGTGGCACCCGTAGACTGCCCCCGAGTCCCGACCACACCTCCACGGGGGAGGCTGTCCGACCGTGCGCGAGATCGTCGTCTTCAGCGGAAGCGCTCACCACACGCTGGCCGAGCGGATCTGCTCCGACCTCGGCGTCGGGCTGTCGCCGGTAGAGATCACCCGGTTCAGCAACGACTGCCTGCAGGTCCAGCTCCAGGCGAACTGCCGGCAGCGTGACGTCTACGTCATCCAGCCACTGGTCGCTCCCACGCAGGACAACCTGATGGAGCTGCTGCTGATGATGGACGCCGCCCGGGGCGCCTCGGCGGCACAGATCACCGCGGTGATGCCGCACTACGCCTACGCCCGGTCGGACAAGAAGGACGCGTCCCGGATATCGATCGGCGGGCGACTGGTCGCCGACATGCTGGTGACCGCGGGCGCGGACCGGGTGCTCACGATGACGTTGCACGCTCCGCAGGTGCACGGGTTCTTCTCGGTCCCGGTCGACCATCTGACCGCGATCGGCGTACTGGCGGAGCACTTCAGTGACCGTGACCTCGCCAACACGGTCGTGGTCAGCCCGGACCTGGGCAACGCGAAGACCGCGACCCAGTTCGCGCGGCTGCTCGGGCTGCCGGTAGCCGCGGGCAGCAAGCAGCGGCTCGACGGCGACACCGTGGTGATCGACTCGATCGTCGGCGACGTGGCCGGCAAGCGGGCGATCGTGCTGGACGACGAGATCGCCACCGGCGGTTCGATCGTCGAGCTGCTGGACCGGCTCGCCACGCTGGGCTGTACCGAAGCCGCCATCGCCTGCACGCACGGGTTGTTCGCCGGCAAGGCGGTGGAACGGCTACGGTCGCACCCGTCGATCACCGAGGTGGTGACGACGGACACGGTGCCGCAGCCGTCCGGATTCCCCGAGCTGCAGATCCGCTCGGTGGCCGGGTTGTTCGCCGAGGCGATCTCCCGGATCCACGCCGGCGAGTCGGTCAGCAGCCTGTTCGACGGCGTCGACCCCACACACGCCCCACCGCAGCCCAAGCTGCCGATGAGCTTCGCGAAGGGCTGGCCCTCGCAGGCGTGAATCTGCGACAAGCGGTCGCTGTCTCCTAGGCTCTGGACCCATGACGGTCTCAACAGGCAACGCGGGCCTCACCGGCCTCAGCAGCATCGTCGACGTCCGCAGCCGTTCCATCAGCCCGGAGAACCCGACCGGCGAACCCGGCCAGGGCGGCCGTGCCACCGACGGCACCGGCGCGTACGCCGCGCGCGAGCTGGGCCAGGGCTGGAAGGTCTCGCCGTCGATCCAGATCGAGCCCGGCGCAACGGCCACGCTCGCCGACATCGCCGGCCCCGGCTGTGTCACGCACATCTGGCTCACCACCCATCGCGACCACTGGCGGCAGCTGGTGCTGCGGGCCTGCTGGGAGGGCGACGAGCAACCCGCGGTGGAGACCCCGGTCGGCGACTTCTTCTGCTCCGGCTGGGGCGAGTTCGCCCAGGTCAGCTCGGTCCCGGTCGCGGTGAACCCGAACGGCGGCTTCAACTGCTACTGGGAGATGCCGTTCCGGGAACGGGCCACGTTCACGCTGGAGAACACCCACACCGAGTCCGTCACCGTGTACTTCCAGGTCGACTACTGGCTCGGCGACGTGCCGGACCAGGCGTCGTACCTGCACGCGCAGTGGAACCGCAGCAACCCGCTCACGACCGGCGCCGTGCACACCCTGCTGGACGGCGTGACCGGTCCCGGCCTGTACGTCGGCACTTACCTGGCCTGGGGCGTGAACAGCGTCGGCTGGTGGGGTGAGGGAGAGGTCAAGTTCTACCTGGACGACGACCTCCCCGCCGAAGGTGCGGACGACCGCGGCGGCGCCGGCCTTGCCGCGGCCCCGCTCAGCCCGGACGGTCTCGGCTCGGACGAGGGCATCCCGTTCCCGACGATCTGCGGGACCGGTACCGAGGACTACTTCGGCGGCGCGTGGAACTTCGACGTCCCGGGCCAGGGCTACACGTCGTACAGCACGCCGTACCTCGGGATGCCCCAGGTGATCCGTCCGGACGGGCTCTACCAGAGCCAGCAGCGGTTCGGCATGTACCGCTTCCACCTGCCCGACCCGATCCGGTTCCGCGAACGCCTCACCGTCGACGTCCAGGCCCTCGGCTGGCGCAAGGGGCACCGCTACCAGCAGCTGCACGACGACATCGCCTCGACCGCCTGGTTCTACAGCACCGCGACCAGCACCACCCGTCCCGCATCCCCCACCCCCGACCAGATGGAACTCTGCTGACCAATCCATGCCCCGGCTGCACTCGGCCGCGCTACATCCGCGTGGTTAACCCGCCCAAGTGCGGGTCCGCCCGGGTTATAGCCGGGGACAACCCACAGTTCGCGTGGCTAACCACGCGAAGTGCGGCCGAGCTCGCGGGGTGGAATTGGCCGGCGGAGGGTTGTGCTGGAGCGGCTGGTCTGGCGGCTCTGGCGGCTCTACATTCGCGTGGTTAACCCGTCCGACCGTGGGTTCGCCCGGGTTATAGCCGGGGACAACCCGCACTTCGGGTGGTTAACCACGCGAAGTGCGGGGAGGTGTGGCCGGGGGCGGCAGTGGCTGCGGGAGTCAGCCGGGGGTGGGGAGGGGGGCGGTCAGGGCGGCGTTGGTGAGGACGACGAGGGCGGCGGTCCAGGCGAGTGGGGCCTCGCCGCCGGGGCGGCCGGAGCGGGTGATCTTCTCCGGGAAGGAGCCGGCCGCGGTGCGGTGCCGGGCCAGGTGGTCGAGCATCGCTACGGCCGTCGTACGGTCGCCACGGGCGGCGGCGCTGAGCCCGAACAGGGCGGTGGACGGGGTCCAGGCGACGCCGTCCGCGCGCCAGTCCTGGCCCGGCGTGACACCGCCGTTGGGGAGGGTCAGCAGCCGGTGGCTGCGCTCGATCGCGGCGCTCACCGGCTCGCGCGCGGTGGCGAACGGCGGGCCGAGCACGGTGACGATGCTGTCCGCTCCGCCACGACGGGTGCGCGGATAGCCGCGGGTCCCGAAGCTACGGGCGACGGCCCGTTCCAGCCGCTCGGCACCGGCCCGCCAGCGCGCGGC
>Ga0075418_10002951_pt1 | contig 19429 bp, 12 predicted proteins | sample SoiMetdeltSBSDD2_FD_81776 | JGI IMG/M metagenome (GOLD analysis project Ga0075418, IMG submission 81776) | Bulk soil microbial communities from a Populus tree surrounding site in Tennessee, USA - Soil MetaG P. deltoides SBSDD2 | ecosystem: Environmental > Terrestrial > Soil > Tree plantation...
CCGGCGGGACCTCCGGGACCTCCCGGGCCGGCGGGATCGGAGGCTGGTGGGCTGCACGTGTTCAACGCGGCCGGCTATGACCTCGGCCCGATGATCGACGCGTTCAACGTCGTCCTGACGCTGCCGGACGGCAGGAAGAGCGCGGCCGAGCTGCACCCGGATGGCCCGGCCGCCGGGTTGACGGTGAAGCAGTACTACCTGTTGTCAAACTGCGCGGGCGATGCCTATCTGTCGGTGATCGCCCAGGAGGAACTGCTGCCGCCGACCATCGTTCGACGCGTGGGCGCGTGGGCCGTGCGGCCCTGGACCACGGCGTCGCGTCAAGTCAGGTCCTTCCGTCTCTACACCGACAACGGATCTGGCGTCTGCACGAGCACTTCCGGAGCGCTGGTGACGAGCCAGTTCGACTACTACAACCTCGCCGACCTGCAGCTGGTCACGCCCCTGTCGGTTCAGTAGGCGACCGCCCGAGAGGCCTGCGACGTCGCGACGTCACCTGCATCGAAGCGAGCATTCGACTTTCGATGCGGGTGGCGCGCGACGGCATCTATCAGGCGACCAGCCCGCCGCCGTCTTGCTCAGCCCGCTCACCGTGCTATAAATCGGTTGCCTTCGCCTCGGGTGATCAGGCGGACTTCGAGGTCCGCCTCTACGGCGCGGGCACACGCCATGATCAAAGTCATCGACATCGAGGGACGGTCGCGGATTCCGGTTCCGGAAGGGCACATCAGGAACATCCTTGGTCCAGCCGACGAGCGAACGAGAGCTCAGGTCGCGATCGAGGACGTCCGGCCCGGTGGAACGTGTCGCCTGCCTCCTGGAGAACGCACGCGGGTTGCTTACATCCTCGAGGGAGACGGCGCGAAGATCACCCACACGGTCGCAGGCAGGCAGGTCGATCACCACGCCCAGCGGCGCACGGGCATCTACCTGGAACCTGGCGAGGAAGCCTCCATCACCGCATCAGGCACGCCCCTTATCCTGCTGCTCGTCACCGTGCCCAAGCACGTCGGCAAGGGCGGAGCCAGCGCAGCGCCATCCGGCTACTTCTTCGAAGAGACGCGACTCAGGTCGTTGATCGATGAGAAGGGGTTCCGGGAGCGCACGTTCTGGGTGAACAAGGAAACCGGGCTGTCCGGTTCATGGGATCTGCAGATCGGCCGCATGGCCTACGCGCCGCACGCGCACTCGCCGCGGCACGTGCACCGCAGCCCGCAGGCGAGCTCGATCACGCCGGAGCACTTCTACCTGATCGAGAAGGGCAGGGGCGAAGTGAAGCACGACGCCGGCACGCTTCCAGTGGGGCCAGGCAGCCTCGTCCTCATCCCCGCCGGCGAATGGCACCAGCTGCTCGCGTCGGAGACCGGTTTCGACTACATCGAATTCCAGGCGCCCTTCGACTTCGTGACGACGATGGACCACGACCCGCTGGGGAAGAACTGGTACATCAAAGGGACCGACGACGGAACAGGGAAGCCCCAGCTCTGGGTCCAGAGCTGAGGGTCCGGCTGAAGCCGGACGCTACGATGCCGGACCCTAATCCTGGCGCAGCGCGAGCAGCGGATTGATGTGGGCGGCCCGCCGCGCCGGGATGTACGCGGCCAGCGCCACCACCACGACGACGACCGGGACAATCAGCAGGTAGGTGACGGTATCCGCCGCGGTGTTGGGGAACACGCTCTGTATGAATCGGCCGGCGAGGAAGCTCGCCAGGACGCCAAGGGCGACCCCCGAGACCGCCGGTAGCGAGCCTTGACGGAGCACCATCCGCAGCACCGAATCCGGCAGCGCCCCCATCGCCATGCGGATGCCGATCTCGCGAGTTCTGCGGCTCACGGCGTACGCCGCCAGACCGTACAGGCCGACGAGTGCGAGCACCAGCCCCATGATGCCCATGGTGCCCACCGTGCGAACGACCACCGTGTTCAGGTTCTTGGCGTTCGCATGGTAGAAGGCCTCCATCGTCTGCATGCCGAGGATCGGTACGTTGCGATCGGTTGCCAGGATCGCGGTGCGGACGTCTGCCGCAGCGGCCGTCGATTCGACGGCTGTCCTCACGACCAGGGTGCTCCGTCTCAACGGATGCTGAAGGCGAGGCAGATACAGTATCGGCGTCGATCTCGGCGTGAACAGCTGGTACTTGGCGTCCGAGGCGACGCCGACGACTTCTGCCCACGCCGCATTGGAATCCATGAGGCGAATGCGCTTGCCGATCGGATTCTCGCCGGGCCAATAGCGCGACGCCATCCCCCGGCTGACGACCGCGACGTGAGGTGAGTCGGCCGTGTCGGTGTTCGAGAATGCGCGCCCGCCGAGAATCGAAATCCCGATTGAGGCAAAGTAGCCTTCATCGACGCGCGCGGCCCCGACGATGATGTCATCGACGCCCGGCGGCAGCACGAAGCCCTCGGGTACGATGGCCGCGCGATCGCCACCGTCCTGAGTCAACGGCACGAACGACGTCAGCGCGACGGAGCTGACGCCCGGAATCGCCGCCACGCGCTCCTTCAGGAGCCGATAGAAGCCGTCGCTCTGCCGCTGGTCGTAGCGCGCGAGTCCTGGATCGAGGTTCGTGAGGAGGATGTGATCCGTTCGAAATCCGGTGCCGCGACCGTATTCGGTCTGGAACGCTCGATAGAACGACAGCGCCGCCGTCAGCACGACCAGCGTCAGCGCGATTTGCACCGCCACGAGCCCGTGGCGGCCCCATAGCTGCGCCGTTCTGGCGGCTGGCGACGTCGTGTTCCGGAGCGTGCTCGAGAGATCGCCCGCGCGCGTCGCCCGCCACGCCGGCACCACGCTCGAGAGCAATGCGCTGACGGCGGCGATCGCGAGCCCGACGATGAGCGCTCGACGGTCCAGCACGTACGTGAACCTGATGCCGATGTCGGTCACGATCTGGAATTGCTGGAACAGGCGGATGATGCCGGAGCCGACGGCAAGCCCCGCAGCTCCTCCGGCGATCGCCAGCAACGCGCACTCGGTGATGAGCTGGCGCACGAGTCGCGCCCGGCTGCCACCGAGCGCCAGTCGTACCGCAACCTCGCGCGCCCGTACCGGCGCCCGACTGGTGAGAAGCCCGGCGACGTTGGCACACGCCACGAGCAGGACGGCCAGCGCCATGCCGATCAGAATCACGCTGAATCCGGCGATCGGCCCGTACTGGTCGAGTCGTCTCTGCATTTCCGTTCTCACGAGGAGCCCGTGACGCTCGTTCGTTGCTGGATATTCCCGCTGCAGGTCGCGGGCGATGCGCTCCACCTCCTGCTGTGCCTGTGCGAGCGAGACGTTCGACCGCAGCCTGCCGACGACGCCGAGCGTTCGAACGTCGCGCTGCTCGAGGATCCGTGGCGGTGCTTCGGCATTGAGCGCCGGCAGCATGGCCAGCGGCACGTAGAAGGCCGGCGAGAGATAGAGATCGATGCCGGTGAATCCCTCGGGTGCGACGCCAATGACCGTGAACACCCTGCCGGTCAGACGAATCTCGCGACCGACGACGTCGGGATCGGCGCCGAACTGCTCGGTCCACGTGTCATGTCCGAGCACGACGACGGCATCACGCCCCACGACGCGGTCTTCGTCGCGCGTGAACGCGCGACCGAGCGCCGGCCGTACCTTGAGAACGTCGAAGAAGTTGGCGCTGACGGCGAGTCCCCACGTGCCGCGCGCGGGTTCGTCACGATGCCGAGCGAAACTGACGATCAGGCCGTTAGTGGCGGCCAGGTCGTCGAAGCTGCGCGTGCGACGGCGAAGGTCCGCATAATCGGGGTACGACGTGCCACGGAGGCGTATCTGGCCCGTCGGCGTCGTCGCGGCGATCGACAGCACGTCGCCAGCCGCGGGCACCGGAAGGGGGCGGAGAATCAGTCCATCGGCGACGCTGAACATCGCGGCGTTCGCCCCGACACCGATGGCGATCGACATGACGGCGATCAGCGCGAAGCCGGGGCTCTTCGCCAGCATCCGCGCGCCGTGCCGCAGGTCCTGTAGGAGGGTTTCGAACATCAGAGACCTTCCAAGTGATTGGATGCAGGACGCGAATGCATCAAGGACCGTGCCGGATGGTTGCTGGTGAGCACTTGCGCCGTAGGGTCCGGCTTTAGTCGGACTGTCAGCGTCCGCCTGAAGGCGGACGTTACCTGGTCAGCTCATCGGCTGTTCGGCAATGGGACGCGGCTGTCCGCTCCCGTACGCCGCCGCCGGGGCCGCGCTCGTCAGTCTTCTCTCAACACCTCGAGCGGATCGACGCGCGCGGCGGCTTGTGCTGGCATCAGGCTGGCGATGGCGACCGCCGTCAGGAGAAGGGCCGTTGTCGCGACGAATGCCGATAGGTCGAAGGGCGGGACGCCGTACATGCGCGCGCGGAGCATCACGCTCGACGCGATGGCAATCGCGCCGCCGGCGATTGTGCCGAGCGTCGCGGTTCGCATCCCGAGCCGCAGCATCATGCCGAGGATGCTGGCGGGGTTGGCGCCGAGCGCGAGGCGCACGCCGATCTCACGCCGCCGCGTCGAGACGATGAACGCCACCATCCCGTACAACCCGCCGCACGCCAGCACCAGTGCCAGCACACCGACGGTCGTCAGGCCCTGCGCTGCCAGGCGCTCCTCCGTCTGCCGTTCGTACTGGCGCTGCGCCAGCGTGCTCACCGCCGTCATCGGAACCCGTGAGTCGACGTCACGAACGACCTGCTGAATCGCCGGCAGCACGGCTGCGTCTCCGCCGTTCGTACGCACGTAGAGGGTGAGGGCCTGCTCATCGCCGAGGCGTGCCGGCAAGTACAACGCCGGGACGGTCGGATCGTCTGGATCGCGCGCGTACTGTGGCTCGAGCGCCGGCTCGATCACGCCGACAATCTCGACTTCGAGCGCGCGGTCGTACTGCTGTCCGCGTGCGGCCACGCTGACCCGCTGGCCGAGCGCATGGCCGCGGAAATGCCGGTCGGCTGTCGTGAGATTGACGATCGCGACGCGCGGCGCGCCCGTGCGATCCTCGGGGCGGAACGCCCGGCCCTGCAGCAGACGCAAGCCGACGGCCTCGAACAGCTCACCGTCGACATAGCCGCCGATCATCCTCGATCCCTGCCGCGGGCCCTCGGCGGGCCACCAGACGACGCCGCCGGGTACTCCGCGACGCGTCCACCCCCACGTCCACATGGCCGTGCTCAGGCCGATACCGGCACGCTCCACACCGGGCAAGCGCCGGACGCGCTCGAGGACACCGTCGTAGAACGCGCTAGCGGCAGGACCGGCTATTTCGACCGGCGCCAGATCGAACGAGACCATCAGCAGGGTCGACGGTTCGGTGGCGCCGGTGGCGCGGCCGATGGCTGTCACCGCGGTGATCAGCTGTCCGCCGGTGGCAAGCAGACCGAGGGACAGCGCCACCTGCACGGCTACGAGACCCTGCTGCATGCGGGATCGCCGACGGGTGTCGCGTGAGCGCGTTGCGCCGACGATGCTGTCCGGCGCTGCGCTGGCTGTGCGTAACGCAGGCGCGAGGCCGAACGCCATCACGCTGGCCACTGAAATGCCGCATGCGAACACCGTGACGCGCAGGTCCAGCTGCAGTGTGAGCGGTACGATGTTCTCGAGCGCCGAGAACGTCCAGGCGAGCAGCGGCAGCGTGACGGCGCCAGCCGCCAGCGCAATCACGGTACTCTCGGCGAGCCGGTGGCGGACGATCCGCCACCGGCTCGCGCCGACCGCCAGCCGGATGGCCGTGTCGTGCGTGCCTTGCGCGCCGCGGGCAAGCAGGAGGTTCGCCGCGTTGATACACCCGATCAGCAGCACCAGCAGCGGCACCAGCATGATGGCCGCGATCTGAAGGGCAATCCCCGAGGCGCTGCGGACGCCAAACTGCCTGACGAAGGTGAACGCGCGCCGGCCTCTCGCATCGTCAGAGGCGAGACGCGCGGCAACCGAGCGCGCCTGTGCGACGACCGCATCAATCGACACCGACGCCGACGCCCGTCCGATGTGCGTCAACTCCCGAAAGCGCAAACGCGATGCGCCGGCGTCCCGGTCTTCGCCCCCGGCCAGCCGATCGGCGAGACCGGACGGCAGCCAGATCTCTGATGCTGCGCCCGCTGGTCTCGCGGCCCCGAACCCCTCTTCAGCGACACCCACGATCTCGACAGCCTGCGTGCCGACGGTGATGACTCCGCCGAGCGCCGATCGCTCGTCGCCGAAGACCCGTCGCGAGAGCGCATGGCCGACGATCGCCACAGCCGCATCGGCCCGACGACCCTCGTCAGCCTGAAACGCGCGTCCGGTTGCCATGCGCACGCCGAGCACGTCGAAGTAGTTGGCCGAAACGATTGCGCCGCCTACAGAGATCGCCTGCCCGCGCGCGTTCACGGCGAATTGCATCGGCATCGTCGACGCCACGGCGCTGAACCCCGGGATGGCCGTACGCAGTGATACGGCATCGTCGAAGGTCGAGGGGTCGACGAACACCTCGACGAGGCGATGCTGATCGGTCACGCCGGGCAGCTTCGGAAGGAGCGCCGCATTGATGAAGGCATAGGCAGCCGTCGTCGCGGCGATGCCGACGCTGAGGCTTGCGAGGATCGTTGCGGTGAAGACGGGGGCGGCCACCAGGCCTCGAACGGCATGCCGGAAATCCTGGCCCAGGGCGAGGAACCATCGGTCCCGGGACGCGACGATCGGCGACGATCGCGCAGCGGCGTGCAGGCTCAGCGCATCGGGACCGGCGCCGGCTGCGAACGACACGAGTCGCAGCGTCGCCCACGGGTGGCCGGCGAGCCGCCCGGCGGCGTGTTGGATTTCGGCCCGCCACTCTTCGTGCCAGCGTTCACGCTGACCGGCGGGTGCCAGCAGACGCAGCGCGCCAATCGAGCCGAGGGCGACCCGCGTGACGACTCGGAGCCGAGGCGGAAGGTGGTCCTGGGTCATGAGCTGCTTCGCCGCGGGAAGAGGCGTTGGACGGCGCGGTAGCGAGCCTCGGCGTCTGCGAGGCGTCGCTTCCCCGCGGGTGTCAGCTCGTAGTACCGGCGCCGCGGGCGGCAATCCTTCTGCGCCAGCCCTTCGTCCTCCCAGTCCGATCGCACCAGTTCGAGCCCCTCGAGACGGCGCAAGGCGGGATAGATCGTCCCGCTCGGGAGGCCGGTGACCTCCATGACGTCGAATCCGTACCTGTAGCCTTTGGCGAGCGCCTGCAGAACGAACAAGCCGGTGTACGAGAGCGCGGCGTCAGGCACTGTAGATGCGTATCTACATAGCCGATCGCCCGCCGCGGCGTCAACTCCCGCCGGAGTAGGGCGGGGCGACTTGTCCGTGCGCCGCGGCCGCAAAATGCGCTAGTTTGTGGCGGCGGGATCGCTCAGGCCCGTCCAAGAGGTGGTGAAGGAGTCCCGGCGGATTGGCTTCACACGGAGCTCGCGAATGAAATCGATAGCCTCGTGCGGCGTCTTCGTTCTGGCGGCGGCGCTCGTACCAGCCGCCCAGCAAACTGCAGTCCCCGGTGGTCCCGCTGGTGCGGCACAGCCCGGGCCAGGTCAGCCTGGTGCGCTGCCAGAGACTCGCGGACCTGCCGCGAAAACCGGAACTGCGCGAATACGCGGCCGGGTCGAGACGGATGCGGGTACTCCCGTCCGCGATGCCGACGTGACGTTGAGCGGCGACGTCATTCGCCAGGCGAGAACCGACGACAACGGCCGCTACGAGTTCGCCGGCCTGCCCGCCGGCCGGTTCTTTGTGAACGCGACCAAAACGGGTTTGGCCGTGCCCGGGCAAACGGCATTGGGCCTCACGCCGAATTCGTCGTTCGAGCTGCTCGAAGGCCAGGTGTCGAACCGCACGATCACGCTCGCGCGCGGCGGCGTGATCCGAGGTCGTCTCGTCGACGAGTTCGGCGAGCCGATCACCGGCGCGGAGATGCGCGTCGAGCGCTACGTCTACGGTCCCGGCGGACGTCAGCTCAGCCAGTTCTCGATGGCGCCTGGGACGTGGACCACCGATGATCGCGGTGAGTACCGCGTCTTCGGTCTTCCGGCGGGCGAGTATCTCGTCAGCGCCCGCTCTCGCCAGTTCGGCGCACCTGTGACGATGGGCAGAGCGGGTGAGCGCGACCGCGCGGAGGGACTGCTCCCGACCTATTACCCCGGCACGATTCGTCTGGCCGAAGCGCAGGCGGTTCGCAGCGCCCCGGGACAGGAAGTGACCGTTGATCTTGTCGGCGTGGCCGGTCGCCTCGGACGTGTCTCCGGCACCGTGAGCAGCTCCACCGGTCGTCCTCCAACGGGGCTCAGCGTCTTCCTCGGTGTGCAGACGTCGAATTCGTCGGGGGAGATCAACGGTGGGGGCATCGCCGCCGACGGATCGTTCAGCATCGGCAACGTTCCGTCGGGTGACTACATGCTGCGAGTCCACAGGCTGGGCGGCGGTTCACCCGGCAGCGAATTCGCGTCGATGCCGATCTCGATCTCCACTCAGGACCTCGTCGGTCTGCATCTGACCACGCGGCCGGGCGCGACGATTCGAGGCCGCGTCGAGTGGGAAGGGAGCTCGCCACGGCCGACCTTGCCGATGCGGGTCTCCACCCGATCGGCAGACTGGAGCCCCGGGCCGCTGGGGGGAGAGTCGACGATCACGTACGTGGACCTCGAGAGCGGCACCGTGCGCGAGGATGGCACGTTCGAGCTCGGCGGAATCGTCGGCAACGTGCTGTTCAGCGCGAACACCCAGTCATGGTCGTTGAAGTCGGTCAGCGTCGACGGCAAGGACGTCACCAACACCGGCGTCGACGCCGCAAGCCTCGACGGAGGCGGACGCGTCGTCATCGCGATGACCGACCAGATCACGAACGTGTCGGGAACTGTGCAGGATACCCGGCAGCGGCCGGTCGTCGACTACATGGTGGTGTTGTTGCCTCAGCGGCCGATCGCGGGGATGGCCGCCACGCGGTTCGTGAGGCTGCTGCGTTCGGATCAGAACGGCGGCTTCCGCCTCCGTGCGCTTCCGGCGGGCGACTACGTGGCGGGCGCGCTCGAGGCGCTCGAGACCGGGCGCGAATGGGATCCAGCCATTCAAACGGCGATTCGCTCCGCCGGCCAGCGGTTCACGCTCACCGACGGGCAGACGCTCACCTTGAATCTGGAGCTGCTGCGATGAGGCGCGCTGCTGCGACGATCTGTGCGATCGCGCTGGCTGCGCCGATGAGCGCCCAGGTTGCCGGTCCGCAGCCGCAGGGCACGCGTCTGCCGCCGCGCGATGCCGCCGGCTTCTCCGCTCCGGCCACCGGCACTGGCCGCCTCCGCGGCCGTGTGCTGCTAGCCGGCAGCAGCTCACCGCTTCGACGGGCACAGGTCACGTTGTCCCTTGAACAGAACGTCCAGCGAATGGTCACGACCGACGGCGATGGCCGATACGAGTTCTTCGATCTGCCGCCCGGCCGCTACACGATTAGCGCGGCAAAGGGCGGCTATGTGACGCTGCAGTACGGCCAGCGCCGCCCCTTCGAGCCGGGCCGGCCGGTTACGCTGGCCACCGCGCAGGTGGCGGAAGAGGTCGACATCGCTCTCCCTCGCGCCGGCGCGATCAACGGTCGAATTACGGATCGGTTCGGCGAGCCCGCAGTCGGCGCCGAGATTCTCGTCGAGCGCTATCAATACTCGTCAGAAGGCCAGCGGCGTCTCACGAGAGCGCCCGGTCTGTTCGTCGTCACCAACGACCTCGGCGAGTTCCGCGTCTTCGGTCTCATGCCGGGGGAATACATCGTCAGCGCGAACATCCGGCAGCGGCCGCAGCTGCCAGGACAGGGCGGAGGCCCTGACACCCCTGTTGCCGGATACGTGCAGACTTACAGTCCGGGCACGGCGAGCGTGGCCGATGCGCAGCCGGTGCTGCTGGGTCTCGGCGAGGAAGCCACGGTGCAGTTCGGCCTGGCGCTCGGACGGCTCTCGCGGATCTCGGGGACGATCACCGATTCGACCGGTCGCCCGGCCTCGGGGGCGGAGCTGATGCTCACGACGATGGCGGCAAACGGCAGCGGGTCGGGGCGAGGGTCTGGATCGACAGCGGCGGATGGCAGCTTCAGCATCGTCAACGTCGCTCCCGGCGATCACTTCATTCAGGTCAGGGTCGCACCTCGTCCCGACGGTCCGGCTGCGCCCGAGATCGCGAACGCCCCGGTCTCGACGTCGGGTGAAAACGTCGAAGGCCTGCAGATCTCGACCGGTCCTGCGATAACCGTGGCAGGTACGGTGCTGTGGGAAGGCACGGCGCCGCGCACGGGCGCTTCCTCTACGCCGTCGCTGCGGATCACCGCGTCGTCAGCGGATGGCCGGCCCCCAATCCTCGGGACCGTGGGCGCAGTGGATGCGGGCGCGAACGGCACGGTGGGCGCGGACAACACGTTCCGGTTGGGTGGTCTCCTAGGCAGAGTCCGGTTCACGGCGACCGGCGTGCCGCCGCAATGGATGGTGAAAGCGATCACCGTCGGCGATTCGGATCTCATGACCACGGGCGCCGAGGCCGCGAGCCTCGCCGGCGATTCGCGAATACGAGTGGTCCTCACGGACAAGGTGACCGAAGTCACAGGCTCGGTGAGCAATGCGTCAGGCCAACCGGCGACAGAATTTGTGGTGGTCGTGCTCCCGGCGGAGGCCATGCCCTCTGCTATCGCTTCGCGGTACACGCACGTACTGCGTCCGGACCAGCAGGGAGCATTCCGCGTGCGTGCGCTGCCGCCCGGCAGCTATGTCGCCGCTGCGGTCGAAGCGCTCGAGCAGGGCAGCGAGTGGGATCCGGCGTTTCAGGCGACGGTCCGCAACGACGGGCGGCGTTTCACCGTTGGGGAAGGCCAGACGGCAACGCTGACGCTCGATCTCGCGCCGTGATGCGGCAGCCCCTCCAGTGTTGACATGCTACAGAACGAGCATTAAACTGCTCGTCCTGTAGCACACATGAAGAAGTCGCCCCGTCCCGTATTAACCCGGCGCGAGCGCGAGATCATCGAGGCGCTCTTCGAGCTCCGCCACCGCGCCTCGGCGGAAGACATTCGAGCGCGCCTTACCGATCCTCCGAGCTATTCGGCCGTCCGCGCGCTGCTCGCCAGGCTCGAGCAGAAGGGGCAGGTCCGTCACGTCGAGGACGGCGCCCGCTATCTCTACTCGGCGACACAGTCGCCGACGGCGGCGACGCGCGCCGCTTTGCATCGGCACCTGCGCACGTTCTTCGAGGGTTCACGCAGCCGCATGATCACCGCGCTCCTCCGCGAAGGCGACTGGACCGACGAGGAGCTCCATGCGCTCCAGGCCGAGATCTCCAGGGTCCGCAAGGAAGGGACGCCCCGATGACGATCGATCCGCTGGTGTCGGCGGCACTCGCGGCCGGCAGCGCCTTCGAGCTGTTGGTCGTCGTCAAGGCAACCGTCGCGCTGACCCTCGGTCTGCTGGTGGTGCAAGCGCTTCGCCGCGCCCGCGCCTCGCGCCGGCATGTCGTGCTGGCGACCATGTTCGGCGTGCTCGCCGCGTTGCCGCTCGTCTCCGGCTTGGCGCCATCACTGACATTGAAGGTCGCGATCGACGCTCCGGCGCGCGTCATGTCGCCGTCGTTCCCGATGTCGCCGACTGCGGAGTTGGGGAACGATCGGCCTCTCGCGTGGCCCGCTACGCTCCCGGTAGAAGCCGGACGTGAATCGACACCGTGGAGCGGGCCGTCCGTTATCGAGGTCGTGCGCGTGGGGTGGTGTCTGGGCGCGCTGCTGTGCCTTGTTCCCGTGCTCACGACAATTCTGCGCCTGCGTCGTCTCCGAGCCATGAGCGACGAGTGGCTCGAAGGGAACGCTCGCGTCAGCGGGCTGGCGCAGGAGGCGCGCTTTCGCCGTCAGGTGATCGTCCGTCTGCACCCGGCCGTCGCCGCGCCGATGACCTTCGGGGCGGTCACGCCAGCGATCCTCCTGCCGGTCGATGCACCAGCGTGGAATGACAAGGACCTCGAGCGGGCGATGATCCACGAGCTCGAGCACGTCCGTCGCCATGACTGGCTGATTCAGCTGCTCTCCCGCGTGGTCTGCGCGTGCTACTGGTGGCATCCGCTGATCTGGATCGCGTGGCGCCAGCTTCACCTCGAGGCCGATCGCGCCTGTGACGATGCGGTTGCGGCGCGGGGCGAGGCGGGCGCGTTCGCGCACCAGCTCGTGTCGCTGGCGCAACGGATGTCGAAGCGGCGGTCGCCGATGGTGCCGGCGATGGCGAATCGCGGCGGACTGTCGATGCGCGTGGCAGCGCTTCTGAACCCTCGCCAGGCGCGAGGGCGTAGCGGCGCTGGCTGGATGTGGGCCGCCGTTGCTGTGGCGCTTTCATGTAGTGCGGCGCTGTCCCCGCTTGGCGTGACTGCGACGGAGCGCCTGGCTGACGTCGGCGCGGATGTGTGGCTAACGCCGCAGGCTGCATCGATCGCGTCCGACGTGCCGGCTCGTCCCGTTGTCGCGCGGCCCGCAACGGTGGCCGCTCTGCCCGATGCGCGCAGCGCCGTTCCCGCCGTGAGAGAAGCAGAGCCCATGCAGCCGGCACCCGGCGACGTGTCGTCGCTGCGCTTCGAGCGGGTCACGGTCACGCGAGCCCCGGTCACCGGGTTGTCGGCGCTCTCTCCGTCGACTCTCTCGCCGTCGGGAAACGTTTTCATCGCGAACGGCGCGACGATTGAGTCGCTGGTGCTGTGGGCGTACGGGATTGGCGCTGACAGCCGAACGCCCGTCAAGGCGCGTCCGTGGGCGCTCATGGACGATGCGTCGGTACGCGGCGAGCCGGTGATGAGCGAACGTTTCGACATTCGCGGCAAGGCGCCGTTCGAGTCGTCCGAGCCGCCGCCAGGCACGCTCGGCGTTTTCAACTACATGGTGCAGACGCTGCTCGCCGAGCGCTTCGGCCTGGCGACCCACTGGGAATCGCGGCAGCGTCCGATTTACGTGCTGCACACCGTGGGCGGCGGAATTCAGCTGGGGCCTGGAGTTCGCAGCACGGCGCTCGACTGCGAAGCACTGAGTGTGGAGACACTAGCGCGGAACACCGATCAGTCCACCCGCTTCTTCCGGCGAACCTGCGGAGTGTCATCGACCAGTATCGACAGCCCGTTCATGCCGTCCAGGTGGGTGAGCGACGTCTCGGGAGGATCGACTTCGATGGCGAGATTCGCGGAGGTGCTGTCGACGTCACTCAGGGCGGAGGTCGTCGATGCGACCGGCCTGCGCGGACGCTATGACATCGAGCTTCATTTCGGACCTGGTTCCAGCGCCCAGTCGCCCAACGATGCGCTCCGCGATCAACTGGGGCTGTGGCTGGAGGAGCAGAAGGCGCCAGGAGACGTGCTCGTGATTGACAAGGTCGGGAGGCCAACTCTGGACTGATCTCAGTTGGCCGCTCGCTCAGAGGGTTCGAGGAGAGAAGCATCGTCCAGAATACGGAACCGCGCCGGACTCAGCGCATGCTCGATCATCCTGCGCACCGCCGGTCGATCAATGTGCGATTCGTGGAATCGCACGGTCAGCTGCAGGCGATTGTCTCCAGACGAGCAGAGCACGATCACGAGATGGCGTCTGCTGTACGGCGGCGTCGACACCGCCACCTCGGAGCGACTGGAGTCGGACCATCGTATCTGCGCGTCGGCGGGAAACCGGGTGAAGTCGGTGATGGTGACCTGAGTGCTGCGGTCGTCTGAGGCCGCCACCCAGTCCCCGCACGTCCGGCGTGGGCGCCACAACGAAGGGCGCAGCGTCGACACCATCTGGACCGCAATCAGTTTGAGGACGGATCGATACGACGTCACCTCGCGCGTGAGCGCCGCACCGAATTCTTCGGGTGTGGTCCGCGCGGAAAAGGGCACCGCAACCGTCGCCACGAAGTTGGCGAGGGTCTCGGATCCCTCGGGCAGAAACCGGCGCAGGTCAGAGAGGATCTCGATGTTGCCGGACAGATTGGCGCCGAGCGATGCCATCGACTTGCAGATCGAGTACATGACCAGCGCCGTCGTCGACACGCCTGGATGGTGCGCGTCCCGGTGGCGGCGCAGTTCTTCCAGATACGTCGGCGCGCTGGAAAAGCACGCGGTCGTCGGCTCGTCCTCGGCAGCCTGCGCCACCGCGGGCGGCTGGCCTGCCGTCGTGCGTGCGCGGCGACTCACTGCGGCCTGAGCATGTCCGCGGAGCCAGGCGTCGAGAGAGCTGCCCATGTGCAGGAGATCCCTGACCAGTTGCCCGGGCTCACGCCGGAGGCCGGCCCACAACGCCACGGCGAATGGATGCCGGGTATAGGTCGTACCTGGCGCATCGAAACTGGCAACCGCCGCCGGATCGGAGAGTGTGGCGAGGACGCGCTGAATGAACCGTCCGTCGCCGAGCCCGTGGTCATAGAAGAGACACAAGTATTCTCCGCAACGCCAGGCCGCGAGCGGAGCGTCCGGGCGCACTGTCATGGCGGTGACGAGGGCTTCCTCGGCGTTTCTGCACACGACCGGGCACGCTGAGCGCACCGCGGTGCTCCCCGGCCTGGCAACGAACCGCCAGTGACGCTCGCTTCGGGATGTCAGCAAGCCCACTCTGTTCTTCGGGCCGCCGCGGGCGATGGCATCGAACGCGTTCGCCATGTCAGCTTGATCGGTGGGTGCGATCGGGCCGATCACTATCCACACCGGCATTTCCGCGTACAACAGGTCCAGCTCGCCTGTTCGGTACTTGCGCTGATCAGCGCTCTTGCTCATGACGCGCGACCTCGTCCTGGTTCTCGTGCCGTCCCCGAATCCGGCTGGCGGCCGGCAGGATCCGTCGTAGAGTAATGGAACCTTTTCGAGACGGAGTTGAATGATGAGCCTTTCATTTCGCGTCTTTTCGGGTGCAGTGGCGATGGTCGCGGTGGTGATGGCGACGGCCGCGCCGCTGGCGATGGCGCAGGCCAAGGGATCGGCCGATGCGATGGCCGCCAAGCGCGCCAACCCGCACTGGAAGGCGCCGCGCAACGCGTGGGGCCAGCCCGATCTCGAGGGTGTCTGGACCACCGACGACATGCGCGGAGTTCCGGTATCGCGTCCCGCGCAATTCGGAACGCGAGCCTACATGACCGACGAGGAGTTCGCGCGATACGCCAAGCAGCGCCAATCCGCCCGTCAGGTCGACGATGCCCGGACGGGCACGTTCCGCAACGAAGAGGGCAGCCGCTCCTTCAGCTACACGTCGATGGTGATCGATCCGCCGGATGGCCGGATTCCTGCGCTCACGCCTGAGGCGCGATCGCGTCCTGGCGCTCAGGGATCGTTCGGCGTGGGGCCGTGGGAGAAGGTGCAGGACTTCTCGCTGTACGACCGCTGCATCACGCGCGGCGCGGTCGGCTCGATCATGCCGGCCGTCTATGGAAACGGCGCGCGCATCATCCAGACACCCGACGCGGTCGTCATCAGCTACGAGATGGTGCACGACACGCGCGTGATTCCGCTGGACGGCCGGCCGCCGATCGGCGAGCGCATCCAGCTCTTCATGGGCGACTCACGCGGCCACTACGAGGGCGACACGCTCGTCATCGAGTCGCGGAACTTCACCGACCGGACCGCCGTCGGCGGCGCGCGGCACAGCGAGAAGCTGCGCATGGTCGAGCGCTTCACACGCATCGACCCGGAGATGATCGATTACGAGATCCGCGTCGACGACCCGACGACCTTCACGAAGCCGTGGACAATGCGGATGACGATCACCAGCCAGCGTGGCTACGAGATCTACGAATACGGATGCCATGAAGGCAATAACGCCATGCGCAACGCGCTGACCGCCGAGCGGGCGTACGAGAAGGCCGCCGCCGAGGCGAAGGAGAAGGGCTTGCCGCCGCCCGAACGCGTGTTCCAGCAGGTCAACGGTCCCGATCGGGCGCGTTAGCTGCGGGCGCCGACGTTTCGCCTGGTCGGTCAGCGCTGCTCGGAGGCCACGCCTCCCAACTCACGTAGCAGCGCGATCGTCTGCTCGTTGCGCTGGCGCGCCCGCATGGCCGCGTCCAGTGGCGTGCGGCCCGCCTTGTTCTTCACGTCGAGCCTGCCGCCCCTGTCGACGAGCAGGCGGATGACGGACGGCAGACCGCCGGCCGTCGAAGCCGCCGTGTGCAGCGCCGTATCGCCATTGCCGCTCGCCGTGTTGACGTCAGCGCCCGCGTCGAGCGCGAGGCGGATGGCCGCCAGCGCTTCCTGTTCGCTGACACGCTCCGGGTTGTCTTCCGCGTCTCCCGCCGACACGGCACCCGCGCAGAGCATGAGCGCGGTGTTGCCGCTCTTCTGCGTGAGCGCGACGTCCGCGCCCGCCTCGAGCAGCACCTTCATCATCACCGCGTCGCACTTCCGCGCCGCTCGCATCAGCGGCGTGCTCCCTTCGCCGAGGCGGCCGTCGCCAGCGTCGTACACACGCTTGAGGATGGTGGCCTTCAGCCGGGCGTTGGGGTTGGCGCCTGCGTCGAGCAGCCTGGCGGCCATGCCGACGCTGCCCTCGATGACATCGCGCGGCGGATACGGCCGGCCGAACGTGTTCGCGATCGTGTGCATGTCCACGGCGGCGTAAAGCGGAGTCATCCCCTTGATGTCGGCGATGTTGGGGTTGGCGCCCTTGTCGAGCAGCATCGAGACGACGTCGGCGTGTCCGTTGATCACGCCGATGACGAGCGCTGTGGTGCCTTCCGGATCGGACACGTCCAGGTTCGCGCCCGATTCGGCGAGCGCACGCACGGCGTCGACGGCACCCTCGCGCGCCGCATACATCACGGAGGACCAGCCGCCCTTCGGCAGCACGGTCTGCCCTACGTACGACACGCCTTCCTCGAGGCCGGTGAGCAGGACGCCGGCCTGAGTGTGCGGATAGGCGGTGACCGTGGAGAGCACGTTCGGGTCGGCGCCGCCGCCGACGAGCGCGCGCACCGCCTCGCCGCGGTTGCTCGCTGCCGCCCAGACGAGCGCCGTCGTTCCGGTGCGGCTCTCCCGGCCGCTTGGATCGGATCCGGCGGCGAGGAGCGCCCTGAGCGAGGCGACGTCCCCGGTCGGCGCAGCGAGCATCAGCAGTGTCTGCCGTTCGGGCAGCGCCGCCTCTGCGGCCTGCACCCTGGCACCCGCCGCGAGAAGCCGGCGAATCAGCTCGGCGTCGCCGTTGCGCGCCGCCAGCGAGAGCGGCGTGACCCCGTAGCGATTCGCCGCATTGGCGTTGGCGCCAGCGCGAAGGAGGAGATCCGCCATCGCCGGATCGCCGCGACGCACCGCCCAGTGAATGGCCGCCGTGCCGTCAGGCTCAGTAGCCTCGAGCGCCGGCCGCTGGCGAGCGAGGACGCGAACCGCATCGCGGTCACCGGCCTTGACCGCCTCGATCAGATCGAGGCGACCGGCGGCGTGCCCGGCAGCGCCGCCCGACGCGAGCAGCAGGGCGAGCGCGAGCGTACGGCCTCTCATCCGAACAGCTCCACGGTGCCGGAGCTCTGGCCGAACGAGGTGACCGGGCTGCCAAACCGGTTCGCCACCGTGAGCCAGAGGTTTCCGAGTGGCGTCTGCCTCGGGAGCACGATGTGGCGGCTGCCGCCGGTGCCGCCGCCGATGGCCACCATCGGCAGAGGGTCGGTGGCGTGCACGTTGGAATTGGCCATACCGCTCCCGTAGAAGATCAGCGAGTGGTCGAGGATCGAGCCATCGCCGTCGGGGGTGGCGCGCAACTTCTCGAGGAACCGGGCCACCATCTGCAGGCAGTAGGTATTGATCTTGGCGTTGCCCGCGATCTTCTCCGCCTTTTCCCCGTGGTGCGAGACCACGTGCCAGGGATCGGAGACGCCGATTGGCGAGAAGGTGCGCTGGCTGCCCTCTCGCGACATCATGAACGTGACGACGTGCGTCAGCTCCGCCTGCACAGCGACGCTCAACAGGTCGGTCATCATCCCGACGTGGGCCTCGAACGAGTCGGGGATGCCGAGTGGCTTGTCGACGGTGACGTCGGCGCGCTGCTGGGCCTGGTTGCGCTGAATCCGCCGTTCGATTTCGCGCACGTCCTCGAGGTACGTGTCCACGCGGGCGCGGTCGTGGGCGCCCAGGCGCGCCTGCAGCGAGCGCATGTCCTTGAGGATTCCGTCGAGGATGCTCCGATCCTCGCGCAGGTTCTGGCGGCGCAGCGCATCCGATCCGCCGTCGCCGAACAGCCGCTCGAACGCCACCCGCGGGTTGATCTCCATCGGCAGCGGCGTTGTGGGCGACGCCCAGGAGATGGAGTCGTGGTACGCGCAGCTGAAGCCGGGTGTGCAACCGCCGACGTAGCCGGTGAAGTCCTCGGTGGCGAATTCGAGCGAGGGAAACGGCGACGACTGTCCAACCTGCCTGGCCAGCACCTGATCGATCGAGGTGCCGCATGCGAGGTCCTCGGCTTCGGTGCGCTTGGGCACCGCGCCGCTGAGCCATCCGCTCGCGGCTGCCGCGTGCATCTCGGCCTGCCCGCCGGCGCGCTTCAGATTGCTGATGACGACCATCGAGTCCTTGAACGGCTCCAGCACTTTCAAGGTTGGCGACAGGTCGAAGGCGGGGCCGGCGGCGGTCGGCGTCCACGACGCCATGTCCGCGCCATGCGGGACGTAGATGAAGCCGAAGCGCGACGGACGTGCTGCCGCCGTCTGGGCGAGGGCGGTGGCGGCGGGCACCATCGCGTCGAGGAATGGCAGCGCCACCGTTGCCCCGAGCCCGCGCAGGAACGTCCGGCGCGGCAGCGAGATCTTGGTGATGAACATGGCGTCTCCGGCCGTGTCTATCGTCTTCGGTCCGCGATACGCATCTGAAACGGCACGCTGTCCACAATGCCCTGGGCCAGCGCAGCGAAACGATACCCCTTCGGAGCCGCGTCCCGTACGATCTTTCTCACCTGCGGCAGATCTTCGTAAGTCAGCCCTCGCCCGAGCGCGTAGACCATCAGCTTCTCCGTGAACGTCTGGACGAACACGTCCGGCCGCCTCAGCAGAGCGGCACGAAGTCCGGCCACACCGTCGACCCTCGTCCCATCGGTCAGCGCGTCGGCGGCGTCGATCGGCAGGCCCGCAGCGTCCCGTGTGCGCCAGGCGCCGACGACGTCGAAGTTCTCGAGGGCGAAGCCGATCGGATCCATGGCCTGGTGGCAGCTCGCACACGCCGGGCTGCTCCGGTGCCGCTCCATCTGGGCCCGCATCGTTTTCGGCGCCGATCCCGGGGGATCGGACTTGAGCGCGGTGTCGAGGTCGCCCGGTGGCGCCGGCGGCGGTGATCCGATGACGTTCTCGAGCACCCACTTGCCGCGCAGAACCGGCGAGGTCGTGGTCGGGTGTGACGTGACGAGGAGGAAGGCGCCCTTTCCGAGGATGCCGCGACGCGCGTCGTCGCGCAGCGGCACGCGCCGGAACCAGCTTCCCACCACGTTCGGGATGCCATAGTGGCGCGCCAGCCGCTCG